>Ga0315280_10000023_pt1 | contig 295819 bp, 260 predicted proteins | sample YL17G06_40_MG_FD_203697 | JGI IMG/M metagenome (GOLD analysis project Ga0315280, IMG submission 203697) | Sediment microbial communities from Yellowstone Lake, YNP, Wyoming, USA - YL17G06_40 | ecosystem: Environmental > Aquatic > Freshwater > Lake > Sediment | place: USA: Wyoming | collected... | reverse complement strand
TAATTGGACAGATTGAGTATTTAAAGAAAAATTTATGCCTTCAATTCTAAACAGCTCAGCAGACCTGAACAAATTCAAGGCCGAGGAGCGCGGCCAGCTTGCGTATCTTGGAAGCGATGTGACCGACTCCGATGGCGCAGTGGTGGGCGGGACCTTCCTTGCTCCAGGCGTCGATGAATTTCTTCACTCCGAGAGCGAATTTATACCGGCTGTTGGTATTTCCGATTTCAAGGATTGGGCCGGGGACAGATTCTCCTTCAGCCGCCAGGAGCTTCATCTTTCCGTCGCGCGTTTGGACGACGGCAAGGAGCGTGACGGGGCCGTTCTTGACTTTCATTTCCACCGAAAGCCCTTGTCCGTGCTTCCCATGAAAGACGCCCAGGGGCTTCAGGATCGGCTTCCCCTCAGCGATTGCCAGGTGCCCGGGACCGTCATGTCCCATAAGGATGATATCTTCGTTGAAATCCATGGCGTAGAACTCGCTGAATGACCCACCCGCTCCGAAAGCGTCCATGATTTTCATGGCCTGGGCGTTCTTGACCTCGCCTTCTCCGGCGACCGGCACATGTCGGGCCGTGAGCAGCGAATTTCCGGCGATGACAGAGGTGATGATATCCTCCTCTTCTGACCCGGGCGTTCCCTCGTAATAGTAGGCGAGCGAGCCCAGCTTTTTGGCCTCGACGAGCTCGTCCAGGGCGCAAGCCGTGCAGGCGGCGCGCCGGATCTCTTCCTTCGGGCATTCGGGAAGCACCTCAAATTCCTTATACAGCTCGGCCGTTTTTGCGGCGATTTCATTTTCCGTCATTTTGTCGCGGAGAGATTTGAGCTCGTCGATCTCGATGTATTCGATATAAGTGCCGAAGGAGACAGACTGCTGAGCGGGGTCGGAGTAAACATCAAGCATGCCGTTATAATAATGCCCTAGAATCCCTAAGCGGTTTTGGGCCATGACCTCGGCCACTCGCGCGGCTTCGACCCATTCCTTGATTTCCTTCCAGGCTTCGGGGTCGTCGAGCGTACCTGTGACCTGGTGAAAGGGGACAGCGGCCCGGCTGAAGACATTGCCGATTTCGGGGATCGAGCAGGCCTGGCAGAAGGCCAGCCATTCGCCGGTCATTTTTCCCCGGTCGCCGAGACCATTAAACCAGGCGTAGTTGATGGCTTTTTCCGGCTGCAAATTCAGGACGACAACTGGAACCTTGGCCTCCTGGACGACAGGAAGGACGGTGGAGGAAAGAGCATAGGTGGAGACATAGAGGAAGATGAGCCGGACGCCGCTTTTCTTGAAAAGATCGGCAGCCCGGCGGGCTTTATCGATATTATCGACCATCCCGGCGTCGTTGACGTCCGCGCCTGCCGAGGCAAGCTGTTCATGAATTCTTTTCTGGTAGCCTTCGAGCCGCGGCAGAAGTCCTTCGAACTGCCCCCAATAGGTCTCGAGCCCGATTCCGAAGAGACCGATCTTGACAGGCACGGATGTTTGGCTTGCCGGCTGCCCTGATCTTTCCGGACAAGCCGGATTAGCGCCGACGTGGGTTTGAATGATAAATCCAAAAATTACGGCCAGAGTCACGACAAACTTGACAGACCTGTTCATGACTTCCTCCCTGCTTCTCGCAATAGATTTCAGTGATGGCTAGAGCTTATATTAAGAGAAAAAGGTGTGTCAATTTGCCGGTAAAAATAGTAAAGAGAGGGTGAGTTAGCTGAAGAAATAAATATCAGGCTTATCAACGACCCCGGATTTTTGCTGCGCCTCGGGCACATCGGAGGAACTCACGAGGGCCCGTGCTTTCTCGAGATCCTCGAAACAACCTTGTTAATAAGGAAGAGGCAGGTGTATAGTATCCGTTGTCTGCAAATTTATACGGAGAAAGGGAATGAAGTATAAACCCATCAATATTCAGGAAAAACTCTCTAAGTTCTCGGACCATTGGTCCCCAAAGATCATCGCTCAGATGAACGACTATCATTTCAAGCTTGTAAAATTCCAGGGCGACTTTGTCTGGCACAAGCATGTAGATACGGATGAAGTTTTTATTACTCTTGATGGAGAAATGAGCATCGAATTCCGTGACGGCAAGGCTGACCTGAAGGCGGGTGAGATGTTTATCGTTCCCCAAGGAGTGGAGCATAAACCGCTTGCTCAGAAGGAATGCAAAATCATGCTCGTTGAACCCGCCGGCACAATCAACACGGGAGATGCGGGCGGCAATCTGACAGCGAAAGATGATATCTGGATATGATTTGAAGGCGAGAGCCGGTTTAACGCGGGCGCACGTGCCGGGGGAAGGAAGGCGAGTATGAGCCTGAGAATATTGGGAAGATTGCTGTTGACCCTGAGCCTGCTGTGGCCGCTGGCTGAGGTGGTGCTGGCGCTTTCTTCCCGCGCGCGGCGGCGCGCGGCAACAAAGCGTGACCGCGGCTCCCTCATCCTCTTATGGGTGAGCATCGGTGCTGGCATCACGGCCGCTCTCGTCCTCCGCGCCGTCCCGGCCACCAGGATGCGCTTACCAATGTCCTTGATGCTCGGTCTCTCGCTGGCGCTGCTTCTCGGCGGTCTGGCGATCCGGTTGACGGCGATCGTAACGCTCGGGCGGTTCTTTACCTCAGCCGTGACAATCCAGGATCAGCATCGGGTCGTCACCACAGGCCTTTACCGTTGGGTTCGACACCCGTCCTATGCTGGCCTGCTGCTGGCGTTCCTCGGGGTGGCCTGCTCTTATGGCAACTGGCTGAGCCTCGCAGCCATCTTCGTTCCGATTACGGCCGCGGTGCTTTACCGGATCCATGTCGAGGAGGCGGTGCTGACGGAAGCATTTGGGGAGGAGTACTGTGAGTACCGCGCTCGTACGCGACGTTTAATCCCCGGGCTCTATTAGTCTCGCTTTCTTGTGTCTTTTCGTAGCTGCATGCCCGGAGCGTCATCCGGCCGCGCTTCAAAAGAATTCTTTTCGTAAAACGGTCTTTTCCCTTTGGCGCAAAATAGTTGGACGTCCCGGATGTTCTTTTCCTTACACCTCTGCACTAATCTCTTCAATATCCTCGTGCCAATGCCCTTGTTCTGGTATTCAGGCAATATGATCATGTCGAAGATCATCGCATGCAAGACATGATCTGTCACGACTCTCCCGAAGCCTACTAGTTTTGCGCCGTCATATGCCGAAAGCGTTAGCCAGCTGTTTTTATTGGCTAATTCCAGTTCATCCGGGCTGGCCTTGTATTCGTTATTCCATCCTGTCGTGTTGAATAGCCCGTAATATTTTTCTTTATCCGGGAGCTGTTCTTTCAATATAATTTGCATTTTTTCCCCTATCATTATTAGTCCGTCATTATTAATAAGCATGGAAAGCGCAATCTTGGATAGCCGTAGCTGCCCCCGAAGATATTCGGAGGAAGGGGGTGGGGCATAAACCGTTCGCTGAAAAGTAAGGCAAAATCATGCTCATGGAACCCACCGGCATAATCAATACCGGAGATGCGGGCGGCGACTTGACGCTAAAAGATAATATTCGGATATGAAACGCCTGCAGATGCTGTTTCTGATCCCGCTCAGATGGGTGTTTTTCTTGAGAGCGGTAGTGACTCATATCGGCGTCGGCATAGCGTGCGCACACTGCGCCGTGCCTGAGCTTGCGCTTTACGCCCAACATAATGGTAAAATAGAATCGTGACGTCTGATGAAGTTACCCGTTCATTTCGCCGCCGACTACGGAGATAGATACGATGATCAGGCCGGAAAACCAAACCGACATCGCGGATATAACGGCCATCTCAACAATTACTTTGACGAGGTTATTTCCAGCATTCGTGATGCAGAAGCCATACTGATATTTGGCCCAGGCGAGGCCAAGAACGAGCTCAAGAAACATATTGAGAGCAAAGAACTCCGTGGACGTATCGTTGGCGTTGAAACGGTCGACAAGATGACCGATCATCAGATCGCGGCAAAAGTCCGACAGTATTTTCTAAAATAATACCTGCTGATAGAATAGAATCGACAAGGAGGTTATCCATGCGCCATCGCATCCTGGTCTTGGCAACTCTTATGGCCCTGTCGGCAATGTGTTATCCAGTGCAGGCACAAACTGGTACTGCCGACGACCCCTGGGCCCCTTTCCAGTTCCTCATCGGCAAATGGCTAGGCGCAGGCTCAGGTCAGCCGGGTGAAGTTGTTGCAGGATCGACTTCTTTTTCGTTCGGCCTCGGGCAAAACATTCTCATCCGCAAAAACAGGGCAGAATTTGCCCCAAAGCCGGGCGAAAAGTCGGGCGCCGTACACGAAGACCTCATGATCATTTACCGGCAACCTGGCGAGCCGCCGTTTCGCGCTATTTACTTCGATAACGAGGGCCGCGTCATAAATTATAACGTCTCATGCCCGGAGAAACAGCAGTCCATTGTTTTCGAAAGCGATCCTTCTGATAAGGCCCCCCGGTTTCGGTTCATTTATGAAATGGGTCCAGATGCTCTCCTGTGCAGCGAGTTTTTGATAGCGCCGCCAGGCGGTGAATTCAAGACATACACCAAGGGTAAGGTTAAACGCGTTACGTGAAATCTAAGCGAAGCCTTGGTGCGGTTACCATGGTTACGAGCAGGTAATAATAGGAGGCGGACAATGTCTGTCGCAACATCTCAACGCCCGCGGTTTACCGAGGAAGAAGCTCTGGCGCTGGCTCGAAATTTGTATGGATTAAAAGGCAGGGGAAAAGAGCTTTCCAGCGAAAGGGACCAGAACTTCTTTATTCAGGATGAGTCAGGCCGGAAATTTATTTTAAAGATAGCGAACACGGCCGAGATAAAAGAAGTCCTCGAATTCCAGAACCAGGCCATTTCCCACCTCAGAAAAGAAGTCCCCCAATTTGGCTGGCCGGAAATCCGCGAGACAGCAGCGGGCGAGGCGGTCACGACCGTTGAACATCACAGCGGCTCCCGCCATTTGGTCCGCCTTTTGAGCTATCTCCCTGGCCGATTTTTGGCTCATGTCCGGCCCCACAAACCGGAGCTCCTCCGGAGCCTGGGCGTCTTTCTCGGGACGATGGACAAGGCTTTGGCCGGGTTCGCTCACCCGGCCATGCACCGGGATTTGAAATGGGATATGAAGCAGGCGCCGGCAACCATCCGCCAGTATCTTTCTCAGGTTGAAGGGCCGGAACGGAGGGCGACCATCGAGCAATTCTTGGCCCAATATGAGAAACATGTAGTGCCGGCCTCGCCTCAACTCAGGACCTCCGTTATCCACAATGACGCCAATGACTATAACGTGCTCGTCGGGCACGTTTCGGCGGACCCAGACGTCCGGTTTTCGCGGGTCGCAGGGATCATCGATTTCGGTGATATGCTTAATGGCTACCCTGTTTGTGAGCTGGCTGTTGGCGCGGCTTATGCCCTGATGGGAAAAAGCCAGCCCCTGGAGGCGGCAGCTTCCATCGTCGCCGGTTACAACGAAGTCTATGCGCTGACGGAGCTCGAACTCGGGGTATTATTCCACATGATTTGCCTGCGGCTTTGTCTGAGCGTGACGATATGCGCTCACCAGCAGAAACAGGAAGTTGGAAACGAGTACCTTAAGATCAGCGAGAAGGCGGCCTGGGCGTTGCTCGGCCGGTTGCAGACGGTGAATCCTCAATTCGCCTATTACACCTTCCGTCAAGCCTGCCATCTTCCTCCTTGTCCGCAGAGCCCAGCTGTTGTTGAGTGGTTGAGGAACCATCAGGATTTCTTCGGCCCGGTTATTGAACCTGACCCGAGGAAAAAGCCCGCGGTCATTTTTGATTTAAGCGTGGGCAGTCTCCAGTTGAGCCGGCTTGAGGAGCCATGGGATTTGCGGTCGTTCACCGAGCTGCTTTTTGGTGAGATGAATAAAGCGAAGGCGCAGGTCGGGATTGGTCGTTATAATGAAGCCCGGCGGATATATACCAGCGACATCTTTAGGGTGGCCGGAAATGACGCCCAGGAATGGCGCACGATTCACTTGGGGGTTGATCTTTATTTAGAACCGGGCTCTGCCGTTCTGGCGCCGCTTGAGGGAGTTGTCCACAGCTTTAAAGACAACAGTTCTTCCCTTGATTACGGGGGGACCATCATCCTCGAGCATAAACCTGCCGAGAGTGTCATGTTTTATACTCTTTACGGGCATTTGAGCCGGAATTCGCTGGCCGGCCTTCGTCAAGGCAAAGTGTTGAAAAAAGGGGAGAGGGTCGGCTGGATCGGCACCTCTTCTGAAAACGGCGGCTGGCCGCCGCATCTTCATCTCCAGGTCATTACCGACTTGCTGGGTCTGACTGGAGATTTTCCGGGCGTTGCTCTTCCCGGCCAGCGCGAACTCTGGCTCAGCCTCTGTCCTGACCCCAACCTTATCCTGGACATCCCGAAATCGATACTCCCGTTGCCGGCCGCAGCAGGGAGGAGATTATCAATTTGCGTCGCCAGTATCTGGGACCGACCTTGAGTATCTCCTACCGGAAGCCCCTTAAAATTGTCCGCGGGTTCAGGCAGCATCTTTATGATGAAAACGGCCAGACCTACCTGGATGCCGTGAACAATGTCCCCCATGTTGGCCACTGCCATCCCCGCGTGGTCAAGGCCGCCCGAGAGCAAATGGCTGTCCTGAATACGAACACCCGCTATCTGCACGACAACCTGGTGGAGTATGCCCGGCGCCTCTCGGAAACCTTGCCGAAGCCTCTGCGCGTCTTCTTCTTCGTCTGCAGCGGAAGCGAGGCCAACGACCTGGCTCTGCGCCTGGCCCGGACCCATACCGGAAAGAGAGATGTCATCGTAGTCGATGGTGCCTATCATGGAAACCTGAGCTCGCTCATCGAGATAAGCCCCTATAAGTTCGACGGCCCGGGCGGTGCGGGCGCGCCTCCCCATGTCCATAAAGTCGTGACCCCCGACGGGTATCGCGGGCCTTATAAGCGCCACGACCCTGAGGCGGGAATCAAGTACGGTGGACATGTCCAAAAAGCTGTGGCTGGTATTCAGGAGCAGGGGAAGGGCGTGGCCGCCTTTATCGCGGAGTCCCTGATGAGCAGCGCCGGCCAGATTGTCTTTCCCGATGGTTATCTCCAGGAGGCTTTTTTTCACGTGCGCAAGGCGGGAGGTGTCTGCATCGCCGACGAGGTTCAGGTGGGGTTCGGCCGGGTGGGGTCGCATTTCTGGGGCTTCGAAACTCAAGGCGTTGTGCCCGACATCGTGACCATGGGAAAGCCGATCGGCAACGGACATCCGCTGGCGGCCGTGGTGACCACTCCTGAGATCGCCGCTTCCTTCCAAACGGGCATGGAGTATTTCAACACTTTTGGGGGCAATCCGGTCTCCTGTGCCGTAGGCCTGGCTGTGCTGGATGTCCTTCGTGAGGAGAGGCTCCAGCAGAATGCCCTTGAAGTGGGACGGCACCTCAAATCCGGGCTCGAAAAGCTAAAATCCAAATATCCTCTCATCGGCGACGTTCGAGGATTAGGGTTGTTCCTGGGAGTGGAACTGGTCCTGGACCGCCAAACACTGGCGCCGGCCACCTCCGAAGCATCCTATGTTGCTGAAAGAATGAAGGATCTCGGCATCCTCGTCAGCACTGATGGTCCCTTCCGCAATGTCCTTAAGATCAAGCCTCCGCTGGTCTTCACCAAAGCCAACGCCGATTTCTTCATCGCGACTCTGGACCGGATTTTGGATGAAAGTACGTTGCAGGCCGGATAAGAGATTGTCTGATTATCTAAGCGGGTTTTTTGGTAAGATAGACCAAAAACTTAACAAACTGGAGAGATGCTATGTTAGAAAGAACTGACCCGACGCTTCGGGTGAGCCTGCTGCCGCGTGATACGAATAAATTCGGCACGATCTTCGGGGGCGTCATCATGAGCCATATCGACCAGGCGGGCGCGATTGAAGCCCGCAAGTCCTGTGGCCCGCACAACTATGTCACGGTTGCTCTGGACAAAGTGGTTTTTCATAAGCCCGTGTTTGTGGGCGATGTTGTGAGCTTCTACACGGAAACGACGAAAATAGGCCGGACCTCGGTGATGATAAAGATTCTGGTAGAGGCGACCCGAGCCTCTAACCTGGAGACAGTGCAGGTTACGGAAGCGGAGGCTGTGTTTGTCGCAGTTGATGAAAACTGGAAGCCCGTTCCCGTCGGTCCAAAGAGATAGAGGGATTTCCTTCAGGACGGCTTATTTCTTCTCTTCGGCCTGTGCTTTTTTGATGCTATCGAGCTTGCTCTTCATCCGGGCTTTGGCCGCGCCTTCGGAGAGGTCGAACGCTTTTTGTGCCGCTGTGAGAGCCTCGGCATAATTCTTCATTTTCAAGTAGATATCGCTCAGTGTGGACCAGATATAGCTGGCGTCGGGCCTCAAATCGACCGCCTTCTTTGCCGCTTCGAGCGCGCTGTCCATGTTCTTGCCTTGGCTTGTCCAGAATCGCGCATAACTGTACAAAGCAGAGGCGTCGCCTGAATTTTTCTTGGCGTACTCCGGGCCGAAGATGGCCAAAGCCTTGTCTTCTTTGCCTGTCTGGACATAAGCGCTGGCGACTTGCTGCAGGATATAGGAGTTATCTGGTTGGAGCTTGAGGGCTGTTTCCGCCTTGGCCACAGCGCTCTCCTGATTGGCCTGATTCTTGAGCCAGAAGTTAGCGTAGCCGATCAGGTTGTAGGCGAACATCGAGACCCGGCCTTCCATGAACTCCTTGCCGTAGACCTCTTCTGCCCTTTCGCGGTCGTTCTGGAGGACGTAGAGATCAGCCATATCCTGGTTCATATCGGGAATAGGGGTCTCCCGGGTCAATTCCTGGATTTTTTCGGCCAGGGCGGCGCCTTTGGCCAGGGGATCTTTATCCTTGACGATGCGGGCGAGCCACATATCGAGCGCCCTCGGGTCGTCAGGATATTTGGCGGTATATTCTTCGAAGAACTTCGTCGCCTCCTCTTTCGGTGCTGAATAAGAATAATAGCCGGCCATATATCTGTAAGCTTCGCGCACCAGCTTGGAGTTGGGGTACTTCTGGATGAAGGCTTTCAGCAGGCCCGGGTCCGGTTTTTGGCCATAAATCTTCATGGTTCCGAGGGAGAATTCGGCATTCTCGGTATACGGTGCGGTTATTTTTATGTATTCCAGCGTGTATGTGCCAGCCTTGCCCTCGGGGTCGAGAGATATGACTTCTTTGTATTTTTCCTCGGCTTTGGCCTCATCGTAACGGTCGGCGTATTTGCGCGCCAGCCCGAACACGACCGCCACATCCTTAGGATTCTTGGCGTATGCAGAAGAAAGGGCTTTAAAAGTATCAACTCCGCTGAGCGACTTCTCCAGCCTGGCCTCGAATTTTTCCGGCGGCGGGCCGTAGCCGACGAACCAGTCGTACTCAGTGCCGTCAGGGTCCAGGATCATAACCGTTGGGGTCGCCCGGATGGCAAATTTCTTGAAGGTCTCTTCCCCCTGTTTTTCATCCCGGTCGGCGCGGAAGAGGACAAAATTTTTGTTCAGGAATTCTTGAAACTTAGGATTTTGGTAAAACTGCTGACCCAGCAGTCGGCAGCCCCCTCAGCCACCTGAGTAGAAATCAAGGAGGACCCGTTTGTTCTCGCTCCTGGCCTTGGCCACAGCCTGGTCGAGAGAGCCTTTGAACCAATTCTGGGCCGCGGCGAACGAAGCGAGCAGAAGAATGAGCGACAATAATGAAAGTGCTTTCTTCATGGATACCTCTTGAATCAAATATAGAGAGGGCTTCAAAAATTGTCAACAGATATTTCGATATATTTTGAGGAAAAGAGGCAAGAACACAGCCTTCCTGACAAGTCTCCCAGCCAGGCTCTAATTTTGGCAGGAGTGTATCGAAGAAATCCATACGGCTGCCCCAGCGAACCCGACTTGATGGACAGGAGAGGCAAAAAGATCACAATCTATCCTCTTCCAGGGTGATAACAGGCATCAAAATATCACCCCTGGAATCACTTATAAGGATGATTGACTCCCCGTTTCGCCAACCTTAAGATTCCAAGCAAGGATATGGGAATGACTGCGATCGAGACTCGGAGGGGTCCGGCCCAGAAAGATCTCAAAAGCTTGAATAAGGTGCTAGCCCATGTATATAGAGTTACAGGATTTAATGCCCGAGAATACCGTCCGACCACTTTACAAAGACGCCTGAACCTGCGGTTTCAGATGACAGGTTCAAAAAACAACGAGGAGTACCTTGCTTTCTTAAAGAAGAACCCGTCTGAATGCTATAGATCTTCAGAAAATTTTCTCGTCAACGTGACGGAGTTTTTTCGCGACCGAGAGATCTTCAATCATCTCAAAAGAAAAATTTTGCCGGATCTTCTAACGAAAGTTGCGGCGGAGAAGAAAAAAAGACTCCGGATCTGGTCGATGGCCTGCTCAAAAGGACAGGAGCCGTATTCGCTGGCCATTATTTTGGATGAAATCAGCGCAGGAAAAAAAAGAAATGTGGAAATATCCATCCTGGCCACGGATGTCAGCAGGTCTGTCCTCCGGCAGGCCAAAAGGGGCTGCTACAAAAAAACAGAGATGACTAATATTCCCAAAAAATACCTGAAGAGATATTTCATCAAACTGGAAAACGACGAATTCAGGATGAGTGAGCGCATAAGAAAAATGGTTCGCTTCAAATTTCATGACCTGATCGGAGGAAACTCTCTGGGGACATTTCATTTGATTTTGTGTCGGAATCTACTCATTTTCGTAACGGCCCGGCAACAGAGCCGCATGTTCAAAAAAATTCATAGGTCTTTAAAAAAAGAAGGCCTCCTGGTTTTGGGAAAATCCGAAACTCCAAAAGATGCCAGACTTTTTCACCGCCTGTCTTCCCAAAATTGTATTTATCAGAAAATCCGTCAGGCTGAGGCCTAAGAGATGACGCCGTGAAAACGAGCTGGCGAGGCAAAAAATGGCACAGAGATTAACCCGGGATATAAAGACCTTTGACCAGCTCTTCAAAATCCTCGGAGAGGATGTCAAGTCTATCAGCAGACTCTCCCAGGATATCGATATGGCCCGAAAAAACCTTCTTCAAAAGCATAAAGAAATGCAGGATCTCAACGAGAAACTGCAGGCTTCAGAAGAAGAACTCAAAGCCATGAATGAAGAACTGGAGGCCACGAGCGAAGAGTTGAGGGCTTCGAACGAAGAGCTGATGGCCGTCAATGAAGAAATCAGGTCTACCAATGAAGAGCTCACCGAGACAAGGAATGATTTAGAAAATCTCTTCCAGGCTATCGAAGACATGGTGATCGTGCTGGACCCGAGTTTCACAATCGTCCAGGCTAACAAAACAACGGGGAAATGGTTGAAGCTCAAACCGTCAAAATCCGTCGTCGGGAAAAAATGCTATGCGGTCTTTTATAAAAGAAAGAAAATCTGTCCAACCTGCCCGGCGAAGCAGGCGTTCCGGACAAAAAAGCCCGTTTACACGGAAGGGCTCGCCTCTTATTTAGGAAGGCATCTCTCTGTGATTTCTTCCCCTGTCTTGGACAAAAAAGGGAAAGTCGTGAAAATCATTCAGGTCGGGAGAGACATCACCAAACGCAAGAAGGCTGAGGAGGCGCTGCTGGAAAGCAAGAAGGAATTGAGAAGCCTTTTTGATGGAATTCCGATAGGACTTTATCGATCCACCCCTGAAGGGCAAAGAATAGACGGAAATCCTGCGATAGTCCAGATTTTGGGCTATCTAAATTTGGAGGCTTTCCTAAATCAAAATATCGTTGGCGATTATGCTTATCCTGAGGACCGCAAAAGATGGCAAACTCTGATGGAGCGAGAGGGAATAGTCAATGGGTTTGAAGTCCAGTACCGGCGGCGAGACGGCACGATTATTTGGCTCCGGGAAAGCGCTCGAACCGTCAAGGATGATCGAGGCAGGGCACTCTATTATGAGGGAGCTATTGAAGATATCACGAAACAGAAAGAGAGTGCTGAACAGATTAAGAAACGCAATATGCAACTCGAGCTGATTCACCACATTCAAGGCGAGATTCCATTGAATAGGGAGCTCGAAACCGTCCTGATGTCCGCTGCAGAGAGCATCGGCAGGTCCTTCGACTACTATAAAATCTCCGTCAACCTCTTTGATAAGGAGACAAATGAAATTGTCTACCTTCTCGGCTGGAACAAAACAGGCGAGCCTCTTCCGAGAGGCCACAGGCAAAAGCTCGGCCAAGGGCTTATCGGCCAGGCCGCTCAGCTTAAAAAAACAATAGTCGCCAATGATGTTTCCCGGGAGCCGAACTACCTTGCTCTACTCTCGAAGACAAAAGCAGAGCTGGTCATTCCCCTCCTTGTCCAGGATCAGCTCATAGGGATTCTCGACATCCAGGCAACTCAGGCCGGTGTCTTCTCCAGGGATGATGTCTCTGTCCTTCAATCTGTAGCCAATTATATCGGGTTTGTTATCGATGAAAAGCAAAGAGAGGAAGCCCTGCGCCGGGAAAGAGACAGAGCCCAAAAATATCTCGACGTGGCGGGTGTGATGATGATCATCCTTGACTCCAGCGGGAAGGTCACCCTCATCAACAAGAAAGGATGTGAGATTTTAGGATACCCGGAAGATGAGATTATCGGCAAAAACTGGCTTGACAGCTTTCTCCCGCAGAGATTCCGGGAGAAAGAAAAAGAAAATTTTAAAAAATTGACAGAGAGTGAGTTTGACCGTCCTGAATACTCCGAAGGCTTCATCCTGACCAAAAATGGAAATGAGAGAATTATTCTCTGGCATTCGACTTTATTAACCGACGATGGCCATAACGTCGTCGGGATGCTGAGCTCCGGAGAAGATATCACCGAAGAGAAGCTGGCCCAGGAAAAACTCCAAACCGAAAAAGCTTATCTTGACGAGCTCATCGAGAGCGCTCCAGAAGCTATTGTCATCACCGATAAAAAAGGTCGAGTGTTTCGGGTCAATCCTGAATTCACCAGAATATTTGGCTATCCTGCCGAGAAAGCCCTGGGGCGATTGATAGACGACCTCGTTGCCCCTGAACATTATCGTGCCGCCGCATCGGCCATAACAAAAAAAGTATTAGAGGGAGAAAGGGTAAGTCTTGAGACCACCCGTCGCCGAAAGGATGGGAGTTTATTTAGCATATCGCTTCTCGTCTCGCCCATTATCGCCGGGGGCAAAGTGGAGGCGGTCTACGCGATTTATCGCGATATCACTGCACGGAAGCAGGCGGAAGAATCCGTTCAAAAAGAAGCCGCCAAGCTCTCGGCCATGATTTCTGGCATGGAAGAGGGAGTGGCCTTTGCCAACGCCGCTGGCAAAGTCATCGAAATTAACAGCTTTTTCCTTAAACTTTTAGGCAAAAAGAAATCTGAAGTTATCGGCAAAAATCTTTGGGATATCTATTATGGCCCCGATTGGGAAGAAATGGAAAAATTCATTCAAAATTTCAAGCAAACCCCAAATTCTTCCCCCTTAGTGATTCAAAAACCTTTGGGCAATCTCGAAACAGTCTTTCGTCTCCAGCCGATTTACTGCCAGGGGAAATACGATGGGATTTTGCTCAATATCATTGATGTCACAGAGCTCATTGTCGCCAGGCAACAGGCTGAGGCCGCGAGCATTGCCAAAAGCGACTTCTTGGCCAGCATGAGCCATGAGATCCGAACCCCTATGAATGGAATCCTCGGTATGACCGAGCTGGCCCTGGGCACAGAACTTACTTCCGAACAGCTTGAATATATGAATGCTATAAATGAATCTGCCCAGTCTCTCAAGAGACTCCTCGATGATATTCTTGATTTTTCCAAGATCGAAGCAAAAAGAATTGAACTTGAGCATATTCCCTTTAACCTGCGCGGTTTGGTCGAATATTCCATCTCCACATTTGCCCTGCAAGCCCATCAGAAGGGTCTTGAATTGGTTATGCGCATCCCCCAGGACCTGCCTGAAAACATTGTGGGCGATCCTGGGCGATTGCGCCAGGTCCTGGTCAACTTTGTCAGCAATGCGATAAAGTTTACCGACAAAGGTGAGATATTGATTTCGGTCAGTGAAGATTCGAGGACCGATCGGGAGATCTGGCTTCACTATACCGTTCGGGATACGGGCATCGGCATTCCCCAGGCCAAGCAGCAAGTGATTTTTGACGCTTTCACTCAGGCTGACAGCTCCATGACCCGCAAATACGGGGGAACTGGGCTTGGCCTGGCCATATCTTCTCAGCTGGTCAAGCTCATGGGCGGCAATATCTGGGTAGAGAGCGAGGTGGGACATGGAAGCAGCTTTCACTTCACCGCCCGTTTTGACCTTCAAAAAGCCTTGCCGGAGAAAGTGGTTCCGATTGGGCTTGAAACCTTGCGCGATCTCCCTGTTCTTATCGCAGATGATAATTCGACGAACCGGCGAATTCTCATGGAAGTACTCAGCGATTGGCACATGAGACCGACAGAAGCGGCGAGCGCAAAAGAAGCCTTAGATATAATGAATCAAGCCAAAAACCAGGGGAAGCCCTTCGCCCTTGTTTTGCTCGATGCCCAGATGCCGGAGATGGACGGGTTTGCTCTGGCCGAGGAAATTAGGAAGGATCCGACCCTGGCCAACGCCATCATTATGATGCTCACTTCCATGGGAATGCCAGGAGATGCCGGTCGCTGTCGAAAACTTGGTATGTCCGCATATTTGACAAAACCGATTAGGCAGTCGGACCTTCTGGAAGCGATCTTGCTGGCCCTCAGTGCAGCGCCACAAGAAGAGAAGCCGGCTGTTCTGATCACCAAGCATTCCATTCGGGAGACTCACCGGCGACTGAACATCATTCTGGCGGAGGACAACATCATCAATCAAAAAGTCGTCCTCCGTCTTCTGGAAAAGCAGGGACACAGGGTTTTGCTGGCCAACAACGGCCAAGAAGTTCTTGAGGCCCTGAAAAAGGACAAGTTTGATCTTGTCCTAATGGACGTTCAGATGCCGGTCATGAATGGTTTTGATGCCACTCGGGCCATTCGCCAAGAAGAGAAAAAGACAGGAGTTCATGTCCCCATCATTGCCATGACCGCCTACGCCCTTAAAGGTGATCAGGAACGCTGCCTTGAAGCTGGCATGGATGATTATGTTTCCAAGCCCTTAAAGTCGGATGAACTCTTTAAGATAATTGGGGGGGCTGTCAGCAGCGCAAACCAAAATTATCCTTGTCATGTTCCGGCCAAAGGATAATAATCTAACCCGTCCCGGCTTATTGTCAGGCTAAAACGCGGTGATTTTTGGAGGTGACTGGAATGCCGAAAGTTAATGTCTTTGCCGACAGACTTCAAGTTTTGCACAATGGCAAACCCGAGGATATCGACAAAAAGTACCGCGAAAGGAAGAAGAATTATATTATTAAGGTCGCGGTGTATTCACCCGGCTACAATAGCAATAAAAAAATAGAGGGAGCCATATCGTTCTTGGATATTGATAAAGGGAGCGTAAATTTTGGCTCGTCTTTTGCGCTCGAGGACATTCATCTCTTAACCTGCAATTTCGGAAGCAGAGTGGAATTAACGACGCATATCTTCTATGTTGAATATGAAGATTTTCTCTCGGCGGTTTTGAGGAGTTTAGTTGAACGAGTTGCGGGCAAATTTATTGGCTATGCCAAAAATCTTGATATTAGGAAAATCGCCCGCATACCTGAAGAAATGTTGCCTATATTTGTGGATGTTATCAAAAATGGAATAAAGAGAAAATCAAACATGTACGAGATAGGTTCTGGCAAGCTGAACAGGCTGGAGATTGGGATTAATGAAATTGATTTATCCGTTGAAGAAGAGGTCAGAAGAACTTTGGCTTTCTGGACGCCCGAGAGAGGCGACTATGCCCGCGAAGAAGTTTTATTAGTTCCTCGCGGCCCGAATGGAAAATTGAATATATTGATGGAACCGGTGTGATAAATTCTTAAAATCAGGATATCTTTTAGCTGTCGGAAAGCCTGACCTGCAATCTTCCGAGAACGTCCTCTTATTGCGCTGAACCGCATTTACTTCACGACGAGCTTGGTGAAAGGAAAAACATAGGCCTGGAGAAAGACAAGAATTCCCATGAGTATGGCCAGGGCGAGGCTGTGGAAGAAGACATAGCGCAAGATATCTCCCTCGTGTCCGTACCACTTGGTGGCGGTGCTGGCGACGACGATGCTCTGGGCGTCGATCATCTTGCCCATGACTCCGCCGGAACTGTTCGCCGAGGCCATGAGCACAGGGCTAACGCCAATTTGCTCAGCGGAGATCCTCTGCAAGCTGCCGAAGAGCACATTGGAAGACGTGTCCGATCCTGTTAAGGCCACGCCCAACCAGCCCAGGAGCGTTCCAAAAAACGGATACAAAACTCCGGTCTTGGCGAAGGTCAATCCCATGGCCGCATCCAGCCCGGAATAGCGGGTCGTATAGCCGATCGCTAACATGGCGGCCACGGTCAGGAGCGAAAAGCGGACGCGCTTCAAAGTCCTCCACCAGGCCGCGGCCATCTCAGGCAATCTGAAACCCATGATCAAGGCTGAGATGACTGCCGCGACAAAAATTCCCGTTCCTGTGAAAGACAGCCAATTAAAAGTGTAGACGGCCGCCTCCGCTGTGGGCTTGGGGACGACAGGCGGCATGCGGTTGATAAGCGAATGAACCCCCGGAACGGGAATTTTGAGGATTGAGATGCCATCGAGAAAAGCTTTGACCTGGGGGATGCCCCAGATAAAGACGACGATGCTGAGGACGGCCCAGGGTGTCCAGGCCCTGATCACCTCACCGGTACTGTAACCGTGGGAGGCCCGGGCTTCTTTTCCTTCTTCCTGCCCTTCGAGGCTCCAGATGCGCCGGGGATGCCAGAGGAGAAGGAAGATAATCAGCCCGAACATGGAGACAACCGAGGCGATAATGTCCACGAGCCAAGGGCCGTGCAAATTGGAGATGAGGAATTGTGGAATGGCGAAGAAAGCACCCGCGACGAGGAGCGCCGGCCAGATCTCGATCATGCCGTTGAACCCGGCAAACGCCCAGACCAGCCAGAAAGGCACGATGACCGAAAAGAAAGGAAGCTGACGCCCGACCATGGCGCTCAATTTTTGAATCTCGATTCCTGTCACGCCGGCGAGCGCAATGATCGGCGTGCCGAGCGCTCCGAAGGCGACGGGCGCAGTGTTGGCGATGAGTGAGAGGCCCGAGGCGGTGAGCGGGTTAAACCCCAGGCCGATTAAGATGGCCGCTGTCACGGCCACCGGAGTTCCGAACCCGGCCGCGCCTTCGAAAAATGCGCCGAAGCAGAAGGCGATAAGCAGAAGCTGCAGTCGACGGTCTTGGGTAACTCCCGTGAGACTTTCTTGGAGGATTTTAAAATAGCCCTTTTCGCTGGCCAGCGTGTAAAGGAAGATCACGTTCAGGATAATCCAGCCGATGGGGAAGAGGCCGTAAGCGGCTCCGTAAACGGCCACGGACAGACCCTTGGAGGTAGGCATTCCGAACACAAAAATGGCCATGAGCAGCGCGGCCGTAAGTCCGAGAATCGCTGCGGAGTGAGCTTTAAGCCGCAGGAAAGCCAGGCTGCCGAGGAGGACAACGATCGGGGACGCGGCGAGGATTGTCGAGAAAATCCAATTCCCGAGCGGATCATATACCTGATTCCAAGGCATCGCCGGCTATTATATATCCGCAAAACGTGTATCGCAAAAATTTGCCCTAAATTCCTTTCTCTTTATCAATCGCTTCTAATTTGCTATCATGCCCTTTCATGAAAAAAAGAAAGGCCTGCGGCAGCGGAATGATCGGCCTGTTCGTTCTTGTGTTCATCCTTACCACCGTTTCCCACGACTATTTCTGCCACGACGAGCTGCACACTGTCTGCGGCCCGCTGCACACATTTTTTGCAGACTCCGAAACCCCCGCGACAGAAAACATTCTTGGCCTTCCTCCATCCCTGCCGCTCCTCAGCCAGAATCACGACCAGATCCTTCGGCCCGATTTCATCAAAAATATTTTTCACCCGCCTGACTAATTCTTTCTCTCTCCGTTATCCGTCCTTTTGAGTCCACTCTCGGATTGGAGGTTCAGCATGCGCAACCTTGCGATTTCTGTTATTTTATTAATGATTTTCCTGGCGGGAAGCCCGGCCGGTGCTGCCGATGGTTTGACTCTCGAGCAGGCCGTCAACCTGGCTCTCGAGCGGAACCCCGACATCCTGGCTGCCCAGAAAGAAATCCTTGTTTCCCAGGGCCGGCGCCTGCAGATGCAGGCCATCCCCGAGCCCGAAATTATCTTCAGCGATGAAGGGATCCCCTTCAACGCCGGCCGTAATCCAAGCGACGAAAAGGAAGTCAGCTTCGGCATTCAGCAGTCATTGGAGTTTCCAGGAAAGGTGTCGCAGCGGGGGAAAATCGGACAGTTCGGCGAGAAAATCGCAGGCTACGAGCTCGCCCGGCTCCGGCTTATCATCAGGTCCAAGGTCAAAGAGGCTTATTACAAGGCTGTCCTCAGCAAAAGGACGATCCTGGCCCTGGATGAGACGGCCCGGCTCCTAGACGAATTCATCGCCAGCGCCACCGTCAGATATCAATCCGGCCAAGGCCTTTACCTCGATGTCCTGCGCACGCGGGTGGAAAAGATGAGGATTCAAAACCAGCTTATTGAAGCGAGGAAAAATTTTTCCCTGGATAAAGCGCAGCTGAACCTCCTCCTGGGAAGAAAAGGTGACGAGCCAGTTGACCTGGTGACGGATTTTTCCTTCGGTCCTCTCATTAAAGACCTTGCCGCCATCCAGGATGAGGCCGCGAAGACAAGGCCGTCCGTCCAAATTGCCTCACTCAAGGTCGAGCAAGCGCAGGCCAGCCTGAAACTTGCGCAGATGAGCAAACTTCCTGATTTCTCCGTCGGGCTCTTCTCCCCAAGCCTGAGAACGGGGTCCTGGGGTTTCGCCCTTGGTGTTACCGTCCCGCTCTATTGGTGGAAGAGACAAAAAGGAGAAGTGCTGGAGTCTGAGGCCAAACAGCAGATTGAGGAGATATCTGCGGAAGCCGTTCGGAGAAAAATCATGACTCGGGTTGAAAATGCTTATGCCGCCGTGAAAGCTTCGGAGGAACAGGTCAAAATTTTCGAGCAGAAGCTCCTGGCCGAAGTCGAAGACCAACTCAAAATGAGTATCACTCATTATCAGTATGGCAAGACGGATGCTCTGAACCTCCTGGATATCCACCGGACTTACCTCACGACGAAGCTTGAATACTTGAAGTCTCTTTATCTTTATCTTGTCTCCCTGTCCGACCTCGAAAAAGCAGGAGAGGAATTGGAGTAATCGAGGAGAACGACAATGAAAAAAATATCCGTCTGCTCCATTTTATTGATCGCCCTGGCTATTTCTGTATCAGGATGCCGGGCCCAAAAATCTGAAGAGGCAGAAGCGGAGGTCGAAGTCAAGTCGAACGATATCCCTTCAGTCATCACCCTCACGGAAGAGGCTGTCAAGATCGCCGGAATTCAAACGGAAAAAGCCGAACTCAGGCAGATCCCGCTGAAGATATATGCGGCGGGTGAAATGACCTTCAATCAGAAAAGGCTGATGAACCTTACTTCCCGCGTGGCCGGTCGTGTCGAGAACGTTATGGCCTATGTCGGCGACCGGGTCAAAGAAGGACAGCTCCTCCTTTCTCTTTACAGCCCGGACTTCCTGACTTCGCAGGCGGAATTTCTCCAGGCTGCGCAGAGGCTCGGTAGAGTGACCCAAGACGACCTCCAGGACGAAATTCCCGCGGCCGAATCGCTGCTCGATTCAGCCAAAAAAAAGCTCATGCTGCTTGGAATGAAAGACGATGACCTTAAAGAGCTCGCGGAAACACGCCAAATCAAGCCTCTCCTCCCCATCAGCGCCCCTTTGTCCGGGACTGTCATCGAAAGCCCGATTGTCCTGGGAGATCAAATTGCCGAGGGGACGACCCTCTTCAAAATCGCCGATATGTCGCTTCTCTGGGTTCATGTCCACGTTTATGAGAAAGATCTTTCTCGGATCAAGCAGGGAATGCCCGCCCTGGTCAAAGTTCATGCCTATCCAGGCCAAACCTTCCAGGGAACCTTAACGCTTTTGAATGACGTTGTCGATGAAAAAACACGCACGGTCATTGCCCGGGTCGAAGTCCCGAACCCCCGCGGGCTCATGAAGCCGGGTATGTATGCCGAAGTGGAATTGATTCTGCCTTCGTGCGCCCAGGCGCTTCTTATCCCGGAAGCTTCGGTCCAGGATTTGGAAGGCAAAAAAGTCATCTTCGTCCCGGCCGGGGAACGTTCTTATCGCTTCCAGGAAGTGGAAGTCGGCCAGAAGCTCGACGGCTGGGTTGAGGTGGTGAGAGGGCTTAAGCCTGGAGACGCTTATGTGCAGGACGGGTTTCTCCTCAAGTCCGAGGTCTTGAAGAAGAATTTAGAGGTTGAATAACATGATCGATAAACTCCTGGCCTTCTCCTTGCGGCAAAAGCTCCTCATCGCTGTCTGCGTCATTCTGCTTATCGGGGCGGGAATATACTCTTTTCTCAGACTTCCTATCGACGCCTGGCCTGACGTCACCAACATCCAGGTCGAAATCGTCAGCTCCTCACCGGGCCGCTCGCCCCTGGAGGTAGAAAGATTCATCACGTTTCCGATTGAAACAGGGCTCCGCGGTCTGCCGGGTTTGGTCGAACTGCGTTCGATCTCCAAATTCGGGCTGTCGGTGATCACTGCCGTTTTTGAGGACGGCATGGACATCTATTTTGCCAGGCAGCTTGTTCTCGAGCGCCTGATCGAAGCCAAAGATAAAGTCCCGGAAGGCGTGGAAATCACGATGGGGCCCGTGGCCACGGCCATGGGTGAAATTTACCAGTACACTCTGGAAGGAAATGAACCAGCCGATGCCGGAGGTGAAGTGAATCACCTCACGGGGCTCCGCACGGTCCAGGACTGGGTCATCAGCCCGCTTCTGAAAACAGTGCCGGGTGTCAATGAAGTCAACCCGTTCGGAGGGTATATCAAGCAGTATCATGTTAACGTCGACCCGGACAGGCTTCAAAAGTTCGGCCTCTCGCTGGCCGATGTCGTTGCCGCCTTGAAGAGAAACAACCAAAATGTCGGAGGCAATGTCCTCCCAAGAAATTCACAGCAATTTCTTGTCCGCGGCCTCGGCCTCCTCGAGAGCGCCGAAGACGTCAGAAGCATCGTCTTGAAAGCGGCAGAGGGAACGCCCATTCTTATCCGGGACGTGGCCGACGTTGAGGCCGGGACAGCCGTCCGCCAGGGGGCTTCGGTCAAGAACGGAGAGAGGGAAGTGGTCGGCGGGATTGTCATGATGCTTCGCGGGGCCAACAGCCGGGAAGTCGTCAGCCTGGTCGAGAAAAAAGTTGAGGAGATCAATTCCAGCCATGTCCTTCCTGAAGGATTGAAAATCGTCCCGTTTTATGAACGATCCGGCATCGTTAAGCAAAGCATCCACACCGTCTCCGACTCGCTCCTCCTCGGGGCTATCTTCGTCACCTTCGTGCTCTATCTTTTCTTGAGAAGTTTTCGGGGTTCCTTCATCGTGGTCCTGGCCCTGCCTATGGCGGCTCTCTTGACCTTCATCATCATGAAGCAGGCAGGCCTGACCGCCAACCTGATGTCCCTCGGAGGCCTGGCTATCTCTGTCGGGATGATCATAGATGCAACGATTATCCAGGTGGAAAATGTCCAGAAACACCTTTCCGAGGCTGACGCTTCCAAACATAAGCTTTCCACCGTTCTCAAGTCTGTTATAGAAGTGAGAAAGCCCAGCATTTTCGGAGAGCTGATTATCGCCCTGACCTTTATTCCCATCATGACTCTCCAGGGCATTGAAGGGAAAATGTTCTCTCCCCTCGCCATCACGGTCTCGATCGCGCTCCTGTCGTCCCTCGTCCTGTCCATCTTTGTCATTCCAGCGATTTGCCTGGTTGTCCTTAAACCCGCGCCGGAAAAGAAGAGCTTCCTGGTTGAGGGGGCAAAAAAAGTATACCTTCCCGTTCTGCGCTGGGGACTGAAGCACAGGCTCATCATCCTGACCGCTTCGTTCTTGCTCCTTGTCGGCAGCATCATGCTCGTCCCCCGGTTGGGAACAGAGTTTATCCCGATCATGGACGAGGGCGCTTTCGATATGGATATCCAGCTCCTGCCCGGGATTTCCTTGGACAAGTCCCTTGAGATCAGCCGGGAAGTGGAACGGACGCTCAAAAAATTTCCCGAGCTGGAAACGATTGTCTCGAGGACCGGCCAGACCGGGATCGCCCTGGAGGCGCGGGGAGTGGAAAAGACGGGCTACGTGGGGTCGCTCAAGCCGCGCTCCCAATGGACATCGGCCAAGACGCGGGAGGACCTGACCAACAGGATGCGCGAGTCCATGTCCGCTTTTCCGGGCATGGCCTTCTCCTTCAGCCAGCCCATCGCCTGCCGCATCGACGAGCTCGTGGCCGGAACCCGGGCTCAAATCATCGTCAAGATTTTTGGGGACGACCTTGGTGTTCTTAAGGACAAGGCGGATGAAATCACCAATGTCATCTCCAGAATTCGGGGCGTCAAGGACCTTGTTCTTGAGAGAATCTCCGGCCAGCCCTACATTTCCGTCGAAATCGACCGGAATAAAATCTCGCGCTACGGAATGAGCGTCGACGACGTTCAAATGATCATCGAGACGGCCATCGGCGGGAAGCCCGTCACCGAGCTCTATGAAGGAGAAAAATATTTTGATGTCCTGGTCAGGTTTCAAGAAGAGCATCGGGGCTCCCTTCAGACTCTCGAGAATGTCCTCGTCGATTCCCCTTTAGGCTACAAGATTCCCCTGAGCAGCTTAGCTGCGGTCCGGGTCGTCGAAGGGCCCGTCCAGATCAGCCGGGAATACGGCAAGCGCCGGATCGGGATTGAATGCAACATCTCGGGCCGGGACATCGGAGGTTTCGTCGCCGAGGCCAGGCAAAAAATCCAGGCTCAAGTGAAGCTCCCGTCCGGCTACTACATCACCTGGGGAGGCCAATTTGAGAACCAGGAGCGGGCGATGAAAAGACTGATGGTCATTGTTCCCTTGACCATCGGGATCATCTTCTTCCTTTTGTTTGTCACGTTCAATTCCATGAAGCTGGCCACCCTCGTCATTTTCAATTTGCCTTTTGCCCTGATCGGCGGAGTTTTCTCTTTGTATTTGGCCGGATTTTATCTTTCCGTCCCGGCCTCGGTCGGGTTCATTGCCCTGTTTGGAATCGCCGTTTTGAACGGGGTGGTGCTCGTCTCCTACATCCACCAGCTCTACCAGGAAGGCATGCCTCTCCGTGAGGCCATCGTCAAAGGGTGTGAGCGCCGGCTCCGGCCAGTCCTGATGACAGCCTCGATCACCGTCTTCAGCCTTGTGCCTCTGCTTTTTGCCCAAGGGCCTGGCTCGGAAATCCAGCGGCCTCTGGCGGCTGTCGTAGTGGGCGGGCTCGTGACCTCAACGTTATTAACTCTCCTGGTCCTCCCGGCTTTGTACGGTTGGTTTGAGACAAAAGAGAGGAAGGTCGAGCAGGAATAGGCGCCCATTTTGATTCTTTGAGGATTTCTTCGGCGATGGGTGCAAAATCCCGGCCGAAGCGGTGCCCCGCTTTAAGGGGAATAACCTTGGCTCGGGTCAAGGTCTTGGCCGATACATTCCTTATCGTCCTCGCCATAGAAGCAGAGCAGCGGGATTCCATGATAGGCCAAGATTTCACAAATTCCTTTATCGGTGACACCCCAACCGCCGTCGCCTGTAAGGTGGATGGCCAGAGTTACTTTGTCTGACTCTCTGGCGTGAACTTCAATGAGGGAAAGGTCTTTGAGTTCCTCCACTTGCGCTGGAACCTTTTTTTACTTTCCCCAAAAATCTTCGAGAACGCCTGCTTGAACTGGGGCAGCCAGTTTTTTTGAACCGAAAATCCGTGGCCCACTTTTTCCTTTTGTGGTTCTCTTACATTTAGTGTTGGTAGATAGGGTGATGGAATACACGGAAATGTCGTCGCTCCCTTCGGATTTTTAATGCCATTCCCTCACCATTCTTCTCGGCGCCTGCGTAACTCCGCACGTTCGTCTTTCTCGTTGGGCCATATTTCTCTGGCATCAGAAGGGTTGGAGGATTGAATTCTCGCGTGCTCAACATACTTGGCGTCCCACTTCGTTGGATTCCCTCGAAGAACGACTCGGGAAGGCTAAATCCTCAAGGTCGCTCCTCTCCTTTCCGTGTATTCCACCCACACAAGATGGAAGAGAACCACTTTTGTAAATGTTGATCGAGGAGATGATGAGGACAAACCCGATGAAAAAGGTCAGGAATCGAGAGACATGGAGGAATTCGAGAGGAAAGACTTCGCGCCAGAACCAGGTGGGTTGCCGCCGATGCCGACCGATGACAGATAAGATGTTAATGACCCCGCTCCCCAGAGTCATGGCGGAGGCAAGCCAAAGCAGGAGGGAGCGCTTTTTCAGGGGTGCTTTTTTTGTAATGCTATCAAAAATGAAAAGCAAAAATCAATTTCACCGACACATTGCTCTGAAGAAGGTGGATGAATATAATGCTGTTTTCAGTCCCAGAAGTCATTCGCCATGACCGGACAATCGGAAATCAGGGAAAAGACCGGTGGCTACCGCTGGACGATCTGCGCTCTCCTCTTTGTGGCCACGACGATTAATTACATCGACCGGCAGGTCCTGGGCATCCTCGCGCCCGAGCTCCAAAGGATCTTCGGCTGGAGCGAGACCCAGTATGGTTATATTGTCACCGCTTTCCAAACGGCCTATGCCCTGGGATTGCTCCTGTTCGGACGGTTCATCGACAGGTTCGGAACGCGCCTGGGCTACTCCGTCTCCATCCTGGTTTGGAGCGTGGCGGCCATGGCCCATGCGGCGGCCAGGACGGCGTTCGGGTTCGGGGCGGCCCGGTTCACGCTTGGCCTTGGGGAGGCCGGCAATTTTCCTTCTGCTATCAAGGCTGTGGCGGAATGGTTTCCCAGGAAAGAGAGAGCTTTGGCCACCGGCATCTTCAATGCCGGCTGCAATGTGGGTGCGGTTATCGCTCCCGCCGTCGTCCCGTGGATCACGGTGAAATTCGGCTGGCCCGCGGTATTCCTCCTGACCGGCTCGATCGGGTTTGTCTGGGTCGTCTTTTGGGTTTTGCTTTACGACGTGCCGGAAAAGAGAAAGTCTCTTTCGCCCAAAGAGCTGGCCCATATTCTCAGCGACCAGGACGAGCCGGCGCCGGGAAAGATCGGCTGGCTGAATTTGTTAAAACATAAGCAGACCTGGGCCATCATCATCGGCAAGTTTATGACCGACCCCATCTGGTGGTTCTATCTCTATTGGCTGCCCAAGTTTCTCAACGCCCAGTTCGGGTTGACCTTGACGAAATTGGGGCCGCCGCTCATAGCTGTCTATTTGATGACCGACGTCGGGAGTGTGGGTGGAGGCTGGCTGTCCTCGGCGTTCATCAAGAAAGGATGGACGGTCAACAGGGGCCGGAAGACCACTATGCTGATCTGTGCCCTTTGTGTTTTACCGATTATGACCGCCTCGCAAGCCTCGAAATTATGGAGCGCGGTTCTTTTGATCGGGCTGGCCGCGGCAGCTCACCAGGCCTGGTCGGCCAATATCTTCACCTTCGCTTCTGACCTCTTCCCCAAAAAAGCGGTCGGGTCGGTCACGGGCCTGGGGGGGATGGCGGGAGCCATCGGCGGGATGCTGTTCTCTTCCTTCGCCGGCTACTTGCTTGAATTGACCGGCAGCTACGTGATCCTTTTCATTATTTCCGGGTCCGCTTATTTGCTGGCGCTGGGGATTATTCAATTGCTGGCGCCACGCTTGAAGCCCGTCGCGCTCTAAGCTGGGGGCTTTCCCCAGGGTGCCACCCGTCATGACATGTTTTATGAGAATATGGAAAGCAAAAATCGGGGACGCAATACCCATTTCCTATTTTGCATTAATTAGGAAATTAGATGACTGTCACCAATTTCAAAGTGTGGACGGGGAAAACCTCCATTTTTGACCTCGATTTTTTCTTATGGTATAAAAAGGTTCACCCTGCAAAAAAATGGAAAAGAAGAAAATCCCACTTCGTCCTCTGGCCCGAATTCTATGTTGTTTATTGCCCGCCTTGGCTGCCCTAACTTTTACCGCCTGCCCGAGGAGGGGAGGGCAGAAGGAATTGGTTGTCGCGGGGTCGACCAGCGTCCAGCCTTTTGCCGACCGCTGGGCCGAGATCTATATGCAGAAATACCCGGGAAAGGTCGTCAATGTCCAGGGCGGAGGGTCGAGCGCCGGTATTCAAGCGGCTTTCTCCGGGGCAGCCGACATCGGGACGTCCTCCAGGGAGCTCAAACCAGAGGAAAAAGCCCTGACAGAAATCGTGGTCGCGCGAGACGGCGTGGCCGTCATTGTCCATCCCAGCAATCCTGTTTCAGATATAACGATCAGCCAGGTGAAGCAGATTTTTGCCGGGGAAACCCGAACCTGGACTCAACTTGGAGGCCGCGACAAAGCCATCACGGTCGTCACCCGGGAGGAGGGCTCGGGAACGCGCGGAGCTTTTCAGGAAATGGTCATGGGAAAAGTACGGATCACCAAAGGAGCGATCGTCGAGGATTCGAACGGCACCGTCCGCGAGATCGTGGCCGGTGACCCGGATGCGATCGGCTATATTTCCTTGGGTTTGGTGAATGAAACCGTAAGAGCCTTGAGCCTCGACGGCGTCAGGCCCACCGAGGAAAATATTCTTCAGAACCGCTACCGGCTGGTCCGGCCGTTTCTCTTCCTGACCAAGGGGCCGGCGAGCGGCGAAGCCAAGAATTTCATTGATTTTGTCCTTTCTCAAGAGGGACAGAATTTGATCCAAAAAGAAGGATTGCTTCCTGCCAAATGAAGAAGCATCATCTCGCCAGGAACGAGAAGCTCACCCGGACCGCCCTCCTGCTTGTCGCCTTATCGGCCATCACGATCTTGGCCGTTATCACCATTTTTATTTTTGTCGACGGCACGCCGATCATGTTCCGCTACGGGTTGAAGAAGTTCTTATTTGGGCTGGATTGGTATCCGACTGAAAAGAGCTTCGGGCTCTTGCCCATGATCATCGGCTCTCTCATGGTCACCGCGGGTGCGCTGGTGCTCGGCGTGCCCTTTGGGTTGGCCTGCGCTATCTTCCTGACTGAATTTTCTTCCAAACGCCTCAGGCGCGTGGTCAAACCGGTTATCGAGCTCCTGGCCGGCATCCCCTCCGTGGTTTACGGTTTCATGGGCGTTGTCATCCTGGTGCCTTTTATCCGGGAGACCCTGGGCGGGCCGGGTCTTTCGGTCCTGGCGGCTTCGATCATCTTGGGCATCATGATTCTTCCGACCATCATCAGCATTTCTATTGACTCATTGCTGGCCGTGCCCTCGACCTACCGTGACGGGTCGATCGCCATGGGCGCTACCCGCTGGCAGACCGTCAGGATGGTCCTCCTTCCGGCGGCCCGCTCAGGAATCGTGGCCAGCATCATCCTGGGCATGGGCCGGGCCATCGGCGAAACCATGGCGGTCATCATGATCGCCGGCAACGCCATCAGCATTCCCAAGTCCATCCTGGCTCCCGTCAGGACCCTGACTTCGAACATAGCCCTGGAAATGGCCTACGCCAGCGGCGAACACCGCGAGGCTCTTTTTGCCACGGGCGTGATTCTTTTTATCTTCATCATGATTCTCAACGCTGTGGCCAATATCACCTCGGCCAGGCGGGCGAGGAAAAAATAGATGTATCTCAATCCCCGGATCGAGCAGAAAATTGTCCGGACTGTCCTGTGGCTCTTTACCTTCATCACAGTCGCCATTTTGGTCTTCATCATCATTTTCATCCTGAGAAAAGGGCTCCCGGCCGTGACCTGGGAATTCCTTTCCAAAAATCCCCTGGACATGGGGAGGTCCGGCGGGATTTTTTCGACGATTGTCGGGACGATCGCTCTGACCCTGATGGCGCTCTTAGTCGCCACGCCTCTCGGCGTCGGGACGGCCATCTACCTGGCCGAATATACCTTCGAGAACCGGATCACTCGGGTCATTCGTTTTGGCGCAGAGTGTTTGGCGGGAATCCCTTCGATCATTTTCGGGCTGTTCGGTTTCATTCTTTTTGTGATCAAGCTTAAGTTCGGCTGGTCAATACTGAGCGGCGGCCTGACCCTGGCTTTTATGATCTTACCGACCATCATCCGGACGAGCGAAGAGGCCATCCGGTGTGTTCCCGCTTCTTACAGGCAGGTGAGCTATTCCCTCGGCAGCACCAAGTGGCAGACCGTCGGCCGGGTTGTTTTGCCATCTGCCCTTCCAGGGATTGCCACCGGCATTATCCTCAGCATCGGACGCAGCATCGGTGAGACGGCGGCGGTCATTTTTACGGCGGGCAGCGCGCTGCGCCTTCCCAGCTCGCTCTTTTCTTCCTCTAGGACCATGTCCGTTCATTTTTACATCCTGGCCAGGGAAGGCATCTCGATGTCCCAGGCCTACGGAACGGCGGCGGTGCTGGTCGTCGCCATCCTGGTCATCAACCTGGCGACGTATTATCTGATGGAGAAGTTTATAAGGAGATATAGTTGAGCGCCATGGCTTCAATGAGCTCAAAGTCAATGGCCATTGCCGTTAAAGATTTTAGCTATTTTTTGGGCCCCGACCAAATGCTGAAGAAGATTAACCTCGAAGTTTTCCATAACGAAATCCTCGGGATTATCGGGCCTGCGGCAAGCGGAAAAACCACCTTTCTGCGTTCGCTCAACCGTCTCAATGACCTCATCCCGGGGTCGCGCATCGAAGGTACGATTGCGATCGATGGGCAGGACATCTATGCTCCGGAGGTGAGCGTGGTTGAGCTCCGCCGCAGGCTGGGAATGGTTTTCGCGACGCCTGTCCCGCTGCCCAGGTCAGTCTATGAGAATGTCATTTTCGGGAACCGGATGGCGGGCATGAGGAATAAGCGCCAACTTGATGAGCTCGTTGAACGAAGCCTGGAGCAGGTCGGACTCTGGGGAGAAGTCGCGGACAGGCTTCATTCGAGCGCTCTCAAACTGTCGGGAGGCCAGCAGCAACGGTTGTGCATCGCCAGGATCTTAGCCCTGCAACCTGAGTTCATCCTGCTTGATGAGCCGACGTCAGGGCTTGACCCGATCTCCACGATGAAGATCGAGGCTTCGTTGAACCGCCTCAAGGAGGACTATACCATCATCCTCGTAACCAATAACACCAAGCAGGCGGCCCGGGTAGCCGATAGGACGGCCTTTTTCTTGAGCGGTAAGCTCGTAGAAATAGCGTCAACCGACAAAATATTTACGGCGCCGGATAACCCTAAAACGAATGATTATGTTTCAGGAAGGTTTGGCTAAAAATGGAGCGGACACGGTTGTGAGCATTATCGAGGTCAGCAACCTCTCGCTTTTCTATGGCCGGTTTCAGGCCTTGAAGAATATCAGCCTCCATATCGAGGCCAACAAAATCACGGCGCTTATCGGGCCGTCCGGCTGCGGCAAGTCCACGTTCCTCCGCGCCCTCAACCGGATGAATGACCTCATCGAAGATGTGGAGACGACTGGCACGGTGATCATCGACGGTCAGGATATCTATGCGCCGAAGATAGATTTGCTCAAGCTCCGGAAAAAAGTCGGGATGGTTTTTCAGCGGCCCAACCCTTTTCCGCTTTGCATAGCCGACAATATCACCTACGGGCTGAGGGTTCACGGGATCCAAAATCGGGAGGTGCTCAAGAATAAACTGCGCTGGAGCCTTGAAGCTGTCCACCTCTGGGAAGAGCTCAAGGACAAACTTGAATGCAGCGCTCTCAGTCTGCCGGATGAACAACAGCAGCGCCTCTGCATCGCCCGGCTGGCTGCGATCGAGCCGGAAATCCTGCTCATGGATGAGCCCTGCTCTGCTCTCGACCCGATTGCTACGGGCAGAATTGAAGAGCTGATGCATGAGTTGACTAAAAAATATACTATTGTCATCGTCACTCACAACATGCAGCAGGCGGCGCGGGTTTCCGATTATACGGGATATTTCCTGCTCGGCGAACTGATAGAATTTGGCGAGACAGCTCAGATCTTTACCAAGCCCGGAGACACGCGGACGGAAGATTATATTACCGGACGATTTGGATAAAAAATCGGGATCAAGGAGGTTACTATGGAACGGCATCTGGACAAGGAATTGGCCGAACTTAACAAAGAAACCTTGCACATGGCAACCCTGACAGAGGAAGCTATTGCCAGGTCTATCGACGCCCTGAAAGACCTGAGCGTGGAGAGAGCTAAACAGGTCATCGAGGATGACAGAAAAATAAATCAGATGGAACTCGTCATCGACGAAAAATGCCTGGACATGATCGCCCTCTTTCAGCCGATGGCGATTGACCTGCGTTTTATCACCATGACCATGAAAATCGGCACGGACCTGGAAAGGATTGCCGACCTGGCGGTGAATATCTCCGAGAGGGTCCTGGAAATCGCCGACAAGCCTCACCTCAAGCCTTTGATCGATATTCCGAAACTGGCCCGGCTGGCCCAGGGGATGGTCAAAGACACTATCGACTCTTTTGTCAATAAAGATGTCAAGCTGGCCAGAGAAGTCATTTTGAGGGATGACCAGGCGGACTTTCTGCGCAACCTGGTCCAGACGGAACTTATCGGCGATTACATGCTCAAAGACTGCTCCACCGTGACCCGGGGCATCCCCCTCATTCTCATCGCCCGGCACCTCGAAAGAATCTGCGACCACGCCACCAATATCGCCGAGGATGTGATCTATATGGTCGAAGCCGTGGTGGTCAAACACCACCCGGAACACCTCAAGGAGACCTGAGCCGCCGCTTTTTCCTGAATTCTAGGCTACGGAAATCATAGGGACCAGTAAGGATCTCCGTTTCTGTATGCCATGCGGCGCATGATGCCGCCCTCGGCCCCCGCACCCCAGGGAACCAGTCCCGTCGGTTCCCCCCGTCGGAGAATCCGACGGGTCCCCTCTCCGCTACGGGGGCTTCAGGGCGGCATCCTGCGCCTATCATAAAGCGGTCTCGTTTTCTGCTGCCCTTATTTATTAGACGTCCTGAAGTTCTTTTTATTAATCGAAAATTCATCCAATCTTTATCCTTCCTTAACAATCTCCGTTTATCCTGAGATCTGAAAATAAAGTAAATCTCTAAATCAGGATTCATCGTAAGGAGGAAAAGATTAACAAAATGGCACCAAGAAAAGTTATTTTCAGCGCGATGCTGTTCTTTTTTGGAGCATTGGTCCTCAGGGCTCAGCAGACTTTCAATACAACCATTTATTTCGATTATAGCTTCAATCTGACCGACAACGGTTATCTAACGGGGACAGATGCGGCCAAGGCGCTCGACAACAGGTTCATCTTCCGCCGGGCCTACTTCACTTATGAAAATAAGATCAGCGATAAGCTGAAGTTCAGGTTCCGTTACGACGCTGATAACACGGCTAACGTCACTTCGGTCGATTTCGTCAAAGCGTCGGTGAAAAAGGATGACAAGATGCGCCCCTTCATCAAGCATCTCTACCTCGATTATGCCGGCCTTCTTCCCAATTCCAGCCTGAAAGTTGGTATGATCGAGACCCTCACCTTCAAGCTGGCCGAAGACGAATGGGGTTACCGGAGCGTGGCCAAGACGCTCGTCGACGGCTACAAAGACGTCACCGGTGTGGATATTCGGGCTTCGAGCGCCGACCTCGGAGCAAGTCTGGCCGGAACAATCAGCAAAGCCATCCGCTACGGTTTTATGGTGTCTAACGGCGAAGGCTATGGCCATGCGGAAGCCAACAAATTCAAAAAGTTCTCCGGGAACCTCCGGGTGATTCCCGCCGCCGGTCTTTCGATCGTCGGTTACTACGAATACGAAAAACAAGACGCGGCTAATAAGGCCGTAATGTTCAAGGTGGATGGGTTTCTTGATATGGTCAAAGGCTTGATTTTGGCGGTCGAATATTTTAGCTACAACAACGACAAGTTCCAGAATGCGGACTTGAGCCATTACGATACCCGCGGCCTTTCGATCTTCGGTAACTACAAGATTGTTCTGGACAAATTCAATGTCTTTGCCCGCTACGACCACTATATGCCCAACTCCACAAACTCTTTAGGCAATTTCAACCTTGTCATTGCCGGGTTTGATTGGACTCCCGTCCACAAAAGTTGGAGGCTCCAGCCGAATATCTGGTATTACACCTATGCGGACTCGGCTAAAAAAGCCGACGCCGTCTTTAACCTGACGTTTTTCCTGTCGTTCTGAAAAAAGAAAAAGCCATTAAGGAGGTTTAATATGAAAAAACTGAAATTAGGAACGTTCCTCGCGATCTCCGGACTCGCCCTGACCCTAGTCTTCACGCCGGGTCTTCTGGCGCAGAAGAAAATGATCCAGATTAAAGGGTCGGATACCCTGGTCAACCTGGTCCAGATGCTGGCCGAAGAATATATGGCCAAGAATCCGCAGACTCCGATCGCCGTCACTGGAGGAGGCTCCGGGACGGGAATATCAGCCATCATCAACGGGACCTGCGACATCGCCGACCACTCCCGGGAATGGAAAGAAAGTGAGATCAACCAGGCCTGGGAAAAAGGTATCAAGCCCCGTTTCTTTGCGATCGCCGTCGACGGCCTGAGCATCATCGTCAACGCCTCAAACCCTCTCGATAAGCTGACCATGGACCAGGTCGGCGCGATTTACCGGGGAGAAATCAAGAATTGGAAAGCCGTAGGCGGCCCCGACCAGACGATTTCCCTGTATGGACGGCAATCGAATTCCGGCACCTATGTCTTTCTTCAAGAGCATGTGCTTAAGAATAAAAATTATTCCCCAGACATGAAAGAAATGAACGGCAACGCTCAGATCGTTGAGTCCGTCACGCAGGACCAGGCGGGTATCGGCTATGTGGGTGTTGGTTATGTCATCGACAGCGAGACCGGCAAGGTCAGAAGCGGGATCAAGGTTCTCAATATTTCCAAGAATGATAAATCCCCGGCATATTCACCCCTGGACAAGGCCAACATCGATTCGGGGAACTATCCTGTGGCCCGGGTGCTTTACCAAACGACTAACGGAAAACCGAGCGGCGGAGTGGCTGATTTTATCCGGTTTGAAACCGGCCCTGAGGGGCAAAAAATTGTGGAAAGGGAAGGATTCTTTACGATCGGGGCCCCTCACCGAGAGAACAACGAAAAGAACTTCAAGTAACTCCCCTCATAGATCACAGGAAGAACAAGGGAGAAGCCGGGTCGCAATCGTCGGCAGGCTTCTCCCGCCTCTCCTGTCATCGAAGAGGGGAAGCTAAGATTAAATCTGAGGGGAGCTGAGAATGAAATGGTTCAGCCAAGATCGATGGGTGGGGTCTTCCAAGCTTGCCTTCCATCTGATTGAAGCGATCTGGGGCCAAGAAGAGGAAGGGGACCGCGGGGCGGGAAAGCGCAGATCCGGGACGATCAGGGGTAAAAAGAAAGCGACACGGCTCAAAGAAGCAGCTATTCATATCTTCTTTTTTACCAACGGGATCATGGCCGTCGTCGTCCTCATAGGCATTTTTGGGTTGCTGCTTTCGTCGGCCATCCCGGCCTTCAAAGACGTTCCGTTGAAAGAATTCTTTACCAGCACAAAGTGGGACCCGACCTCTCCCGTCAAGGCCGAATACGGCATTCTCTCGATGGTGGCGAGCACGGTTATGGTTACGCTGGGAGCGCTGGCCATCGCCATTCCTGTCGGCCTCGGGGTCGCAGCCTATCTTTCCGACGTGGCCCATTGGAGAGTGAGGGAAATCGTCAAGCCAGTCGTTGAGATCTTAGCGGGAATTCCATCCGTTGTCGTCGGGTTCCTGGGCATTGTGCTTTTTGGCCCCGCCATCGCCAAGGTCTTTCATCTGAGCAACGGACTCAATGCCATCAACGGAAGTCTCCTGCTGGCTGTCATGGCCCTGCCCACGATCATCAGTATCTCGGAAGACTCCCTCAATGCTGTTCCTCGAGACCATAGCGAGGCGTCTCTGGCCTTAGGCGCATCCCGCTGGCAGACTCTCGTGCGGGTCAAAATCCCCGCCGCTCTTTCGGGTATCATCGCCTCCTTCATGCTGGGCATGGGCCGGGCCATCGGGGAGACGATGACGGTACTCATGGCCACCGGCAATGCCCGGTCTTTTCCTCATGGGTTTCTGAGTTCGATCAGGACGATGACGGCCGATATCGCCATTGAGCTCGGAGAAGTGCCCTATTTTACGGCTCATTATTACGCCCTTTTCGCCATAGGCCTGGTGCTTTTTCTGATGACCTTTCTGGTGAATTTGGCTGCGGATCTCATTCTTCACAAGTACCAGGAACGAGAACAATGAAAAAGAAAGCGATCATCCAGGCCATCGGCTTTTTCGTGCTGAGGTGCTGCCTTTACCTTGTCCTGGCCGTTCTTCTGGTTTTTCTGTGGGACGTTATCAGCAAGGGAGGAGGAGCCATCAGCTGGGAATTTCTGACCCAAGCACCGCGGCGGGGCATGACGCAAGGAGGAATCTTCCCGGCCATTGTCGGCACATTTCTGGTGACCATGGTCACGGCCATCCTGGCCATTCCTTTAGGCATGTTCGCTGCTATTTATCTGAATGAGTACGCTCAACAGAACAGACTGACCCGGCTCATCCGCCTGTCCATCCGGAATCTTTCCGGGGTCCCCTCCATCGTCTATGGCCTTTTTGGTGTCATCCTTTTTGTGAACATCCTCAGGTTGGGGACGTCAATTCTCTCGGCCGGCCTGACTTTGGGACTTCTCACACTGCCTTGGACGATCACAGCCAGCGAGGAAGCCCTCAAGACTGTTCCCAATTCCTTCCGGGAAGGAGCCCTGGCCCTGGGTGCGACAAAATGGCAGTCAATCCGGACGAATGTCTTGCCGTATGCCATTCCGGGGATGCTCACGGGAACGGTCCTGGGCCTGGCCCGGGCCGCGGGTGAAACCGCACCCATCCTGTTTACGGGCGCGGCTTATTATTTGCCGCTGCTTCCCAAATCGCTGAAGGATCAATTCATGGCCCTTCCTTACCATCTGTACATCCTGGCCACTCAGCACCACGATATCACAGGGGTCCGCCCCTTGGCCTATGGGACGGCTCTTGTGCTCATCGGCCTGGTTCTGGGGATGAACCTGGCGGCCGTCATCTTTAGGTACAGGCTTAGAAGAAAGAGGACATTTTAAGATGGAAAACGGGAACGCGAAAATTGAGACGAAGAATCTGAATTTCTTCTACGGCCAGACGCACGCCCTTAAAAACCTCAACATCATCTGTCCCGAAAAAAAAGTCAAGGCCATTATAGGGCCGTCCGGCTGCGGCAAATCGACCTTTATTCGGAGTCTTAACCGGATGAATGACGTCATCCCCGGCAGCAGGCTCGACGGAGATATTATTCTTGACGGGGAAAGCATCCTCTCGCCGAGGGTCGATGTTGTTGAGTTAAGAAGGCGCGTGGGCATGGTATTCCAGAAGCCGAACCCCTTTCCCAAGTCGATCTTTAACAATATTGCCTATGGACTCAGGATCAACGGACTCAGGGACCACCGCAAAATTACCGAGATCGTTGAGCAGAGCCTCAAACACGCTGCTCTCTGGGATGAAGTCAAAGACCACCTCGAGAAGAATGCGTTTACTCTCTCAGGAGGACAGCAGCAGCGGCTGTGCATTGCCCGGGCCTTGGCCGTTCAACCGGAAGTCATCCTGTTTGATGAGCCCTGTTCCGCGATTGACCCGATCGCGACAGCCAAGATCGAGGATTTGATCCACAAACTCAAGCAGGAGTTAACCGTGGTGATCGTGACTCACAACATGCAGCAGGCCGCGCGTGTCTCTGATTTGACAGCTTTTATGATGCTCGGCGAATTGATCGAGTTTGATATCACCGAGAAGATTTTTACCAACCCGTCCAATAAACTGACCGAAGACTATATCACGGGAAGATTTGGCTAAGGAGGCGGCGCAATGGACAGGCCATTCGATGAAGAACTCACTCTCCTGAAGGAACGACTGTTAAAAATGGCCGGACTGGTTGAAGAGTCCATCATCCTCTCTGTCAAAGCGCTCAAGGACAGGAACGAAGAATTCATCCGCCAGATTTTCAAGAAGGAAGAGGCCATCAACGAGCTGGATATCGACATCGAACAGATGGCCTTAAAATTGCTTGCACTCAAGCAGCCCATGGCCGGCGACTTGAGACTTATTTTCTCGGCCATGAAGATAGGAGGAGAACTCGAACGGATTGGCGATCAGGCCGTCAATATCGCTGAACGAGCTCAAGAACTGCTTAAAGTGCCCCTGCTCAAGCCGTTGATCGATATCCCCCGGATGGCTTCGCTGGCTCAAAATATGGTCAGGGACGCTCTCCAGTCCTTTATCGACCTGGACGCAGACCTGGCCACAAATGTTTGTGCGAGAGACGAAGACGTGGATCAGCTCTATGACCAGGTTTTCCGGGAGTTATTGACCTACACGATTGCGGACCCGGCCGCAATTCCACGGGCGATTGAGCTGATCCTCATCACCCGGCATCTGGAGAGAATTGCTGATCATGCCACCAATATCAGCGAAGACGTTGTTTACCTCGTCAAAGGGAAGACCATCAAGCATCATTGCCCCTAAGTCTTTGCTGTGATCTTATTTTTCTCTTCTCTTTTCGGACGCAATTTCTTTATAATAAGAAACACGGCCGGCCCGAGGTTCGAGAACAATGACTTCGACAAGAACAGTTGCCATTGTTGATGATGAGCCGGACCTCGTCGAGCTGGTCGCTTTTCATCTCAAACGGGCCGGGTTCGAGACGCGGGCTTTTCTGGATGGCCAGAGTTTCATGAAATATCTGAGCGGCCAGCGGCCCGACCTGGTGATTCTTGATCTTATGCTGCCTGACGCCGATGGTATGGAGATCTGCAAATATCTCCGGTCCAACAAAGAATCCGCCGCTCTGCCGATTATCATGCTGACCGCTAAGGGAGACGAAACAGACCGGGTTTTGGGACTCGAACTGGGAGCGGATGATTACATCACCAAGCCCTTTTCGGTCAAAGAGCTCGTAGCCAGAGTCAAGGCCGTCCTCCGGAGGCAGGATTCGGCCGGGCAAACCCAGGTCCTCGAGGTCGGCAAAATCCTTCTGATCGACGCAGAAAAGCACGAGGTTTTTGTCGAGGGGCAATCCGTTGAGCTGACCTCGACGGAATTCAAGATCTTGAGACTCCTGGCGTCACAGAAAGGACGGGTCTTTACCCGGGACCAGATCCTGGACTACCTCTGGGGACAGGAGAAGGTTGTCGTGGACAGGACCATCGATGTCCACATCCGCAATCTCAGAGAGAAGTTGGGAAAAGCTGCGACTCTCATCAAGAATATTCGCGGCGTGGGGTACAAAATAGAGGAATGAAAAAGTCCTTTTTTCTGAAAATTTTTGCCCTGTATCTTGTCGTTGTCTTGTCCCTGAGCTTGCTCATCACTCTGTTTTCCTTCAGGACAATTCGGAGTCGTTTTATCGACAATCAAGCCCAGCACCTCGAAAACCTCGCCCAAACCCTGAAATTCAAGGTCCAGCCGATTCTGGAGTCAGGACGAACTGAAGAGCTGGATAATTTTGTTAAAGATTTTGGCCCAAGCATCAGGACCAGGATTACTGTTGTAGACTCGGAGGGGGCTGTTCTGGCCGATTCCGAAGAAGACCCTAAAAAAATGGAAGTTCACCGCTATCGGCCCGAGATCTATCAGGCGCTCCAGGGCCGGACCGGACAATCGATCCGCTGGAGCAACACGGTCAAACAGAACATGCTCTACGTGGGCCTGCCGCTGGAAAAAGAGGGGAAGGTTATCGGCGTTTTGCGGGTCAGCCTGTTCCTAAGAGATATTCAGCACCTTCTGGCGCAGATTGAAAAGGACATCGGCCGAGCCGCGGTCATTATCCTCTTACTTATCGTCGTCCTGGTCTTTTTTGTTTCCCGAAGTCTGAGCCGGCCGGTCAAAGACTTGATTGTGGCTTCTCGGAAGGTGGCTTCGGGAGACTTCAACGTCCGGATCTACCCCAAGTCCAGGGACGAAATTCGGGACCTCGCTGAGAGCTTCAACTGGATGACCGCTCGAATCCAAGGCTTGTTTAAAAACTTAGCCGAGCAGAAAGAAGACCTGGAAAGCGTCTTATCGTCCATTCAAGAAGGTCTGCTGGTCCTGGATAAAGACGGCAAGATCGCCCTGGCCAACCGGAGCCTCAAGGACATAGTCCAGAACGACCTGATCGAGGGGAAGTTTTATTGGGAAGCCGTGCGCAGCTCGCGATTTGAAGAGCTTATCACCCAGGCCAGGAAGGAGAAGCGCAACCTTCAGTGTGATTTTGACTTAAATGAGAAAGACTATCTCTGCAGCGCCACCTACCTCCCTTCGCCCGAACGCCTGGTCGTTACGGTTCATGACCTGACCGAAGTGCGGCGTCTGGAAAAGGTCAAGAGAGATTTTGTTCTTAATGTCTCGCATGAATTGAGGACGCCGCTCACGGCCATCAAGGGATTTGCCGAGACTCTGGAAGGGGAAGTCGAAGAAAAAAATAAGTATTATCTCGGGATTATCAAAAGGAACACGGAACGGCTCATCAATATCGTCAAAGACCTGCTTCTTCTCTCCGAGCTGGAGGAGAAAGGGCTTTCGATTCAAACAGAACATCTGGACCTCAGGCCCCTTGTCCAGGATGCGCTCAAAATTTTTGAGCAGCAGGCTCATGAAAAAGGACTGACGATTGAGCTCATCGCCGACCCGGAACTCCCTCTCGTTTATGCTGACCCTTTTGCGCTCGAGCAGATGTTCATCAATCTCATCGACAACGCCGTCAAATATACGGAGAAGGGCGGCGTAAGGATCTATCTCCGGAGAGGAAGCGGAGTTGTTTTGGTCGACGTCCAGGACACGGGAATGGGGATTCCTCCCGAACATCTAGGCCGGATTTTTGAGCGGTTTTATGTCGTCGATAAATCCAGGTCCAAGAAACTGGGCGGAACAGGGTTGGGCCTGGCTATCGTCAAGCACATTGTCCTGGCGCATCATAGCCGGATTTCGGTCAAAAGCCAGCCTGGCCAGGGAACGACCTTTTCCGTCACCTTGCCGGTAAATCTCCCGTGATTTCTTAACTCTGAGGGAAAGGATTTTTTCCAGGCCGAGCTGGACATACCTGGGTATGACTGTTTTTCGCTTTCCTATTTTTTGTGTCGAATTGGGGTTTGTCCACAGCGCCGAGACCTTGGAGACGTCCTCCCTCGGCCAAATTCCCCCGCGTGTTGGAAATGAAACGGTAGAGCAGGCCGTCGACCCGGTCCTCAGTCCATCCCGCGCAACTTTCCTTTCCATACCTCTCCAAATATGTTTATAATAAAAGGGGAAAAAAATGGAGATAAATGGAAGAAAACCGGACTGGGTTATCATTCCCATCCAAGGCATTAAATATATTCTTCAACAACCGGTCGCATTTTCTGTAAGAGGTCTAAAGAATGGACAAAAACAAGGCTGTTGAGGGCGTGATTCACGGCCCGACTCTTTTTACCGAGCAGGATATCTACCTGTTCAAGGAAGGGAGCCATTTCCGGCTGTACGACAAGCTCGGATCCCATCCGGTGACAATGGAGGGGCGTGAGGGAGTCTACTTCGCTGTCTGGGCCCCCAATGCCGAGCGGGTTTCCGTTGTCGGCGATTTCAACGGCTGGAACGACACGGCCCACCCCCTGGCAGTCAGGTGGGATGGATCGGGGATCTGGGAGGGATTTATTCCTGGATTGGAGAGAGGGACCCTGTACAAATATCACGTGGAATCGAAGCATGACCGCTACGGGGCAGAGAAGGGAGATCCCCTGGCCTTTTTCTGTGAGACATCCCCCCGGACCGCTTCTGTCGTTTCCGACTTGGACTATCGCTGGAAGGATGAAAAGTGGATGGAAAAACGGCGGCAGCACAACTTCCTGGAATCGCCGCTTTCTATCTATGAAGTCCACTTGGGCTCATGGCGCCGCGTCCCCGAGGAGGGGAACCGGTCGCTGACCTACAGGGAAACAGCCCCTCAACTGGCGGAATATGTCAAGGACATGGGCTTTACCCACGTGGAATTCCTGCCGGTGATGGAGCACCCTTTTTACGGGTCCTGGGGATACCAGTCTTCGGGCTATTTTGCTCCTACCAGCCGCTATGGATCTCCTCAAGATTTTATGTTTCTCGTGGACGTGTTGCACCAGAACGACATCGGGGTGATTTTTGACTGGGTGCCGTCGCATTTTCCGACTGACGAGTACGGGCTGGTCTATTTTGATGGGACGCATCTCTACGAGCATGCCGACCCCAGGAAGGGATTCCATCCGGATTGGAAAAGCGATATCTTCAACTACGGCCGGAACGAAGTGCGGAATTTTCTCACCAGCAGTGCTCTCTTCTGGCTGGACAAATATCATGCCGACGGCCTGCGCGTGGATGCGGTCGCCTCCATGCTCTACCTGGATTACTCCCGCAGAGAGGGGGAGTGGATCCCCAATGAATTCGGCGGCCGGGAAAACATCGAGGCCATTTCCTTCATCAAGCGTCTTAATGAAGTCGCTCACGGCAGTTTTCCCGGTGTGGTGACCATTGCCGAGGAATCCACGGCCTGGCCGATGGTCACGCGGCCTGTCTACGTGGGCGGCCTGGGGTTCAGCCTGAAATGGAACATGGGCTGGATGCATGACATCCTGGATTATATGACCAAGGATGCGATCTACCGCAAGCACCATCACAACCAGTTGACTTTCAGCATCTGGTACGCTTTTTACGAGAATTTCATCCTGCCGCTATCTCATGACGAGGTCGTCCATGGCAAGGGCTCGCTTCTCTCCAAGATGCCCGGCGATGACTGGCAGAAATTCGCCAACCTCCGTCTCCTGCTCGGGTTCATGCACACTCATCCGGGCAAAAAAAACCTGTTTATGGGAGGAGAATTCGGACAGCGGAGAGAATGGTCCCACGAGGAGAGCCTGGACTGGCACCTGCTCCAATTCACCCCTCACCAGGGGATCCAGCGGCTGGTCAAGGACCTGAACCGCCTGCACCGGGAGGAGCCGGCCCTCCATGAGAGGGATTTCGAGCGGGAAGGGTTCGAGTGGATCGACTTCAGCGACTGGGAGAAGAGCGTGGTCAGTTTCACCCGCAAGGGCAAGTCAGAGGGGGAGCAGCTTGTCGTGGTCTGCAACTTCACTCCGGTTCCCCGCCAGAATTATCGGGTCGGCGTTCCTGCCGGGGGGTTTTGGACAGAAATCCTGAACAGTGATGCCGGAGAATACGGAGGATCCGGCCAGGGCAATTTTGGAGGAGTCGAGGCCACACCCGTCCCGTTTCACGGCCGGGATCATTCCCTGTGCTTGAATGTGCCTCCCCTGGGCCTTCTTGTCCTAAAAAGAGAAGGGATGTGAAAGTCTGGGCGGTATACCATGGAAAGAAACGCGCAAAGCTACCGGTCGGCGAGGCACCGTCTATTTTCCGGTAGCGCTGCCCTGTAAAGCAAAGGAGGAATCATGAATAGACGAGCCAGCGGCATCCTTCTTCACCTTACCTCGCTCCCCTCTTCTTTTGGAATCGGGGATTTTGGCCCGGAGGCCTATGGGTTCGTGGACTTCCTTTCTCAGGCTAAACAGAGCTTCTGGCAGATCCTTCCTTTGAACCCGATCGACCCCGCTTACGATAATTCCCCTTACCATAGCATCTCGGCCTTTGCATCCAACACGTTGTTGATCAGCCCCGAGCTCCTGAGGCAGGAAGGTTTGGTGCGCCGACAAGAGCTGGAAGATCTTCCAATATTCCCTCATGAAAGCGTGGATTACCTTGCGGTCATCGGGGTCAAGAGAAAACTTTTTCAAGCCGCCTTTGAAGGCTTCAAAAAAAAGAAGGACAGGGAGGACTATAAGAGATTTTGTGAAGAGAATTCCTCCTGGCTTGAGGACTTTGCCCAGTTTGTGGTCCTGAAAGACCGGTTCCGGGGAATGGTTTGGAGTGATTGGCCACCTGAGTTCCGGGATCGGGAACCCGAGGCTCTGAACGCGTTCAGGCATGAGTTTCAGGAGAAAATCGAGAAAGAAAAGTTCCTCCAGTTCACGGCGCACCGCCAATGGCTCTCTCTCAAGGACTATTGCCACGGCAAGCGAGTTCATATTATCGGGGACATTCCCATCTACGTGGATTACGACAGTGCGGATGTCTGGAGCAACCCCCACCTTTTCAAGCTGGATGAGAAAAAAAGGCCTTACGCCGTGGCAGGAGTGCCTCCAGACTACTTCAGCGCCACCGGCCAGCTCTGGGGAAATCCCCTCTACCGCTGGGATATCCTTAAAGAGAGAGGATACGATTGGTGGATCCAGAGAATCACCAAGACGTTGAGCCTTTACGATGTGGTGAGGATCGACCATTTCCGGGGGCTCGTCGGGTATTGGGAAGTTCCCGCTCAGGAAACGACGGCCGTCAACGGCCGCTGGATGGAAGCTCCGGCCGAAGACTTTTTTCATCAACTGGAGAGGAGTTTTCTCTCTCTGCCTATCATTGCCGAAGATTTGGGCGTTATCACTCCCGAGGTGCGGGAGGTGATGCATCGGTTCGGGTTGCCCGGGATGAAGGTTCTGCTCTTTGCCTTTGGCGAGGATAACCCCCTCCATCCTTATCTCCCCCACAACTATGAAAAGAATTATGTCGTTTACACGGGCACCCATGACAACAACACGGTCCGGGGCTGGTTTGAGCGGGAAGCCGGAGAGGAGCAGAGAAGAAGGCTGTCCCGGTACCTCGGCCGGGAAGTCTCCGGGCAGGAGGTGCACTGGGATCTTATCCGGCTGGCCATGGCATCGGTGGCGAACACGGTCATTATCCCGCTGCAGGACGTCCTGGGCCTCGGAGAAGAGAGCCGGATGAACCTGCCGGCCACTGCCGACGGAAACTGGCGCTGGCGGCTCCTGCCAGGCGAGACGGATTCCTCCCTGGCCCTAAAGCTGGCCGGGATGACCGAAGTCTACGGCCGCACCTGAGCAGGCCGGGCAAGCCTTCTTAACCTTAAAGGCGGCCTCGAAGACGTCCCGTTTTCCGGCGGAGAGTCTTCTTGAGCACGACAAAATTCTGCTTTTGGCCTGCTAAAAGAGTCTTCCATGGACCGGCTGATAATAAATATTTTATTGAAAATAATATAGATAGATGCTTTAGCAAAATTTGGAATGTTTCTTGATAAAAAAGGTGTAGAAAGGGGGAGGGGACTTAGATAGGACTGACAAAATTTGGAGGAAAAGAATGTTTGGTAAGAGTATAACGTTGGTGAAACTTTTTGGGTTTGAGGTCAAGATCGACCTTTCCTGGCTCATCCTGGGCTTGCTCATCGCCTGGACCCTGGCCAAGGGACTTTTTCCATCCTCTTATAGAGGTCTCTCGACGTCAACTTACTGGATCATGGGGGTCGCAGGCGCGCTGGGTCTCCTGGTTTCTATCGTTTTTCATGAGCTCTGGCATTCGCTGGTGGCGCGAAGGTTCGGCTTACCTATGAAAGGCATCACGCTTTTTATCTTCGGCGGCGTGGCGGAGATGACGGACGAGCCGGCCAGTCCCAAAGCGGAGTTTTTCATGGCCGTGGCCGGTCCGCTCTCCAGCATAATTCTTGGCCTGGCACTCGTGGGTCTATCCGCTTATGGGCACGGCGGCGGCTGGCCGAGACCCGCCGTCGGCGTGATCAACTATCTGGGTTTTCTGAACCTGATCCTGGCCGGGTTCAACCTTGTGCCCGCTTTCCCTCTCGACGGCGGCAGGGTGCTCCGGTCTATTCTCTGGGGCTGGAAGGATAACATCCGCTGGGCCACACAGGTCGCGTCCCAGATCGGTTCCGGGTTCGGAATTGTCCTCATCCTCATCGGCGCGGTGGAGTTTGTTTTCGGCAATCTTATCGGCGGCGTCTGGATGTTTCTCATCGGCTTGTTTCTGCGGGGGGCTTCGCAGTCAGCCTACAAGCAGATCATCATCCGCCGGGCCCTGGAAGGAGAAAGCGTCCGCAAATTTATGAAGGAAAATCCGGTTACCGTCTCTCCCAGGATTTCCCTGCAGGAGTTTGTCGATGACTACATTTTCAAGCACCACTTCAAGATGTTCCCCGTAGTAGACAATGACAAGCTCGTCGGCTGCGTGACGTTGAATCAGGTCAAGGAGATTCCCCGGGCCGAATGGGCCTCGCGCCGGGTCGGGGAGCTGGCCTCGGGATGTTCTAAGGAGAACACGATTTCGCCCGATCAAGATGCCATGAAGGCCCTCTCTATCATGAGCAGGACCAACTCCAGCCGGCTCATGGTCGTCCAGGGGGAGAAGCTGGTGGGAGTGATTGCCCTCAAGGACATGATGAGGCTGCTCTCTCTCAAGGTCGACCTGGAGACATAATGATAAAGAGAAATTAACAGTCAGCGACTCTATTCTTTAATTCAAGCCCTTCCTGAGTTTCCTTTCTCCAATAACTTGAAGAGTTAATCGCCGATGAGCTTATTGAATTATTTCTTTGGAAGCTTATAATAGCTTCTTAATTCTATGGAAATCAGGTCTCGTTAAACGCAAAGATCTGAAAAAAGAAAATCCATGACGAAGAAATGGACAGCAGCGGCTTTTTTGCTAATTTTTTTGGCTATTAAAGGCTTTTCGGCTTCGACGCCGCCGGTCCTTCGGGCCGTGCGCGTCGAGAAAGGGCCCAGGCTCGATGGCCACCTTGACGATAAAGTCTGGGCGCAGGCCGTTCTCTTTGCCGACTTCAAAATGGTCGAGCCCGTCCCCGACAGCGAGCCGACCGAGAAGACCGAGCTTTGCATCATCTATGACCGGGACAACCTTTATTTGGGGATTCACTGTTATGACAATTCGCCCTCCAGGATTTCCGCGCAAACCATGGCTCATGATGCCTTCAATGAGGAAGGGGCTGGGGATGACCTTATCCGGGTCCTCCTCGACCCCTTTCAGGATAAACGAAACGCCTATGTCTTTTTTGTTAATCCGCGAGGGGCCCGCAGCGAAGGCCTGGCGTACGGGGAAAACTTCAGCCTGAATTGGGACGGAATCTGGGATGCCCGGGGCAAGATCCTCAAAGACGGCTGGAGCGTCGAAATCAAGATTCCCTTCAAGACTATCTCCTTCAACCCCCGCTTGGACTTCTGGGGGTTGAATGTGGAGAGGTACATCCCGAGAAAGCTTGAGATCATTCGGCTCTCGGGAACAACCCTGGACAGTTTCTTTTATAATGCCATGGAGGCGGCTCCCCTGGAAGGTATCGCCGGCGTCAAACAAGGGAAAGGAATCACCTTCAGGCCTTACGGGCTGGCCAGCACGACCATCGATCATGAGCTTGGTCTGGAGGCGGAAAAGAAACTGAACGGTGGGTTCGACATCTACAAAAATTTCACGCCCTACCTGGTGGGAGCCTTTTCTTACAACACTGATTTTGCCGAGACCGAGGTCGATGAACGGCAGATCAACCTAACCCGTTTTCCGCTCTTTTTCCCGGAGAAGCGGACCTTTTTTCTCGAGGGCTCGGAAATCTTCAATTTCGGCCCCTTCAGCGGCGGCGGATACCATGCCAGTTTTATTCCCTTCTTCAGCCGGCGCATCGGGCTTTACGAGGGTAACCAGATTCCTATCGTGTTCGGGACCAAGCTGTACGGCAAGATGGGCAACACCAGCCTCGGCTTCCTGGACGTTCAAACCAAGAGGGCCTCGGAGTTCGGACTCCCCGGGGACAATTTTTTTGCCGGCCGCGTCTACCAGAATATCTGGGCCCAGAGCAAGGTCGGGCTGATTTTCACCAACGGCGATCCTTCGGGCGGGAGGAATCAGCTCCTCGGGTTCGATTTTACTTACAGCACCTCGCGGTTTCAGGGAGACAAAAACTTTTTAGCGGGGGTCTGGTCGGTCTATAACTGGAATCAGGAAAAAACCGGCAAGCCTTACGGCTTCGGGTTGAGAATGGATTACCCGAATGACCTCTGGAATGTCAACCTCACTTACAATTATTTTGGGGATACCCTGAACCCCGGCCTGGGATTCCTGCCGCGCAAAAATATTCAGTATTTGTCAAGCGGGATAGCGTTCCAGCCCCGGCCGGAGAAGGGCTGGATCGGAAGATGGGTCCGCCAATTTTTCTTCGAGTTCGAGACGGAATTTTACTGGGACCTCGAGGGGAGACTTGAAACCTGCCAAATCTTCACGGCTCCGTTTAACGCCCGCACCGAGAAGGGAGAGCACCTGGAATTTAATATCATTCCCAACCGCGATGTCCTGCCTTATGATTTCGAGGTCGCTGACGGAGTTGTCATTCCCAAGGGCCCTTACAATTTCACCAACTACCGCTTTGAATACAGCACCCCCTCTTACCATCCCTTGGCTGCCGAGGTCAGTTGGAGGTTCGGCCCATTTTATTCCGGAACTTACAATAATGCAGAGTTGGGACTCAACTACAGATATAAAGGATATGTCTCGCTCTCGCTCTCGACCAATCTTGTCCGCGGCCGGCTGCCCCAGGGAAATTTCAACGAGAACGTCTATCAACTGGAGGCGGATTTTTTCGTTTCTCCCAACCTCGGGCTGTTAAACTACATCCAGTACGACGATGTCTCTAAAAATCTGGGCGTGAACATCCGTTTGCGCTGGGAAATTTCGCCCGGCAATCAAGTTTATCTCGTTTATAACAAAAACTGGGAAAGGGTCTGGGACCCCCACAGCCGCTTCATTCCTCTCCAGGACCACGGCGTCATCAAGGTCCAGCTCAGCATCCGGCCGTAGAGGATCAGAAAGGGGAGCAGGCAGTAAAATTGACAGACTGTGTCCGGCCTGTTATATATTTTCCTCTCAAATTCAGTCCGGGCTTTAGGCTCAGAAGGAGGGATTTCATGAGATTGCGAAGACAAAGATGGAGTCGGATGGCCGGAGTATTGGGCGCCGCAGCTCTCTTTTTCCTTGTCAGCGCGGTTTTCCCGGCCTGCGCTCAAAACCTCACGGCGGAGATTTACAGTCAGCTTCAATACCGCTATATCGGTCCTCCGGGCAACCGGACGGCAGCCGTCGCAGGCGTTCCCGGTGATCCTTTGACCTACTACATAGGCGCCTCCTCGGGCGGGATCTGGAAATCCTCTGACGGCGGCACGACCTGGGAGCCGATCTTCGACGGCCAGCCGGCCCAGTCCATCGGAGCTCTGGCTGTGGCGGCATCTGACCCAAACGTCGTCTGGGCGGGAACGGGCGAGGCCTTCGTCCGCAGCAATGTCTCGATCGGGAATGGTGTCTATAAATCCACCGATGCGGGGAAGACCTGGAAACATATGGGACTGGATAACACCGGGAGGATCGGACGCGTAGCCGTCGACCCTCGAAACCCCGATATTGTTTTCGTCGCCGCCATGGGCCATTGTTACGGACCTCAGAAAGAGCGGGGCGTTTTTCGCACTCAAGACGGCGGCAAGACGTGGGAGCAAGTCCTTTTCGTGGACGAGAACACGGGCTGTTTCGAGATGGCCATGGCCCCCAACAACCCGCGGATCCTTTTTGCCGGGATGTGGCCTCTCGTGATCAGGACCTGGGGCCGTGAGAGCGGCGGGCCGAATGGCGGCATCTGGAAATCCACGGATGGCGGAGACTCGTGGCGCCGCCTGACCGGCCATGGGCTACCGGACCCGCCGACCGGCAAGGTCGGTTTGGCCGTTGCTCCCAGCGACTCGAACATCGTTTACGCCTTGATCGAGACCGGCTCTCCTAACCGCGGTGTCCTGTGGAGGTCGGAAGACGGCGGTGAGAACTGGCGGCTCGTGAGCTATGATCGGCTCCTCAACGAGAGGCCCCACTACGCCTCGAGGATCATGGTCAACCCGGCCGATGCGGATGAGGTCTATTTTGCGGCCAACAGCATCAGCCGGACCCTTGATGGCGGCTACACGACAGAGGTCGTTCCCTGGAGCGGCGACTGCCATGATATGTGGGCTGACCCCAAGAACCCGGCCCGGTTGATGGTCAGCGACGACGGCGGGGCGATCATCACTCTCAACAGGGGAGAAACGTGGCGACGGATCACCTTGCCCGTCGCCCAAATGTATCACGTGGCTGTGGATAACCAGATTCCATATTATGTTTACGGCGGCAGGCAGGACGGTGACGCCTATAAAGGCCCGAGCACCGGGGAACGCGGGAGAGGTTGGGGTGCGCAGCGTACCCAATGGGAAGCGACGGCGGGAGGAGAATGCGGCTATGTCGTTCCCGACCCGGTCGACCCCAATATCGTCTGGGGCGGAAGCTACAACGCTGACCTCCAGCGGGCCGACTACCGCACCGGCCATATCAACATCGTGCACGTCTGGCCCGAGTCCATCTACGGGTCTCATGCGGCGGCCGCTAAATATCGGTTCAACTGGACTTTCCCCATCCATATCTCGCCGCACGACCACAACATGGTCTACGTCGGAAGCCAGTTCGTCCACATGACGACGGACGGCGGCCGGAGCTGGACGGTCATCAGTCCCGATCTCACAACCAATGACCCAACGAAAATGGGGCCGTCGGGCGGGTTGACCCTGGACAACCTGGCCGTGGAATACGGCTGCGTTGTGTTCGCCATCGCCGAGTCACCCGTCGAGAAAGGCTGCATCTGGGCTGGAACAAACGACGGCCTGGTGCAGGTCACGCGCGACGGCGGCAAGACCTGGACCAATGTCACTAAGAATATCCCCAACCTCCCGGTCTGGGGCACGGTCAGCAATATCGAACCCTCACGCTACGCTGCCGGGACGGCCTACATCACCGTTGATTTACACCAGATGAACAACCGGGACCCCTTTGTTTACAAGACCGCCGATTACGGCAGGACCTGGATGTCCATCAGCTCCGATATTCCGAAGACTGTCTTCAGCTACTGCCATTGGGCCCATGAAGACCCGGTGCGGAAGGGGCTGCTCTACCTGGGAACGGAGAATGCGATCTATATTACTTTCAACGACGGGAAGAACTGGTTACCTCTTCAGAACAACCTGCCCCAGGCCCCCGTCCACCACATGGTGGTCCAGGAGCACTTCAATGACCTCGTCGTCGGGACGTACGGCCGCGGCTTCTGGATTATGGACGATGTCACGCCTCTCCAACAGCTGACTGACGAAATCCTTGCCTCGGACGCCCACCTGTTCCAGCCCCGTCCGGCCTACAGGCTGCACAGCGTCGCCGGAGGAGCGCAAGTGTCACCTCGAGCCTACATCAACTATTACCTCAAAGATGTCCCCAAAGGCAAAGTTACTGTTATCATTATCGATGAGGACGGGCGCGTCGTGACGACTCTTCCCGGGACTAAGCAGCGCGGTATCAACCGCGTCACCTGGAACCTGAGGTATCCCGGCGCGCGGCAGGCTAAGCTCCGGGCCAGGCCGCCGGGCAACCCTCATGTCGTCGAGGAAAAGCGGTTCCGGGAGACCTGGGAGCGTGAAGGCTGGTACCCGATCCTGAGCTGGGGAACTTTTGGCGGGTTCATGGGCTTCCTGGCGGCGCCGGAGAGCTACACGGTGAAATTGAAGGTCGGTGACCAGGAAATTACCGAGAAGCTGGAAGTTAAGAAAGACCCGCGCTCGGCTGGCACCTTGGAAGATATCAAAGAGCAGGTGACGCTGCAGCTCGAGGTCCGCGATGACCTTAATGCCGTATCGGACATGATCAGCCGGATCGAATGGATGCGCAAACAGCTTTATGATTTAAGGGATATTCTTGAGGCAGGGAAGGAGGCGAAGGAAACACTGGACGCCGTCTCCGTTTTTGACCAAAAGCTCCGCTCGGTCGAAAACGAGCTCTTCCAGCCGACTATTGCCGAGGGCGACTCGAAATCTTTCCGCGACCCGCAAAAGCTATACTCCAAGCTTTCGGTGCTGGCCGGGGATATATCCAACAGCGTTGATTTCGCCCCCAACAAACAACAACGGGAAGTTCATGATGTGCTGAAGGAGCGTCTGGCAGCACAGAAGAGCCGCTTCGATGAGCTTCTTAAGACCGACCTTCCCGCCTTCAACAAGCTGCTTGAGGGGAAGAATATCGCCGGCGTTGTCGTCCCGGAGATCAAATGAGTTTTGAAGCGAGAAATTTGGCGCTGTTTATGAAGAAAATCTGTTTATCATTCCCCCCGTCCTGGATATAATAGCAGGCGAATTTTTATAAGGAGTATACCTTGCAGTTACACTGGCTTGACCTGACCGTTTTTGTAGCCTTTTTTGCCGTTGTCATCAGCGTGAGCATGTACAAGAGCCGGCGCGAAAGAACCGGCGAGGATTTCTTCCTGGCCAGCCGCGGGCTGGTCTGGCCCCTGATTGGATTTTCTCTTATCGCGGCGAATATCTCGACCGAGCACTTTGTCGGAATGTCGGGACAGGGGGCGGGCATCATGGGCATGGCTGTGGCCAGCTATGAATGGATGGCGGCGATAGCGCTCGTCCTGGTCGCCTTGTTTTTTCTGCCCAAGTTCCTGCGGAGCGGGATTTACACCATCCCCGAATACCTCGAGTACCGCTATCATCCGGCGGCGCGCGGGATCATGGCCTTTTATCTTGTCGTCGTTTATATCGCCGTCAGCATCTCGGCTGTCGTATATACGGGCGCGTTGGCCCTTCATACTATCTTTGATTTTGACCTGACGAAATCTGTCTGGCTCATCGGCATCATCGCTGCCGTGTACACGACCTGGGGAGGGTTGAAGGCCGTGGCCTGGGCCGACCTTTTTCAAGGGTCGAGTCTGATTTTGGGCGGTGCCGTCACCCTGATTCTGGGGCTCCGCGCCGTCGGCGGCATCGGTTCATTCTTATCGGCGAATCAAGCCAAACTCCACATGATTCTTCCGGCCGACCATCCGGTCATCCCCTGGACGGCGCTTGTGATCGGGTTGTGGATCCCGAATTTCTATTACTGGGGCCTCAACCAGTTCATCACCCAAAGGACCTTGGCCGCCAAGAGCCTCAAGCAGGGACAGCTGGGCATCATCTTTGCGGCCATCTTGAAGCTAACGATTCCGTTCATCATCATCTTCCCCGGCATCATGTCCTATCAGCTGTTCAAGGCTCAGCTCACGGCGCCGGGAGCGACGACGGATCAAGCGTATCCGCTGCTGATCAAGAATCTTGTCGGGCCGGGGCTGCGCGGGTTCATCCTGGCGGCGATCGCCGGCGCGGTTATCAGCACCCTGAGCTCACTCCTGAATTCAGTGGCCACAATCCTGACCATGGACCTTTATAAACGGCACCTGAAGAAGGATGCCTCCGCCGAGTCGCTGGTGAAGATCGGCCGCTGGGCGACGCTGGTGTTTGTCCTGGCGGTCTGCCTGATCGCTCCGCACCTGGGCAACCCGAAGTTCAAGGGGATTTTCAACTATATCCAGGAATTCCAAGGGTATATTTCCCCCGGGATTTTGGCCGCCTTCGTCTTCGGGCTTTTTGTCAAGCGCGCGCCCGCTGCAGCGGGGATCACAGCGCTCGTTTTATGCGTTCCGACCTACGGCTTCCTTCAGTGGCAATTCGGTCACATTGCTTTTCTGAACCGCATGGCCATCACGTTTGCTATTTTGGTTTTTGTCCTGGCCGTCATCACGGTGGTCAAGCCGCTTAAGAAACCAAAGGTCCTTCCGGTCAAAGCTGATTTCGATATGAGGTCGGCGCCCTCGCTGAAGTGGCTCTGCCCCCTGGTCATCGCTGCGACGATTTTTCTCTATATCATCTTCTGGTAATTTAGGGAGACAAGACTCATTTCTATTTGGCCTCTTCTTTTCTCGGCAAGGGCATTATTCCGGCGAGCTCTCCGATCACATTGATCAGTTCAGTGTTCGAGGGTACGACGATCTTGGCGTTCATGGCCAAGGACTTCTCCACCGTCTCCAGTCTTCTCAAGAGTTGAGCGTTGCCGATGAAATATTGGTTGGCCGCTTCATTGACCAGCTTGATGGCCTGAGCCTCGCCCTCAGCCTGGAGAATTCTTGCCTGCCTGACGCCATCGGCTTTTTTAATTTCGGCGCGCCGGGCCCCGTCCGCCACGGTCTCCGTAGCGGTGGCAAAATCAATGGCGGCGATTTTTTCGTTCTCGGCTTTGACGACCTTATTCATGGTCTCCTGGACATCTTTGGGCGGGTCGATCTCTTTTAACTCGGTTCTGACAATCTCAATTCCCCAGCTGATCGTCTCTTCTCTCAGCGTTTTCTGCAGCTCTTCGTTGATTTTGCCTCTCTCGCTGTTGGCGGACTTCAAAGTCAGAGTCCCGATGATATTTCTCAAGGTTGTTCGGGCCAGGTTCACAATCTGCCATTGGTAATTGTAGACGTTATATTGCGAATTTTTGACGCTGTCCTCATCGTTCTTGACCTTGAAATAGACCTGAGCATCCACCCGGGCATTGAGGTTGTCGTTGGTAATGATCTCCTGAGGCTGGGCATCGACCATCACTTCGGTAATATTGACCTGATACATCCTTTCTATGATCGGTATAATCCAATTGAACCCGGGCTTGGCGAATCTCCTGTATTTTCCCAGGCGCTCGATCAGCCCTCTGTGGGTGGGTCGGACAATTCTTATCCCGCTGAAAAAGATAATCACGACGAGAAGGACGATAAAAATAATAATATTAACCACGTTTTCCCTCCTTTCTTAAGATAATCGGATAAACCTGGATGGAATGAATCAATCTGCTGCTGAATTGTACAGTATTCAGTGTGGCAAAGTCCAAGGAAAGTCCCTTAGGTCTAATAATGACCGTTAAGAATTGTCCCGCAGTTGCGGTCAAAAAAGTGATTGACAAAGCCTTTGAGAGTATGCTAAGTCTACTTAGTCGATTGAACAAGTCGACTATTAAGCCGGGGAAGAAGAAGATAGAATGCCTGAGCAAGCAAAGGAGAAAAAGATGCAATCAAAAAATCAAATTGCTGTGCTCCTGATTTTGGGCCTGATCTTTTGCGCCGGTCTGGCCGTCGGTCAGGAGAAGAAGGACCAGCCTTCGGTCACATCCAGCCGCAGCTTTCAATTGAGCGGATACACCCAGTTCCTTTATGCTTATTGGAATGAGGGGGTTGATTCGTTTTCCATCAGGCGGGCCAGGCTTTCTCTGACAGGAGAGGTCGTCAAGAAAATCCGGTTCAAGCTGCAGACGGAGATGGTGAAAAGTCCCGTCCTCCTGGAAGCGATGCTGGACTTCCAGTTCAACCCTGAGTTGGCCTTGAGAATCGGCCAGTATTATGTGCCTTTCAGCTTAGAGAATACCACTTCTGACTCTGAGCTGGAGACCCTCAATCGGTCCCAGGTCGTAGATAAACTGGCCCCAAGCCGTGATATCGGCTCTTCGGGCCGGGATATTGGGGTGATGCTCTTCGGCAAGTTTTCTATCTTCGAGTATCAAGGAGGCGTTTTTAACGGGTCGGGCATCAACAAGCTGGATACCAATAAACACAAAGACATCAGCGCCAGGGTGGTCTTGCATCCTGTTGAATTTTTATCCTTTGGTGGTTCTGTCTACAACGGACGCTATAACGAAACGGAAGGTGCTCCTGAGGTTACTCGGAACAGAGCCGGATTAGAAGCGACCTTGAGCCTGGGAGAATTTTCCCTGAAGAGCGAATATATTTCCGGAAAAGACGACCAGGTTTCCAAGTCCGGCTGGTATATCCAAGGAGCGTACTATGTCTTGCCCGAGAAACTCCAGGCTGTCGTCAAGTGGGATACCTACGACGCGGATAAGGATGTCTCCTCCAACCGAACCGACCTACTCACTCTGGGGCTCAACTGGTTTTTCTCAGAGAAGACAAGGCTTGTCGCGAACTATGCTGTCTATGGGAAGGAGGGGGAAGGGACTGTCAATTCAGCGGTTTTTGTCCAGTTTCAGGTCGGATTCTAGGAGGTATTGGGCCAAGGCTCCCTTGACAGGTTATAGCTTACTTTATAAACTTAATAAAAAGCAGGAAAACTGATATAAAGCAGTTATTAAGAAAAAGAAGTCTTCTCTATCTTTCCTTGGTCTTGATTGGCCTTTTAACTTTTTATGCCGCCGGAGCGCGGTCGGATAGTTCCGAAAAAAACACCGCCGAGGTGGAAAGAGTTTTGAACGCGGTCGACGTGTACAAAGAACTCATCGAGATTCCCGAAAAAGGCATTCCTGAGGCTCTTCTCCACAAATCCCAGGCCATCGCCATCATTCCCGGATATACCAAGGCCGCTTATGTCGTCGGCGGAGAGCACGGGAAGGGCGTCCTTCTTGTCCGCCGCGAGAGCGGCACCTGGAGCATCCCTGTTTTTATTTCCATGACCGGTGGGAGCGTCGGGTTTCAGATCGGGTTCCAGAAAGCTGATATCATCCTGGTTTTCAAGGACCGGAGAAGTGTTGATACGATCGCGGAAGGGAAGTTCACGCTGGGCGGCGATGCCAGTATTGCTGTCGGGCCGGTCGGCCGGGCGGCGGAAGCCAGCACGGATATTAAATTCGAAGCCGAAGTCTATTCCTATTCCAAGGCCAAAGGTCTTTTCGCCGGGGTTTCCATTACCGGGGCCTCCTTGAGCATTGACAAGGAAGCCGACGAGCGCTTTTACCGGAAGGCCAATTTGACGGCCGATCAAATCTTATATAAGACGGATTTCGAGGCTCCGACGTCGGCGCAAGAACTCAAGGACATCATCGTTAGATACGCGAAGTAGTTTTTTCGGTCTGGCTTCCACTCGGACCCGCGATTCTCCCGGCCGGAAAAGATTGGACATCCTTTCCCGGCGGTTTTATATTTTCACCATGATAAAAGGGGATGTTCTTTTTTTCTTGATTCTCTTCCTGGCCTCTTCCTTGGCGGTTTATGCCCAATTCAAGCTGGAGGAGCTGGCCGCGCGGCCCCAATGGGAGAGTTTCCTGAAGAAAGTCAAGATTATCAAGAGCGAGAGCATCGGGGAAGGTGTGACCAAGTCGAAAAAGCTTTTTTTTTGCGCCAGGGAGACGTGGAGGCCTCTGCCATTTGGAAAAGGCCGACCAGTCTGGGGGCTGAGCTTTACGATAAATGGTAGTGTGAAATCGCCGCTTACCGCCTGGCCAAGCTTTTGGGGCTCAACATGGTTCCTCCCACCGTCGAGAGGCGATACCGGCTGGACTCCGGATCTCTCCAGCTCTGGGTTTCGGTTCCCTTGAGCGAGCAGCAGAAAGCGAAAGAAAACATCGCTGTTCCCGAAGATAAGCTTGACCATTATGAAAAAATGAGGTCTTTCGAGAGAGCTTTCGACAGCCTGATCGCCAATTCGGACCGGACGTTTCAAAATCTCCGCTATACCGAGGACTGACGGCTGATTCTCATCGATCATTGCCGCGCTTTTCGGGATTTTCCGCCTTTCCTGAAGACGCTTATTTATGGGAAAAATGGGATCCGCCCCACTTCCGGTTTTGGGTGGCCTCCCCGCGCTTTTGTGGAGAAAGTCAGGGCCTTAAATTACGAGCGCATCAGAAACGCCGTGGAATATTATCTCATCAGTTCGGAAATCAGGGCCATCCTCACCCGCACAGATCTTCTCCTGAAAGAAATTGACGAGACGATCAAAGAGAAGGGCGAAGGCGAGGCCCTTTATTAGGATAAAAAGTTGCCCGATTCTTGAAGCTGAGCGAGACTCAGCTGTCGTTCGACGAGGGATGAGCCAGGGTTAGCGAAAACTTCAAAGCCAAATTGGAGAAGCTCGGCCTGAGCAAGAGCGGGCCTGATTTGCGGATCGCCTCGATCGCCCTTCAACCCGCTTACCCTTATAACCGGGAATGCCCAGCATTTTGAAAATATCCCTGAGCTCGAAATCGAAAATTGGATTGAATAGACGCCCGCAGGCCCGGCCGGCGCGTTTGACTCTTGCGGCTTCTCATGTTATAAGCGTTTCTACACCAGAAGATTTAAAAATAATCCAGAGAGACGGAGAATGAGGCCCATGAATACCCTTCAAAAGATTGCCTGTTTATTGTCCGCGGCTCTTGTATTCACCGCTGCGGGTTTTAGCGAAAACAACCCGGAAAATTCTCAGGCCCTGCGCCAGGGCTGGTTCGTTCAATCCTCGGAAAAGGCCGCCGCCGAGGGCGACGAGATTTCGAAGCCGGGTTTCTCCACCGGTAAGTGGCATCCCGCTATGGTCCCTGGCACGGTCCTGGGCGCGCTAGTTCGAGATAAGGTCTATCGGGATATCTATGTGGGGAAGAACTTCGAGTCGATACCCGCCGGGCCGTTCAAAGACTCCTGGTGGTACCGCACCGAGTTTCTCCTCCAGGAGGATGCCGCTCATAACATCATCAGGCTCGAATTCGACGGCATCAACTATCGCGCCAATATCTGGCTCAACGGGAAGCTGCTGGCGGGCGCCGACAAGATTGCCGGGGCTTTTCGAAGGTTTGCGTTCGATGTCACAGGCCTGGCAAAGACCGGCGTAAAGAATGCCCTGGCCGTTGAAGTTTTTCCGCCTCAACCGGGTGACCTCACCTTGGGGTTTGTCGACTGGAATCCCAAGCCCCCCGACAAGAACATGGGGTTGTGGAGAGAAGTCAGGCTGATGAGGACCGGCGACATCTCCCTTCACTTTCCTTTTGTCAAGAGCAAAGTGGACCTCGACACCCTCAAAGAGGCCAGACTCGAGATATCCGCAGAAGTCCGGAACAACAGCCAGACGAAAGTTGCCGGCGTTTTGTGTGGGCAAGTCGAAAGCGTCGTCTTTTCCAGGTCGGTCGAGCTCGGGCCGCGCGAAACGAAACTGGTCAAATTCTCGCCGGACGACACTCCGGAGCTCGTCATCAAGAACCCGCGCTTGTGGTGGACGCATGATTTCGGGAGCCCGGAGCTGTACGACCTTCATCTTTCGTTCAAAACTGGGAGCGCCGTCTCCGACAGAAAACACGTCAGGTTCGGCATCCGCGAAGTCTCCGATTATTTTAATGAGGAGGGCCACCGTGGCTATAAACTGAACGGCAAAAAAATCCTGATCCGGGGAGGCGGCTGGGTGGATGAGCTGCTCCTCGATACCCAATACAGGAAGCTTGAGGCCGAGGTTAAATACGCCAGACATATGAATCTCAATACGCTTCGACTCGAGGGTTTTTGGGGAGAGAACGAAGACCTCTATAACCTGTGCGATGAGAACGGGATTTTCCTGATGGCCGGCTGGAGCTGCCAATGGGAATGGGAGGATTATTTCGGGAAGCCGACGGATGACTTCGGCGGCCTCAAATCGCCGGAAGACATCAAGCTGGCCGCCCAGTCCTGGAAGGATCAGGTCAAATGGCTGCGCAATCACCCGAGCATCTTTGTCTGGCTTATGGGCAGCGACCTTCTGCCGCGGCCGGCGCTGGAAAAAGAGTTTATCCAGGTTTTGACCGTGGACGACCCGACCCGGCCGTCCCTGATTTCGGCAGGAGGTAAGGTCAGCACCTTGACGGGAAAGTCCGGCGTCAAGATGAACGGTCCTTACGATTATGTCCCGCCCAACTACTGGTATGTCGACATCAAGAACGGCGGCGCCTTCGGGTTTAACACGGAGACGGGACCAGGCCCTCAAGTGCCGCCTGTCGAAAGCGTTAAGAAATTTATTCTCGCCAAAGACCTCTGGCCGATCAACGACGTCTGGTCTTACCACTGCGCCAGGGGAGAGTTCAACACCCTCGACCGCTACAACGAAGCCATGACCAAACGCCTCGGCGCTCCTCAAAGCCTCGAAGAATACTGCCTGAAAGCGCAGTTCCTGAATTATGAAGGGATGCGGGCGATGTTCGAGGCTTTTGGGGCGAACAAATTCACCGCCACAGGGATCATCCAGTGGATGTATAACTCGGCCTGGCCCAAACTCTGGTGGCAGCTCTATGACTATTACCTGATGCCGACCGGCGCTTTTTATGGGGCCAGGAAAGCCTGCGAGCCCGTCCATATCCTCTACAATTATGGAAAAAGAGAAATAGCGATCGTCAACAACACGCTGAGCGGTCAGGACGATTTGAGGGCTGCGATCAGAGTATCCAATTTCGATTTAACCGATAAATTCTCTAAAGAATTGACTGTCTCCTTGGCTCCGAATGAATCCCAAAGAATTTTCACCCTGCCCGACCTGCCGGGGTTGAGCAAGGCTTATTTTGTGGACCTGAGGCTCTTTGATAAAAACGGCGCGCCGGTCAGCTCCAATTTTTATTGCCTCTCGACCAAGCCCGATGTCCTGGATGAGGCCAAGACGGAATGGTTTGTCACCCCGGCCAAGGATTATGCCGATTTAACCGAGCTCAACATTCTTCCTCAGGTCCAACTAAAAGCCAGTCATCGTTTTACCAAAGAAGGCGGGAAAGACGTCATCATCGTGGACCTGGAAAACCCGGCTTCTCAGTTGGCCTTCATGATCGAGCTCAGGCTTTTGAAAGATAAAAGCGGCGTATCCGTGCTGCCGATTTTTTGGGAGGACAATTATTTCTCCCTCTTGCCGGGGGAGAAGAGGACCCTGCGGGGGACTTTTTCCGCCGAGGATCTAGGAGGCGAAAAACCCGTCCTCAAAATTTCCGGCTGGAATGTTAAATAGGAAAAAGTCAATGAAACGCAACTATTTCATCGTCGGTCTGATTCTTCTCACTTTCTTCGTCATCTCTTTCCTGACCAACATCATCGGTCCCCTCGTCCCTGACGTCATCCGCAGCTTCAACCTCAGCCTGACCCTGGTTGCCCTGCTGCCGTTCGCCTTTTTCATCGCTTACGGGGTCATGTCGATCCCCGCAGGGATGACGGTGGAGAAGTTTAAAGAAAAGCCCGTTATGGTCGCGGCGTTCTGTGTGGCTTTCATCGGCGCGCTCCTATTTTCCCTTGTGCCGGCCTATCGCGTGGCCATCCTCTCGCTTTTTTTGATCGGCATCGGGATGGCCGCCCTTCAGGTGGCGATCAACCCCTTGCTCCGGGTGGCCGGGGGAGAGGAACACTTCGCCTTCAACTCGGTCATGGCCCAGACCATCTTCGGGGGCGCCTCGTTCCTGAGCCCGTACGTTTACACATATTTTGTTTCCAACTTGAAGGATACCGGCGCCCAGAGCAATTTTTTGATCAACCTTATGGCCAAGCTCGTCCCCGCCGATCTCCCCTGGATTTCTGTCTACTGGGTGTTTGCCGCGGTGACGCTCATCATGGTCCTTGTCATCTTGCTCTCCAAATTTCCCGTCGTCGTCAGAAAGGAAGATGAACGGGCGGGCGCTTGGGCCACCCACAAAATGCTCTTCAAAAAGAAAACCGTCATCCTGTATTTCTTCGGCATCATGGCTTATGTCGGCACGGAACAGGGGGTGGCCAACTGGATCTCTCAATTTCTGTTTGTTTATCACAAATTCGACCCGCAGAGCGTGGGCGCCAGGACGGTCTCCTGGTTTTGGGGACTGATGACCATCGGCTGCTTGCTGGGGCTGGTGCTGCTCAAGCTCATCGACAGCCGCAAGGTCTTGGTCGGGTTTGCTCTAGCCGCCATCCTGTTCCTGTCCGTGGGTTTCTTTGGACCGGGCCGGGTCGCCCTGATCGCCTTTCCGCTGGTCGGGTTTGCGGCCTCGGTCATGTGGTCGATCATTTTCTCCTTGGCCTTGAATTCCGTCGACAGCCACCACGGGTCCTTCTCCGGGATTCTGTGCACGGGTATCATCGGAGGCGCCCTCGTGCCTCTCATCATCGGCCGGCTGGGAGACAGTTTCGGGCTGAGAACGGGGATGTTCTTTTTGTACCTCACCCTGGGTTATATTTTGAGCATCGGGTTCTGGGCCCGGCCGCTGATCACCAACGAGACGATTTTTTCCAAGAGGAAAAAACTGGCTGCGGCCAATTAAAGGAGAGGAAAATCCGATGTCCATCCTGGGAGTTGATTTGGGAGGGACGAATGTCCGCGCCGGAGTGGTCAAGAACGGCCGGCTCGCCGCGGTTGTCTCTTCTCCGATAGACAGTCAGGGCTCTCAAAGAGAAGTCCTGCAAGAAATATTTGGCGTCATCGACCCCTTAATCCAAAAGGGGCTCAAGGGAATAGGGGTGGGCGTCCCGAGTGTCGTAGATTTAAAAAACGGAATCATTTACGACGTCGTGAACATTCCCTCCTGGAAGAGAGTGCCGCTTAAGGCTTTCCTGGAAAAGAGATATCGCCTCCCGGTCTACATCAACAATGATGCCAACTGCTTTGCCGTGGGGGAGAAATATTTCGGCCGGGCCAAAAAATACGAAAACGTCGTCGGGTTGATCGTCGGCACCGGCCTGGGCGCCGGCGTCATTGCGAACGGAAAGCTCTATTCCGGAGCGAACTGCGGGGCAGGGGAGTTCGGCATGATCTCCTACCTGGAGCACAACCACGAGTACTATGCCAGCGGCCAGTTTTTTAAGAACGTCTATAAGACGTCGGGCCGGGAGTTGTTTGAAAGAGCCAAAAGCGGGGATGAAGAGGCGCTCCGCATCTTTGCCGAGTTCGGCGGCCACCTCGGGGAAGCGGTGAAGACGATTCTCTGCGCTGTAGACCCGGACATCATCGTCCTGGGCGGCTCGATCAGCAAAGCTTATCGGTTTTTCAAGCAGGCCATGTGGGCATCTATCAGGACCTTTGTTTACTCGCTCGTGCTCAAGAATATCAGGATCGGTGCCTCGAGAATCCGGAACATAGCTATTCTGGGCGCCGCCGCCCTTTATTATGATGCCATCCGGAAATAAAAAAATTAGAGAAAAAAGGAGGGCAAATGAAGCTTAGAGTCATCATTCCGGTTCTTTTCTGTCTATCTCTCGTGATGCTCGGTTTTGTCCAGGAGCAGGCCGAAAAACCGTTGCCGCCTGTTCTTCAGAACCCGGGCCAGGTAGTCTTCGCCGGCGTCAGGTCGTCAAATTATGGCATCAAGCCTTTTCCGGAGTCGGCTGGATGGATCGAGGCCATGAAAACGATGAGCGGATATTTTGAAGGCTCGGGCCCGTGTGGAATTTGGACGTCGGCGAGTTCAGCCGTCCCAAGGACTGCCATCTTTTCTTCCCTGGCGACGGCAAGGAGTATCCGTATATCCAATTCGACCCCGTCGATAAACACGAACAATTTTTCAGCGCTTTCGATAAGGCCGGAATTAAAGTCTTTTTGCAGGTCGAGCCGGCCAACGCCGACATGATCACGCTGATTGACCTCGTGCTCGGGAGATATAAGCATCATCCCTGTGTGATCGGTTTTGGCGTCGATGTGGAATGGCACCGGGAGGCGGACAAACCGGAATGGGGAGTTAAAGTGGATGATGCCATGGCTCAACAATGGGAAGCGAAGGTCAAATCCTACAACCCGAAGTTCCGGCTGTTCCTCAAGCACTGGGACAACCGCTGGATGCCGCCGAAATACCGCGGGGAGATTGTCTTTGTTGATGACAGCCAGGAGCTCAAGGATTTGGACGCCATGGTGGAAGAGTTTGTGAATACCTGGGCCAACTATTTTTATCCGAATATGGTCTTCTTCCAGGTCGGCTATCGCTCGGACAGACCCTGGTGGAAGGAGCTGAATAATCCTCCTAAAACGATCGGCGATGCTCTCTGGATAAGAGTCAAGCAGGACTGCGGAATCTTCTGGGTTGATTTCACGCTGAGAGAAACCCTGCCCGTCGGGGAAACCGAGACGCCGCAATGAGCTACAAAAAGATATCGTGCTGGGTAGCCGTTGGATTTTTGCTGATCGTCCTGGGTAGCCTCTCGCCGGGGAAAGTCTTTCCAGGGCCGAAAAAAGACCTCCTCATCGGAGTCAAGATCTATGACTACAGCGGCGACTTCGGGAGTCTGTTTGAAGAATGGCGCCGGCTCGGCATCAACACGGCTTTTGTCAGCCCGGCGCTCGAATCAAAACAGGAATTCAGGAGTTTAGCGAAAAAAACCGGCGTGGCGACGTTTATCATTGTTCCTATTTTTTTCAATGCTGAGGAGCTGGAAAAGCGGCCGGACCTCTATGCGATTACCGCTCAAGGCGAAAAGGCCGGCGATGATTGGGTCAAATTTATCTGCCCGACGCGCCAGGATTACTGCAGCCAGAGAATTGAATACGTGAAAAATCTCGTGCGGGAGTTCGATCCCGACGGGATCAGCCTGGATTTCATCCGCTATTTTGTCTTCTGGGAGAAGGTCTATCCGGACAGGACGCTCGGCTCCCTGCCTCAGACCTGTTTCGATTCGAGCTGCCTCGAGGCCTTTCAAAAAGAGACAGGCCTGAAGATCCCGTCCAACCTTTCCGACGCGAGCCAGAAGGCGCAATGGATTTTTGCCAACCACCTTCAGGAATGGACGCAATGCAAGTGCGGCGTGATTGTCAGTATGGTCAAAGATCTAGCCGAAGGGGCCAGACAGGTTAAGCCGAACATCAAGATCACTATCCACACCGTTCCCTGGAGGAGAGAAGACTTCGGCGGAGCCATAAAGATCATCGCCGGCCAGGACCTGGCTCAGATCGCTCCTCTCGTGGATTACCTCTCGCCGATGTGCTATCACCATATGGTCCTGAGGAACCCAGCCTGGGTCCACTCGGTCGTTGAGGATGTTTACGATTGGACGAAAGGCCAAGTCCTGCCCAGCATTCAGGTCGGCGAAGCTTATATCACAGCCAAACTTTCCCCCGCGGAATTCAAGGACGCCCTGGCCGAGGCCTTGAAGCCTCCTTCCAAGGGAGTCGTCTTCTGGAACTGGGACGCGCTGGACAAATCCCCGGAGAAAAAGGAAGCTGTCAGGGCCGCCGTAAGATCGCCGGATTGAAGTTCTGGAAACTCTTTATCCCCGAATTCAGGTGATTTGGTAAATTATGTTTGCATTAGCTGCTTTATTTTTGCTCTTATCTGTTCGTACGAGGGCGGGATTCCGGTAAAAAGATTCTCACCGTTTATATAAAGCCTCCAGCCGAAGCCATACTTTTCCCTGTTCTCGGGTTTGCGCATGTCAATTTCTTCGAAGATGACGTTTTCGCCGAAATCGCCGGCCGCTCTTTTTGCATCCAGGTAAACGGAGTTTTCTGAACAGCACTGCCCGCTATAAAAAGACGTGACCTTTACCTTCCCCGGCACGGGCTCCTGCCTGAATTCACCCTTTCTCCATTTGGGCGGCACGGCGTTCTCTCTGAAGGCTTTCCATAGAAGGACAAACCAGCCCGTTTGATCGACCTTTTTATAGTCGTGCCTTTCGAACCAGGGTGCATTCATCCACATCCTTTCAGATATACCCCAGGCCGCCAATCCGCTCCGGCCCAGAGACCTGACATCCTCTTCGGCTGCTTCGAGGAGCGCCTGTCCCAGGCCTCTTCCCTGGAGATTGCCCGGACCCTTGCCCTCATAACCGTGAACCCAGATACAATTAACGATATAAAGATCAGAGCCCTGGGCACAGGAGTATTCTATAGGCATGTACTCGATCATGCCGGCGGCGACGTTATCATCCGTCAAGGCAATTTTGACCCGCAACCCCTTTTCTTTCATCTGCCCGTACCATTTTTCTTTGATGGATTTCGTTTGATTGAGTTCTTTGTTCCATTCGGCCAGGCAAACAAAGTAAAGGGGCTCGATGTCCTTGGTCAGGTCGATGATTTTCATGGTTGCTTGTTCAACCCCTTGTTTCTCGGCTTTCCATCCAACCGTCGTGAGGAATTGTAAATCGCGACTGAAAAAGCTGTCAAGGGCGAGCGGGCGAAACTTTTTGCCCCCGAATTTCGCAGCTGCCATCTCAGGATGCCCTGAGCAGCACGCTCCTGGCCTATCCCAGGCTGATCGACGACCTCGGCCAGTCTCTCTTTATCTCCTTAAACGGCCGGAAGATCGATATGGCCAACTGGTGGAACGAACTTTACGAGAAGTGGAAGGCCAGGCCCCGGAAATAAAACGCGGATGCTTCCCCCCTTATTTTTTTATTGTTATTTTTTTTCATTTTGATATCATACAACACTTAGCCTTCATGGCAGTGCTCTTGTCCTCATTACCCAGGTTTGGAGAAAGATGAGAGTATGAAAACACCAGGGGGTGGTTTTAGCGCGAAGAGCAAGACGTTGTCGAAGCTTTTCCGGACCAAAACTCTCGAACAATGTCTCGCGGACGCTGAGAGGCCCGAATACCAGTTGAAACGGGTCCTGGGGCCGTTACAATTGATCCTTTTCGGCATCGGCGCCATCATCGGGGCCGGCATTTTCGCCACTATCGGCACGGCTTCTGCAGGGGATGCCTTCCGGCCGGGCGCCGGTCCCGCCCTGATGGTATCCTTTGTCATCACGGCTATCGTCTGCAGTTTCACCGCCCTCTGCTACGCCGAGTTTACCTCCATCGTGCCCATCTCCGGGTCTGCCTACACTTATTCCTACGCCACGCTGGGCGAGATCGTCGCCTGGATCATCGGCTGGGACCTGATCATCGAATACGCCGTAGGCAACATTGCTGTGGCCATCTCCTGGGCCAACTACTTCAAGACCTTTCTCAAGGGATTCGGCATCAACGTCCCTGACTGGCTGTCCATGGACTACCGTACGGCGGCCAAGATCGTCGATGCCAATGGGATCAAGGTCGTCTTCCGCGATGCCCCTCACATCTTCGGCGTGCCCATCATCTTCAACGTGCTGGCTGTGAGCATTGTCACTGTCATCACCCTCGTTCTCGTCTGGGGCATCCGGGAGAGCGCCAGGTTCAACGCGATCATGGTGGGCATCAAGATTGTCGTCCTGACCTTTTTCATCATCATCGGTTTTTTCTGGGTCAAGCCTCCCAACTGGACGCCTTTCGCGCCCAACGGCTGGGCGGGCATCAGCGCCGGGGCAGCCATCGTCTTTTTCGCCTACATCGGGTTTGATGCCGTATCCACGGTGGCCGAGGAGACGAAGAATCCAAAACACGACCTGCCTATCGGTATCATCGGATCGCTTCTGATCTGCACCGTTTTTTACATCGTCGTCTCCGCGGTCTTCACCGGCCTGATCTCCTATCCCGAGCTCAAAATGAAACTGGCCACCGAACAGGCTGAGCCCCTGACCATGGCCCTGCAGCATGCCGCTCCGAACCTCGGGTGGGCGGTCGGCATCGTGGCTTTCGGGTCGGTCATCGCCCACACGGCCGTGCTCCTCATCTTTCAGATGGGCCAGCCGCGAATATTCTTCAGCATGGCCCGTGATGGCCTTCTTCCCAGGACTTTCAGTAAAGTGCACAAGCGCTTCCGGACGCCCCATGTGGCCACCATCCTGACTGGCGTTTTCGTGGCCAGTTTTGCGGCGGTGGCCAGTATCGACGAGATGGTGGACCTCACCAACATCGGCACGCTGTTCGCCTTCCTCCTGGTCTGCGCCGGGATCATCGTCCTGCGAAAAAGGGACCCCGACCGGCCGCGGCCTTTCCGCGTTCCCAGCGGATGGCTGTGGAGCAGCATCCTTTTTGCCGCCCTGGCCGTGGCCCTGTATTTTATCCCCGGCACGCTGACTGCCAAAATTATCGTCTTGGCTGTGGCTGCCGTCGTCTTTTCCTTCTTCAGAAACTATCTCTTTCCCACGCTGGGAATCCTGTCATGTCTTTACTTGATCTATTACCTCCCGCCCACGTCCTGGTTGCGGTTTGCTGCCTGGCTCAACTTCGGGTTCCTGATCTATGTCGGCTACGGCGCCATTCACAGCCGTATGATGAGCCAGGAAGTGCAGAAGCGGGGTCCAGAACATCTGGCCTACACGGCGCGACTTGGGGCAGTGCTCCTGGTCATCGGCGACGCCATGCTCTTTCTGATGCGGGGGTTTGACGTCTACCGCATGACTCACAGGAGCATCACCGGCCTGTCCGGCTGGGACCGTTTCATGGCCGCCCTTCACCGGACGTTTCAGGCGGGGCCCTGGATAGAAAAATCCTGGTTCCTCATCATCCCTTTTGTCCTCAACGCCGTTATTCTCTGTCCGCTCATCATCCGACGCTCCTCCCAGGCCAACCGCCTCCTGAAAAAGGGCAAGAGTTCGCACCTCAGCTCCATGATTGCCGCAGTTTTTGCCATTCTGAGCGTTATTTATCTGGCCATAGTATTCTTCTGAGAGATTTCCGGCGAGACATCCGCCGAGAAAGCCGAAGTTCTCAAAGAAGACACTGCAAGAGACTCTTATTTTAGGAATATTAATCCCTCCTACCTCCCTTGATCAATCAAGTGAGGCCGGAACAAGGTAAGTGTCTCCGCAAATATCGGAGCGAATTCCTTAACCAAGATGATAAAATGAATTGATTATATAATTCTGTTTAGATATATTTTGGCCTATGGAAATGACCGTACCAGAGTCGAATCATATCGTGAAGTCTCCCTCGGGACTTCCCCGGGTCCTCGGTTTCTGGGACATCATCGGAATTGTTGTAGGAGGCGTCATCGGCTCTGGAATTTTTATAGTGCCTGCCGCTGTCGCCAAAGAGGTCCTGGCCCCCTTGCTCATTTTGGCTGTCTGGATGGTCGGGGGACTGCTGAGTTTCTTCGGCGCTCTCTCTTTCTCCGAGCTCGGAGCTGCCTACCCTTATGCCGGGGGGATGTATGTTTACCTCAGGGAGGCCTATGGCTCTTTTCTGGCCTTCCTTTTTGGCTGGACCTTGTTCCTGGTCATCGACTCGGGGGCGATCGCCACTCTCGCGGTGGCCTTTTCGACAAGCTATCTGACTCGTTTCGTCAAACTGACGACCCTGGAGGCCAAACTCATCTCTGTTGCTCTTATCGCTTTTTTGGTCATCATCAATTATATCGGCATCAAAGCCGGTGCTTTCCTGCAGAATCTCCTGACAATCATTAAATTTGGCGCACTTGTCGGTGTCTGCGGCGTTGTCTTCATCTTGGGCCAGGGGACGGCTTCTAATTTTGTCCTGCCTGCTCTGCCGCATTTTTCCTTCGGACTGCTGGGGCCGTTTGGGGTGGCGCTCGTGGCCACGCTCTGGGCTTACAAGGGCTGGGAATCGGCCACCTACAGTGCGGGCGAAACGAAAAAACCGGAGAGGAATCTTCCCTTGGGTCTGCTTGTAGGCACTCTTATTATCATTGGTATTTACGTCCTGACAAACCTGGCTTATCTCTATGTTATTCCTTCCGGCACCATGGCCAATTCGCCTAAAATCGCCAGTGATGCCATGAATCTCGTCGTCGGCCCGATCGGAGCTTCCCTCATTGCCTTTATCATCCTCTTCTCCATCACAGGCGCAGCTAATGCGACTGTCATGACGAGTCCCAGAGTCTATTTTGCCATGGCCAGGGATGGACTCTTTTTCAACAAGGTCGCCGAAGTCCACCCCAGATTTCTGACCCCGCATTTTTCGATCGTGGCCATCGGAGTCTGGAGCGCTATCCTCAGTCTTTCGGGGACGTTTGAACAGCTGTTCACCTATGTTATCTTTGGCGAGTGGGTCTTCTTCGGCCTCACGGTCGCCGCCGTCATCATTCTCAGGAAGAAGAGGCCTGACCTCGCGAGGCCCTACAAGACCTGGGGGTACCCGGTCACGCCGCTCATCTTTGTCCTCGCCGCCCTTTTTATCTCCCTGAACTCTTTGGTCAATGCCTTCGGGAGTGCCTTCCGCGGCCTCTTGATTATCGTGCTCGGAGTTCCCGCTTATCTCTACTGGAAAGGCAAACAAAGAAAGGAAGCCAAGCCATGAAACTTCGATTATTGCCCAAAGAAGAAAAGTTTTTTGAGTTCTTTAAACAGGATGCCGAAAACCTCAAGAAAGGTGTCGAGGCCCTTAAAGATCTAGTTGATCATTATGACAGTGTCGAGGAAAAATATTTGAAGATCAAGGCCATCGAGCACCAGGGCGACATCATCACCCGCGACATCATCATTAAGCTGCGGGAAACATTCATCACCCCGTTGGAGAGGGAGGATATCCATGAGCTGGCCAGCGGAATGGACGATGTCCTGGACTGCATCGAGGGAGTCGCCAGCCGCCTGAACTATTTCAGAATTGTCCAGCCAACCCCCGAAATCAAGAAGCTCGTGAGCATTATAAACGCCGCTGTCGGACAGATTTACGAAGCCATCCTTCACTTGAGTAAGCTCGGGCGCGTCCATTCCTTCTGCCGGGAAATCAACAGCCTGGAGTATCAGGCTGACCTCATCGGCCAGGAGGCCATCGCCAATCTCTTTGAGAAAACTCAAAAAGTGGAGGACCTCAAAGATTTGATCAAGCTCAAGGAGATTTACGGACGCCTGGAATCAGCAGCCGACCGTTGTGAGGATGTGGCCAATGTGATCGAAGGAATCATGGTCAAGTCCACCTGATTTTCGGGCCGACCCTTTTAGTCAAATTTTTTGCCCCGCCGGCAGAGGAAAATTCTAGAGGAAATGTGTCCCGGGGGGTCCTCTCGCTTTTCCATAAAAGAGTTCAGACCATTGAGCGGGAGAATTTCCAAGTGTGTGATCTTTTTGATAGGCGCAGGATGCCGCCCTGAAGCCCCCGTAGCGGAGAGGGGACCCGTCGGATTCTCCGACGGGGGGAACCGACGGGACTGGTTCCCCGGGGTGCGGGGGCCGAGGGCGGCATCCTGCGCCGAATGGAATCACATAAACGGAGATGCTTGCCCATTGAGCTTCTTACTCGACTATGATACAAAAGAGTTTATCATTAACTTTTCTTGTCAGATGCACTCATAAGGAGAGTCTTCATGGCCAAGTTTGAAGGAGTTAAGTGGGCTCCTCGGCAGATGAGCTACTGGCTCGCGGAAAAGCAGTTTGCCCTCCTGGAAGCCGACGCCAAAGTCTATGCGGTTTCGCGGTCTCTGCATTACGGCTTGTTCCTCGCCTTTGAAGGCATCCGGTTTTTCTGCAAAAGGAATCCTGGCGGCGGGATCGAAGTCGTCTTTCTCAACTGGCACAATAATCTCAAACGGTTCAAAAAAGGCATAGCCTTTAATCTGAGCGCCGACCAGCAGGAGCTCGTCCCGACGGTTGAAGAGATGGAAAATGTCTTCGTCCAGCTCTATTTTAGAGACGCTTCCATGAGAGACTTTTTTGCGGAAATGGCGGAACTGGAAGCCCAGGGCTATCTGCGGCCTTTTACGGTCGATGAAGAGCAATCCATCGGGGTAACGTTTCCCGGACAGCCGGCGGTCCGGGCCATGGCCTGCCGCTATGACCGCTATCTCGGGGAGCCGTTTTGCGGCGTCGTTATCCCTCACCTGGTGCGGGCGGTGGGCGTCAATCAGACCGGCTGCCTCAAATTGGGGATCAATTATGTGATAAGCGTGAAGGCTGTCGATGAGGCCCGCAAGCTCTGTCCGGAGGCGGCCTCGGCGCTTTTCCTGGATGATAACTTCAATGGGCGAATCGAGGACAGGCACATCACCGAATGGGACTCCTCCTGCTGTCTTTTCGGGCTGCGCGACGGCACCGTCATCAAGATTCCCGAGAGTCCGCTCATTCTTCCTTCGGTGACCATTCAGGGAATCGTGGCTATCCTGAAAGAAATGGGCGTGCCTGTCGAGGAAAGGCCTTTCAGTTATGGGGAGCTCGTCGAAAGAGTAAAGAAGAAGGAACTTGTCGTGGCCGGGAGCGTCGGAACGGCCGGGATCCTGAACAGGTGCCACAAATTTGTGCTGGTTGATGACAAAGGAAGCGTCGTGGCTACGCACTATCCTGATGAAACGCATCATCTTTACGAAAGATTTCGCCAAGCCAGAGAATATTACTGGAATATTTACCAGGAAAAAGTGAAAATGCCGGCCGGATTGAAGCTTTTTAAATACGTCCTATAAAAATCTTGTTATTTCAAAGCGCGATTCCCTGGGATTGAAGAGGTAAGCTATCAAGACAAGGAAGCCAAATTGCTCATTGTTGTTGGCGAGAGATTCTTGGTCCATATTGATGGGGAGAAATTTGACAGCACAGACGAACTCAAGAATATCGCCAACCGCATGGACCTGAAAAAATTGGCGTCCCTGGCAAAATAAAGAGCCGGGACTCGAGCCCCAGGAAAACGCCGGCTTTCTCGGCTTTAGGAGCGAGGCGCTTGAGAATTTCGATGACGGCCTCGACTCCAGGAGGATTATTTCTCAGGTCCGCTTTTCCGAAGAACGGAACGAGGACGACTTTCACCTTCATAGCCGCCGCGATGACGATGCTCTGGCCGAGCCACTTCTCGGCGCGGGGCGTCCGGAAAAAATTCAATCCTTCAATCCGGTCAATTTCGGGACAAACCTCTGCTCGTCTTTCACCAGCTCCTCCCAGGTCACCGGGCGGTTTTCGTAAGCGGCTTTTCTCCCGAGTATAGTGACGAGGTTGCTCTGGACACTCGGGTCGACCGTGGGATTCGTATAATCGCCTTCGGTGATGCTCTTGTAGAAAGCCGCGATGTTGTTGACCACGCCTTCTTCATAAATAGCTGTGGTCCTTCCGCCGCGGTAAAAGTTTTCCCCTCGGATGAGCACATTTCCTCCATACTCGGTCTCGAGCACGCCCTTCGTCCCGAACATCCGGTTTTTGATGCCCTCCGGCGTGCCGTATCCCTTGAACTGCTTGCCGCTGAATTGAATGGCCACCCCGTTGGGATACTGAAAGTACACCACGAAGTGGTCCGAGCAGGAGCCGATCTTCGGCCTGGCCTTGAGGCCTCCGCTGCCCAGAGCATACAGGGGCGGTTTCTCCATAATCCAGTTCGCCACATCAAGGGTGTGGATTTCCTGTTCGCTGATGATGTCACCAGAGAGGGCGCGGTCAAGTCCCCAACCGCGCAGCTTGGCTTCGGGGTTATCCGGGTCATTCTTGAGCAGCTCGTAATACTGCTCGAAGGGACAGTCGGCATGATAAGTCGCCTCGCCGAAGACAAGCTCGCCGATGGCTCCTTCGTGAACGCGCTTCAGAGCCTCGCTGAAAATCGGGTTGGAGCGGGTCTGAAAATCGACGAGGAAAGAGAGTCTTTTCTCGCTGGCTTTCTTGCCGCATTCCAAGATCAGGCGGCACCCGGGCACATCCACAGCCACCGGCTTGGCCAGATAAACATGGACGTCACTGTCGACACCGGCCGCGGCCTGGGCCGGATGAAAATAAGGGGGAGTCTCGATGGCGATCGCATCCACTCCGCTTTCCAGAAGGCGTTTGTATGAGGATAGGCCCGTAAACAGCCTGGGAGCGGGAATGGAAAACTTGGCGCCCAGGTCTTCGACCCGGTCGGTGAAATAATCCGCGCCGGCGAAAATCTCGTAACCGCCGTGCTTCTGGAAAAGCTCGGCGATCCAGATTCCTCTGCCTCCGCAACCGATAATCCCGAGTTTTATCTTAGAATTGGCCTGCGTCCCGCCGACGAGCTCCGGTTTCAGGATGGTCAAGGCGAACGCGGCTGCGCCCGCTCCTTTGATAAACTCCCGCCGATTCATCCTGTGTCCATCCCGGATCGGCTTTCGATTGACGTTTTCCATGGCCCACTCCTTATCTTTTAATATCGGTTCGTCTCAAGCTCATTTTAGTGAATATGACTGACGAAGAAAACAATGTTGATGAAGAAGCGGAAAATCGCTCCCCCTCTTGAGTAATTCTATAAATTTTATCGGAATAGCAAATTATAGGGTCTTGATCTTCTGGATGATGCGTCCCGTCTTCCAATCCTGGATGATCTGCTTGATTTTGCCGTCCGGCATCCGCTCTTCCTTGACCAGAGAGAATCTTGTCTTGATCGTTTTCTTGACCGCCCCGGCCTTCGCCCTTTTCGCTTTTCCCTCCCATCTCTCGAGCTTGACCGGCTCCCAGCGTTTCGTCTTGGCCGCTTTGTAGCAGGCGTCGATGATGGCATTGACCACGTAGCCGTCGAGAAATGTCTCCATCGGCTCACGGCCATCGTCCAGGGCATCGAACATGTCGCTGAACATGTGGACATAGCCGAGCTCATGGACTTCATCTCCGACCGGAAACAGCCAGCCTTTCTCGCTCTCCGCTTTTTCCGCCACATAGCCGCCCGGCCCGGCGGCCGTGAACATCTCATAGCCGGTTCGCAAGAAATGGTTTAGCCAAATGGTGCCCTCTGTGCCGGCCACTTCATCCCGTAAATCCATGCCACCGCGGAAAGTCCAGCTCACTTCAAACTGGCCGATGGCCTGGTTCTCGAAGCGGATGAGCCCGATGCCCGAATCCTCGGCCGCAATCGGGTGGACAAAAGTGTCGGCCGTGCACATCACCTCCACAGGCCTGACGTCTTTGCCGATGAAATTCCGGATGATTTCGATGCAGTGACAGCCCATGTCCACGATGGCGCCGCCGCCGGCTATGTCCTTGTCCCAAAACCAGGCGCTGTGCGGCCCGGAATGGGTCTCGCGAGACCTGACCCAGAGGACTTTCCCCACTGCCCCATTCCTGACGGAGGCGAGGGATTTCAAGGTCTTGGGCGTATAGACTAAATCTTCTAAATAGCCTGCGAATACCCCGGCCTTTTCCATGGCCTTGATAATCTCCAGGGCTTCGGCCGCATTGCGCGCCAGCGGCTTAGTGCAGAGAACGGGTTTTCCGGCGGCAGCGGCAAGCAAGACGGCTTTCTTATGAAGATTGTTGGGGAGGCCGACGATGACTAAGTCGGTTTCGGGGTCCTCGATAGCCTTGGCCAGGTCGCTCGTCCATATGGGTATGTCCCACTTCTGGGCGAACGCTTTGGCTTCCTCATCGGTAAGAGCGCAGATGGTTTGGATGCGGTCACGGCTCCTCTGGCCCTGGATCGTCATCGTATAAAAAGTCCCGATGAGTCCGGCGCCGAGCATGGTGATGTTGTGAGATTTTTTCATAATTCCTCCCCAAAGTTTTTCACCGGATGAGTCCGATAATTAAAATCCGTTAAAAAAGACCATCGGACTGGCTGCTGACCTGGATGTAAAGGGTAGCCGCTTGGGCGACGATATAGATCATGAACCCAATGATGAGGATAGTGTAGACGGTCAGGACCACGGTCTTGAGAGTGGAAACTCGTTCGGCGATCCCTTGAGGGAAGAAAATATCAAAGGCCTGCTTGCCTAAATTGATGAGGAGGATCAAGAGTCCCACGACCAAACGGAAGACGTTTTCTTTGCCGTGAGCGTAATCTGAGGGTTTAATCTTAATGAATGGAGAGAGGAGCCAAACCGCGAACAGGACAACGGCCAGGTCTCCCAGAAAATGATAAATCTGGTTCTTGTCGACAGCTCTAATCATATTCTTCTTGCAAGATAGCACGTTCAGGCCTGAAAAGATAGGGGATGGTTTCGTCCCGTTCAAACATATAACTTGAGCTTTTTTTCGAGCTCGTCCGCTGCCTTGAGATAGCCGCGGGTTTCGGGCTGTGGATCATCCCGGGGTTTTCTTTCGGGGGCGAGGACTAAGATATGACCTCACCGTATGGATACCTGGAACCCCTTGATCTCGTTTTCTTCCACTTTTACCGTCAGGCGAACGCCCGGCTGGGCATAGATCTGCGCTATTTTGAGAAGGCGGTCGGCATCCTGGTCATCGAGGGTTTCATAGGTCAGCCCTATCCCTGATACCAGAGTAACACGCGCGTTAAGAGTGGAACTTCCTGGCACATAAGCCAAGTCCAGTTTTTTCACGTCACTGTAGCCGCTGATCCCGCCTCGGGCATGAGGGACAACGAAGACAAGAATCGATATCGCAACAGCCAGAAAGCACCCCAAAAAGACAACCCAGCGCAGCCTCGGCTGCAATTTCCAAATACGTTGCATTGCCCACCTCCTGGCAAATACCGGATAATGATAGGGGACGTTCCTTGTAGGGCCACGCTTGCCAGGGTGTCCCTTTGGGGAACGTCCCCCAGTTATCAATCGAGCTTTAGGGGCGTGAAGGGGCCAAAGAATGAAAACCCAGTATCTTGGAGCGTTTTCTTGAAGTTTTCGACGTCCTTCTGATAGAAATCATTAAACTTGGTGAGGAAGGCCTCCACTAAAGGCTTCACCCTATCGAATTTTACCTGTGCCGCTTGAGAAACGGGCTCGATCCCGGCGCCGCTGATGCCGAAGACGGCCCTCATCACCTGGCTGTTGAGCCCGGAGGAGCGGTCGGCCATTCCCTGCTTGGCCGGTGTTGGGTTCAAGGCCTCTGATAGATCCTTGAGCTTCTTTTCGAGCTCGTCGGCCGCCTTCAGGATATCGGCGGATTTTGGACTTCGGCTCGTCCTGAGGCTTTCTTTCACGGTCTGGAGGGCTCTCTGGGTCTGCTGGAGCTGCCGGCCGGCCCTCTGGATGGCGCGGCTCAACTTTTGCGCGTCTTTCGCTTTATCATAGTTGGCCTTGAGCACCTCAACGTTGATCTTGAGCCGCGGGTCGGTCTTGACTTCAAACGTCTGGCTGACCTCCTGGTCTTCGTACTTCACTTTGGCCGTATACTTGCCGGGGAGGGCCGTTATACCGCCCCCCCTCCCAAAAAACATTCCTCTGGCTTCTGACTGTTCCGGCCCTGCCTGAGATTCTGGGGACGGGGGCTCCATCTCACGAAAGTTCCAGTAAACACGGTTGAGGCCCTTGTTCTCGGACCCGTAGAGCTGGCTGACGAATTTACCCTGGGCATCCAGGATGGTGACGGAGACACGGGTCGGCATTCTCCCCATCATCCTCATCAGGCGTGACGGCATTTGGCCGCCCATCATCCCGCCCATAGGCCCCATCGTACCACCCGTCTCTGCTTGCTGATCCGTCGATTCTTCAGGTTTTTTCTCGCTGGGCGTGAGGTAATAGGTGATGCCGGCGCCGGTCGGTTTGTTCTCTGCTGAGAAAGACGTATCGCCCGGGCTCAGATAGACGCTCATCCTTCCCTGCTGGAATTCATAGGCATCGGATATCTTGAACACGTGCAGTTTTTTCTTGGTTATCTCCTCAGAGATCTCTCGCAATGGAGTGATGTCGTCGATGATATAGAGGGAGCGGCCGTGGGTTGCGATGATGAGGTCGTTCTCCCTCGGATGGATGGCCAAATCGTAGACCGGGCAGGCCGGAAATCCGTTCGTCCACTTCATCCAGTTTGCGCCGCCGTTGAAGCTGACGAACAGGCCGAACTCCGTGCCGACGAAAACCAGGTTCTTGTTGACGAGGTCTTCCTTGATGACAAAGCAGTAGCCGTCGATCTCCGGCGTGACCAGACTCTTCCAGGTCTTGCCGTAATCGCGGGTGACGAAAACGTAAGGCGTAAAATTCGAGCGGCGATGGTCGTCCAGGACGACATAAGCAGTGGCTTCATCAAAATGAGAAAGTTCGATGTGGGGCACGGCCGCGCCCTGAGGCGCCAAGGGCTTCTTGCCGGTCGTCATCGCCGTGGAAACAAGCTCCCAGGTTTTCCCCGCGTCACGGGTGATCTGGATGTTGCCGTCGTCCGTGCCGACCCAGAGGAATCCCTCTTTGAGCGGGCTGGGTGCGATGCTGAGGATGGTGCAGTAGTTCTCGGCGTTGGAGACGTCGAGGGTCAGACCGCCGCTTTCCGACTGCTTCAGTTTTTCCGCATCATTGGTCGTCAGGTCGGGACTGATAATCTCCCAGGTGCGGCCTTGGTCAGGGCTGCGGTGGACGAACTGGCTCCCGAGGTAGATGGTGGCCGGCTTGAACGGGTCCACGGCAAACCCGGCGTTCCAGTTATAGCGGTCCTTGACATCGGATTCCGTAGGCACGCAGTTGCGGCTCGTGCCGGTCGTGATATCGAAATAATACAGGTTACCACCCTGAGACATGCCGTAGCCGCAGTTGGGGTTTTCGGGGTCGACGGCGGCGTCAAACCCGTCGCCTCCGCCGACGCTGAGCCAATCGGCGTTGGTGAGAGTGCGTCCCCTCAGCGTGTAAGCCGGCCCGCGCCAGGTGCCGTTATCTTGGAGTCCCCCGTAGAGGTTGTAAGGGAACTCCAGGTCATAGTGAATATGATAGTATTGCCCGAGCGGGAGGTTCTTGACGAAGCGCCAGTTCTGGCCACAGTTAGCGCTGATGACGACACCGCCGTCATTGCCGACGACCATCCTCTCGCCGTCCGGATGGATCCACATGGCGTGAAAGTCGGAATGGGCCTGGCCGAAGCTCGTGAGCGAGCGGAAAGTTTTGCCGCCATCCTCGCTCACAACAAGCTGAGTGTGGAGCAGATAGAGAAGGTTCTCGTTCTGCGGATTCACCCAGATGCGGCTGTAATAGAAGGGGCGATTGTCGATATTCGCCTCGTTGTTGACAACCTGCCAATTGAACCCTCCATCGGTCGAGCGCAGGAGAATGCTTTTCTTGGCCTCTACAAGAGCGTAAACTATCTCAGGCCTGGTCGGCGCGAAGGCCAGGCCGCAGCGGCCGAGGTCGCCGGCCGGGAGGCCGTTCTTGTCCGTAAGCTTCTCCCATTTTTCGCCGCAGTCTGAGGTGATATAGATTCCACTTCCCGGGCCCCCAGAGACAAAGAACCACGGCCACCGCCGGTACTCCCACATGGCCACGAGAATCTTGTTGGGGTTGGACGGGTCCATGGCCATATCCGCGGCTCCGGTCTTCTCGTTGACGTACAGGACTTTTTTCCAAGTCTTCCCGCCGTCCGTGCTCTTGAAGATACCGCGCTCAGGGCTGTCTCCCCAGGCGGCTCCGAGAGCGGCAACAAAGATGACGTCGGGATTATCCGGATGGATCAAGATCTTGGCGATCCTTTCCGTCTTTTCCAAGCCCCGGGGCTGCCAGGTCCTCCCGGCGTCGAGGGTGAGGAAGACCCCGCGGCCGACGCTCACCGAATTGCGCGGCGCGGCTTCACCGGTTCCGACCCAGACGATGTTCGGGTTCTTCTGGAAGACGGCGATGGCGCCGATAGAGGACACCGGCTGGTCATCGAACACGGGCGTCCAGGTCATGCCGCTGTCAGTGGATTTCCAAACTCCGCCGGCCGCCCCGCCGACATAGATGACGTTCGGGTCTGCGGCGACAGCTTCGATGGCGCCGATCCGGCCGCTCATGTTGGCCGGTCCGATGCTCCGCGGCTTCAGGTCGGCCAGCAGGTCTGGCTTGACCTGGCCGGGAAGAAAGGAAACCGCAATAAAGAGAAAAAGGATTAACGCCAAAAACTTAAAATACCCGGAGATTCTCACTTGTTCCTCCTCTTTTTAAAATTAGACGCAGCAAACTCCTGCCGTAGTAATTTTTAGACGATACCGCCTCCTCTTTTCTTCCAAAAATATTCTGGACAAGACGAATTTAAAACTCGAGGTCCCTGATTCTTCATGTCCGCGTGACCCGGATAAAACGGATTATTCTATCATAATACAAACGTCATCAAATAATTATACGGCCCCAAATCCAAGATCCTTCTTTTGCTGAACCCGAAGCGAATAACCAGGTTTTCCACTTCCCCAGGCGAAAGCCTTACCGAAACCGGAGGGCCGGGAGGGCCGTCGATTTTTTTGAATTCGATGACAGCCAGGCGGCCGCCTGGCTTCACGACTCTGGCGACCTCTTTAAGGGCTCCCTTATCTGCTCTTATCTCGACCAGGTCATGCAGGACCGTCGCGATCAGGCAAACATCGACTGTCTGGCTTCTTATGGGGATTGTTTTCCCGACGTCGCTGACCTCGGCTGTGATGTTTTTGATTCCCCGGGAAGATGCCCGCTGCCTCAGTGAGGCGATCCCTTCCTCCCAGAGGTCCAAGGCATACAGCCGTCCTTTTTCCCCTATGAACTCCGACGCCGCGAGAGCATACATCCCCCTTCCGCAAGCGAGATCAAGAAAGGTGCTGCCTTTCTTAAGCCGTAGCTCATTAAATAGTATCTTTGAGTCGATAAGCTCAAAGCTGCTTCCTCCGGCCCCCAGGGGCATTTCTTTTGTCTTATTTCCCATGCGCTTGACCCCTTTCGGCTCTGAGGAAGATTCCTGGGAGAGCTATCCTTCGAAAGCTGGCACCCCGGGGAGACACCTCCATCTTTTCCCGCGTTCTCCTTGCTCCCGGCAGCGCCGGGACTTAGATCATCACCCGTTTCCTGCGGAATTTAAGCTTCATGGTCAGGACCTTGTCCGTCGAGAAAATGCGCGCCGCGAAGATGATGAGAACGATGAAAAAGACAAGCATATAGAGAATTCCGCCAAAGATGGCTTGATAATTTCCCAGGAGTAGATTTTGCGTCGTTAAAAAGGGATGAGAGAAGGGAATGGCCAGGACCAGGATTCTTGCCGGGAGTGAAAGGCTGTTAATATCGGAAAAGAAAGACAGGAAGTAGGGAATCATCACCAGGAAAATCAGGGGCAAAATCAGGCTTTGAGCACTTCTGTAATCCTCTGCCAGGACGCCCAGTATCGTGGCCATGGCTAGAGCGCAGAGGATGGCAAAGAAGAGAGAAATTCCCAGAATAATATATCCTTTGGTGGTCATAGCCAAGCCCAGCTGTTGAATGACGCTGCCGATACCCGATGAGGCGGCCGCTGCAGAGACATCGCCCATGAACCCGGACATGTAATACCTGAACCCGAACATGTAAATGACCGCAGCGAGCAGTCCCACCAAGCCCGAGGCGAGCATCTTGGCGGTTACGATCGACGTCCGGCTGATCGGGACGGTGAGCAGAGTTTCGAGCGTCTTGTTCTGTTTCTCCATGGCGATGGCAGAAATGACCATCTGGGAGGAATAGATGATGATCATCATCAGGATGAGGGGCACGAAGATGGATTGCGCGGAGACGAACCCGGCGATTTTTTCCGCCGACCCCTCGGCCATCCTGTTCTTGACGATGACGAAGTCTTTGCTCTTGATCGGCTTCTTCACCTGTTCGGGGCTGATGTCGGGGATTTTCTTTTTCAGAAAGTCGTTAGAAAGATAATTGTTTATTGCCGAGATGACCGCGTTGAGTATGGCCGTGTTCTTGCTCCCGACGAGCGAGAAGGTTCGCAGGAAGGTATAAGACTCGATTTCCTTGAGGTCGAGGGTATCCACGGACTGGCCGAATCCCTGGGGGATGACCAGCAGGAGATTGATATCCGTCCCCTTGGTCCACTCGATCGCCTGCTCTTGATCTTTGCCTTCGGGCATCTCCACCTGAAAATTGGCTGTCTTGAGATTGCTGATCAATTCCTGCGAAAACCGAGAATCGTCCAGGTTGAGGACGGCGATTTTCTGTGTCCTCATGGCTCTTTTCATCTCGGTCTTGGCCATCTGCCCGATGAAGTAGAAAAGAAAGACGGTAAAGAGCAGCGAAATAAGGAGCTGCATCGTGATCATCTCTTTGACTTCTTTGACGAGGAGGTTCATAAATTTTTTCATCGGAGCGCGCTCCTAAAAACTTCTTCGAGGTTCTTGGCTTGATATTTCTGTTTTAACGCTTCCGGGGTTCCCGCATCCAGGATCCTTCCTTTGTCGATCAGGCCGACGCGGTCGGAGAGGAACTCGATCTCGAGCATGTTGTGGGAGGAAAGGAGGACAGAGATGCCCTCTTGGGCGAATCTCTTGATGATCTCCCTGACTTCGAGGGCATTGATGACGTCCAGCCCCGAGGTCGGCTCGTCGAGGATGGCCAGGTCGGGCTTGGTCATAAGCGCCCGGGCCAGGAGCAGTTTCCTGGTCATTCCTTTGGAATACGTGCCCGCTTTTTCGTTGAGTCGCGTTCCCAGGTCGGCGATATCCTGGGCCCGCTTGATGAATTCTTGGTTTTCCTTGTCTGACTTGGCATAGAAGTTGGCCATGAACTTCAAGTAGTCCGTACCCTTGAGATTGCGATAGGCACCGGCCTCTTCGGGGAGGTAGCTGATTTTTTCTCTGAATTTTTCCGGATGCTTTTTCAGGTCAAACCCGAGGAAAGTCACTTTGCCACCGGAAGGGGAGAGCAGTGTCGCGACGATCCTTAGGGCTGTCGTTTTTCCCGCTCCATTGGGGCCGATGAGGGCAAAGATCTCTGCGTCCCCGACCTGGAAGCTGATGCCTTTGAGGGCTTCCAGATTCCCGTAGAATTTCTTCAGGCCTTCGACTTCAAGCACAGCATTCATTCGAACCTCCTGGAGGTAATACGGAAAGATTGTATGAAAGTTCAGGTTTTATGTAAACAGATCAGCCGCTTTTCTCAGACTGGCCTGCGTCGGAGCGTTTGATCTATTGGTCAAAATCTTCGATAGAATCCTTCCCTGAGGGCCTCGTCTTCAAACAAACATCGTCTGCTGAGGAGGCTGGACGAAGGGATTGTGGATTGTGTGTAGAAAGCTTTCGATTGGTCTAGGCCTCTTTAGCGAGATACCAGCGGCGGTCACGATTGCTATCTATAGCATAAATCAATCTCTGTATGCCATGGACTGTTTGACTAGGATGGCCAGGGATTCGAGGTGGGGCGTATGGGGAAAGAAATCGAAGCAGAACAGCTTTCGCAGCCGGTAGCCCTTTTCGGAAAACAGGTTCAGGTCTCTGGCCAGTGCGGCGGGGTTGCAGGACACGTATATGACGGCCGGTATGTTCAGGGACAGGATTTGTTTCAAACCTTTGCCGCTGACCCCGGCTCGGGGAGGGTCCAGCACGAGGAGGTCGAACCCCCCCCCAGGCATCTCCTTGAGGATTTTTTCGACGCGGCCTTCGATGAACCGGCAGTTGCTGATGGCATTGACCTGGCAGTTCTCCTCTGCCGTCCGGATATTCATGGCTTCCGCATCGATTCCGACCACTTCGGCTGCCGCTCGTGATAAAAACATCTCGATCGACCCCGGCCCGCAGTAAAGGCCCAGGACCTTGCGGCTTCCCAGAAGCTGAGCTTCCTGGACAATCCGCCCGTACAAGATTTCTGCGGCTTTGGGGTTGGGCTGGAAGAAGGACTCGGGGTAGATCCTGAAATTCAACCCGCCCAGTGTTTCCCGGATGAAGAATTTGCCGGAGACGTGCTTTTTTTCCTCGAAATCAACGACGTCAGAGATGCGGTTGTTTGCCACCCACCAGAGGCTTTTCACCTGGGGGACGTTTTTTTCGAGTTGCTGCGAGAGCTTTCCGAGGTCCAGGGCCTCGCCGCTTCTCGTCACCAGGATGGCCATGATTTCGCCCGTGTTTTTTCCCTCCCTCAAGACGAGATTCCGGAAAAAGCCTTTTCCGGTCATAGGATTATAGGCAAGAAGCCCGGTGTCTTTGGCAAAGTCAATGAAGACCGGGAAAATTTTTTCGGCTGCGCTCGAGAAGATTAAGCATTTTTGGAGGGAAACCGTCTTTTTTTTATATTTTTCGAGGGGAGAAGCTCGTTCGCGTAGTCCAAGATAGATATCACTGTCCTCCCCTCCGAAGGCATATTCCATTTTATTCCGGAAGGAAAAAATTTCCGCAGAAGGGACGATATTTTCTCTTTCCAATGTATCGGTGTCGATCCGCCCGATTTTTCGGAGAGTCTGAAGCAGATAATTTTGCTTGAGCTCGAGCTGTTTTGAATAGGCCAAATGCTGAAAAGCACATCCGCCGCAGACAGGGAAATGGGGACATTCCGGCTCAATCCGGAAGGGTGAAGGCTCTATAAGGCCGATGATTTTGCCGAAGCGGTGCCTTCTTTTCGTCTTGGTCATTCTTATCCTGACTTTGTCCCCGACAACAGCCCCGGGAACGAAGGTCACAACTCCATCGACCTGCCCCACGCCCCAGTCGTGGGGAAAGGCTATATCGGTAATGGAGACCAGGGACTCCGGACTCAAAAACTCATCAAGCAGCCTTTTGACTTTGCGGACGGGAAAACCGACGACGTTGTCATAATCGCCCTGGAGCGTCTCGACAAACGCATCCCCGACTTCCTGAACGGCATAACTTCCCGCTTTGTCGAGGTAATCGCCTCGACCGAGATAGTCTTCGATTGCTTCCCGGCTCAGCTTATTAAATTTAACATGGCTGATCTCATAGCCTGTGAGCGACCTATTTTCGTCTTTCTTGTAGATAGCTACGGCCGTGATGACACGGTGCTTTTGGCCGGAAAGTTTCTCCAGGATTTCTTTGGCCTCGGCAAGATTTTTGGGCTTGCCGAAGATCTCTTCGCCGAGGCAGACCAGAGTATCAGCGGCGATGACCAGGGAAGAAGGATATTCTTGGCCGACGTCCTTAGCTTTGGCTTGGGCGGCCCGGAGGGCGAAGCGGACCGGGTCTTTTTCTCGAAAACGTTCCTCGTCAACCTGGCTGGGAATGGCCCGAAATTCCTGCACTATCTTCTTGAGCAACTCCTTTCTTCGTGGTGATTGAGAAGCCAGGATGATATCGGAGGGACGGTCATTCATCGCTGCACAATATATGACCGCGAAGATGCGCCTGTCAACGGTTAGAGGTTGATTGACAGGGATCTTGAGAATTTTATTACGTTCTTGTCTTTGACCTTGTTTATGCTTCTATTCTATCTCCATCCTCTGCCAGTTTCGGCTTGATTCTTTTTGCGATTTTGCACATATTGTGTCTTTAGTCGACTCAAAGCAGGGTTCAATTATGAACGTGTCAAATCTCTTCCGCAAGCGAGAAGGGAGTATGAAGCGCCATCTGAAGCGAATCGTCGGGGCTATTGCTGCCACTGTCCTCTGTGCTGTCGCTTTTGCTCTGGGCACTCCCGCCACAGCTCCCTTAATAAAAATCACCCAAACCCTTCTTCTCGTCGGCGCCGTCGTCATCCTTCTTTTCAGCACGCTCCCCGTACCAATGTCCCGACCCAGATTCTCGCGGGGCTCATTCTAGGCGCTATCGCCGGAATAATCTACGGACCGGACATCGCGGTCATCCGCCCCGTCGGGACGGCGTTCATCCGCCTGATCAAGATGGTCGTTATCCCGCTTATCTTTGCCTCTCTGCTGATCGGCGTGGCCAGCCTCGGCGACCTCCGCAAGCTGGGACGCATCGGTGAAAAGACCCTCGCATTCTACATCGCCTATTACGTGACAGCGGTGGGCCTCGGGCTATTTCTCGCCGACACCATAAAACCCGGAAGCAACATCCCGGAATCCGTCCAGGCCGAGCTCAAAGCCAGCTACGGAGAAACCGCGGATGTTCAGGCCCAGAGGGTCGAGGAAAGGCCGGGGCTGGCGGAGGTTTTTGTCGATATAATTCCCGACAACCCCGCCGACTCCCTCGTCCAAGCCGACATGCTCCAGATAATATTTTTCTCGATGTTCATGGGTGTCGTCATTTCGCTGCTCGATAAGAAGAGGATGCAGCCCGTCCTTGCATTCTTCGAAGCCATCAACGACATCATGATCAAGATCGTCGAAATCGTCATCCGAATCGCTCCCTTCGCCGTCTTTGCGCTCATCGCCGCCGTAGTCGGCACGTTCGGCGTCGATATCCTGATGTCGCTCCTGCGTTACTGCGCCGTCGTCATTGGAGGGTTATTTATCCTTGCCGTATCTTACCCGGCCGTCGTCTGGCTCTTCACAAAGTATCCCTACTTCAAGTTCTGGAGGGGAATGATCCCGGCCCAGTTGATCGCCTTCAGCACGTGCTCGAGCTCGGCAACCCTTCCCGTCACCATGGAGTGTGCGGAAGACAATATCGGCGTCTCCAAGCAGATTTCCAGCTTCGTCCTTCCCCTGGGCGCCACCATCAACATGAACGGCACCGCACTCTACCAGGGGGTGACAGCGATTTTCATCGCTCAGGTCTACGGGATGAAACTCGGACTCGGCGGTCAGCTCACCATCATCCTCACGGCCACGCTTGCCTCCATCGGCGCAGCAGGGGCTCCGGCTATGGGTGTGCTCATGCTGGTGATTGTGCTCAAGCAAGCAGGCATTCCCTTGGAAGGAATTGCCCTGATCCTGGGAGTGGAGAGGATTCTGGACATGTTCCGGACCGTCATCAACATCACGGGAGATATCGCAGCCGCAACGGTTATCGCTTATACTGAAAAAGAACTCCATCCACCGAAAGAAGAAGAATTGTAGCCGTTAGGAAAGGACGATCCCGCTTCCATCATCGCCGGGTTTATCGGACTCATGCTGGGGCCTTACATCTTCGGTAAGTTTTTTGTTACCATCATTCCGCAAAGCATGATGAATAGCTGGGCGCTCTATCCTGGGCGGCTGATCAACGTGGTCTTTGCCTGCCTGTTTCTCGGCTTCTCCGTCCCCTCCTTCAAGTCTATATGGAGGGAAGGAGGGCCGCAGCTCTGCTATGGCTGGCTGGTCGGAAGGGGACAGGATATCGTCGGGCTCGGTATCGCCGTGATTCTCCTTACGCCGGTCTTCCATGTTCCCCACTTTTTCGGCTGCCTCCTCTAGATCGGGTTCTCCGGCAGTCACGGCACCGCGGCCGGGATGCAGAGAGGTGTGACCGCCTTGGGACTTCTCCTGCTGCGTGTCGCCGACCCCCATTTCAAGACACCGCGACACAATATTAATTTCCAGATTTCCCTGCGGGTCATGAGCGAAAAATTCTGAGAAAGCGTACTAAATTCCACAGAATTTGGGCTGATCCCCGATTTTTTCAGAAAGGGGAGAGGGGCCTGAAACATTGACAGGTGTTTGCCCGCGGTGTTATGTTTCGCTCAAGCCTTCGACGCATCGTCGCGCGGGCTGAAAGGAGAAGGTGAATGGTTAAGAGATTAGTCCTTATCGCTCTGGTGCTTTATGTTCTTGTAAGTTCGCCTCCTGTGGCCCTGTCAGCCCTATCCCCCGACCAGGGTTTTCCCGCGGTTTTGAGCATCAGAGATAGGGCGAGCTTTCTCCTCAACATCACCCAGAAGCGGCTCGACGAGCTCCTTCCCAGATTCATGCGCGAGACGGGTTTCGACATGTGGATCATCACCTCGAACGAGGATAACCTCGACCCCGTCTTCGAGACCATGATCCCCTATGAGAATTGGTGCCCGATCACCCAGATCATCGTCTTTTTCGACCAGGGCCCGGAGAAGGGCATCGAGCGCCTGAATATCTCCCGCACGGACACGCAGGGCCTCTTCAAGAATGTTTGGGATGCCCAGGCTTGGGATACCCAAAAGAAGGAGAGCCAGTGGGACTGTCTCGGGAGGATTGTCCGCGAGCGCAACCCGAAAAAGATCGGCATCAATGAAGGCGAAGTCCAGTGGGCGGCCGGCGGCCTGACCGTCGTCCTGAAGAAAAGACTCGTCGAGGCCATAGGCCCCGCGTACGCGGCGCGCCTTCAATCGGCCGAGCCGCTGGCAACGCTATGGTGTGAGACCCTGCTTGACGAGGAAATCGATATCATGAAGCAGGCCGCGGCTCTCTCTCATGCCATTATCGCGGAGATGTTCTCGAACAAAATTATTACACCCGGCTTCACGACAACCGACGACCTCCGCTATTATTATTGGCAGAGAGTGGCCGACTTCGGGCTCAAGGTCTCCTTCAGCCCCTTCGTCTCGATCCGCGGCCGTCATCCCAAGGACATCGAGAAATACGGGAAGACTGACAAGGTTATCCGGCCCGGTGACCTGATCCATTGTGACGTGGGTTTGAAATATATGCGTTATAACTCCGACCACCAGGAAATGGCCTACGTGTTAAAGGTCGGCGAGACAGACGTTCCGGAGATATTCAAGAAGATGATGGCCGAGGCCAACAAGCTGCAGGATGTCTTTTGCGGCGAGTTCAAGGCGGGGCTCACCGGGAATGAGCTTTTGGCCGCCATGCTTAAAAAAGCCGGTGAGCAGGGTATTCCAAAACCCAGGATTTACTCCCATTCGCTCGGCTATTTCCTCCACGAGCCCGGTCCCCTGCTCGGGCTTCCCTGGGAGCAGGTCAATAATCCGGGACGGGGCGACGTCAAGCTCGTCGCGAACAGCTGTTTCACCGCCGAGATGAGCGTGACCATGCCAGTGCCGGAATGGAGTGGGCAGGAGTTTCGGCTGCCCCTCGAGCAAGATGTCGTTTTTGCCAGCAGCGGCATCTATTTTCTGGACGGCCGGCAGACGAAATTTCATCTCATCCAATAAAAGATTTTGTCCATAGAGTCTCCTAAGCTTAGTCGAGCCAAGAAGGATACAGGGCCACGCGAATACTCAAGAGTTTAATCTTAGCGATATTTTGCCTTTCTCTGTTCGCTCAAGCCCGGATTATCGTTGGCAAAAAGGAAGGGCAAATTGACAAGCTCTTTGCGCCTTGGAGCAAGCCGGACTTTCCCGGCGCAGCGGTGGCGGTCGTGTTTGATGGCAAGCCGCTGCTGGTTAAAGGATACGGCTGCGCGGACTTGGAACATGGCATCCCGATAACACCCCAGACCCTCTTCAATGCCGCTTCCCTGGCCAAACAGTTCGCCGCCTTCGCGATATTGATGCTTGAAGCTCAAAAGAAATTATCGTTGGACGATGGCGTGCGCCTCGCCATCCGATATACCCTTACCATCCTAGACAGCGTTGTGAGCAAAATATTCCCGGGATTTCTTGGCGGCGCCCTCTTCTGTTCGAGAACGTTTTTTGTTGTATAATACGAAAAGCGATGACTGACAGGGGGCCAGCGAAAAAATCCTTTAGCCGGATTATGGTTTTTCTCTTTATGTCTGTTTTAGGTTCCACAGCTCTTTTCTCTCAAATCAGGCTTATCAACGTCAAAGTCCTCGGCGATGAGGAAATGCACCAATACCCCGCCTGGAAAATGTTGACGGAGCACTGTCTGAGCCTAATTTCGTCCGAGTTTGAGCGCGTGTTTGGGATACAGTTTGTGATCAAAGAATACGGGGATTGGAAATCGGACGACGAGGCCCATTCTATTGAAATGTTAGCTGAGGAACTCGATGCTCAGGCCGACAAGGGGCCAGCGGATGTTCTCTTAGCTTTTACCGTGCAAAAGAACCTGGACCCGAGCTATTTCGGCTATTCTCTTTTTAAAGAAGGCATTATCCTTTCGCGATACTCGGAGGACATGCCTGTGCTCGTTAAGGCCTTGACGCATGAATTCGGTCATCTCTTTGGCGCCGTCCATGTGCCAGACCCAGAGTCCGTGATGGATTATTTCGTCCAGAGCAGCCATTTCGATGCTCTCAACATCCAGGCCATCGAACTGAGCCGGGAGAGGCCGTTCCAGACGATCGATTTTCCGGTTCCTAAAAAAAATAGGGCCAGGGCGATCGGACTTTATGAAAAAATCTGCGAAGTGATTCGAATGTCACGGGCGCGGGCCAAGGCCGGCTGGGAGACCGCTGCCGGGATCGAAGGCGTACGAGGCGATAATGGAGGCCGGGACACGTTTTATCTCGACGACGCCTATCTGATGCTGGCTCAGCTTTATTTAGAGAACAAGGAATACGACAAGACAATCGCCACCTGCCGGGTCGCCCTGACGATCAATCCCCATAATATCGAAACCGAAAACCTCTTGGGTGTCGCCTTCAGGAGGATGGGGCGGGTCGAGGAGGCCATTGAGAAATACCAGGACATTTTGAAACAGAGGCCCCGCCATTCCAGAGTATATTATAATCTCGGGATCGCCTATTCCAAACGGGGCCAGTCAGAAACGGCCCTCGCAGCCTACCAGAAAGCTCTCGAGCTCAAGCCGAACTTTGCCGAAGCCCATAATAACCTGGGAGAAATCTTTATCAGGCTGAGTCGGGTTGAGGATGCGGAAAGAGAGCTGCATAAGGCCATCGCTCTTTACGATGGGTATGCCCTGGTCCATTCGAACCTGGCCGAAGTCATGTGCCGTAAAAAAGACTATCCGGCCGCTCTGGCTGAAGCGGGAAAAGCCATCGCCCTGAACCCGGAAATCCCCGATCCCTACAACATTATCGGTAACATCCATCATCAACAAGGCAGAAACGAAGAGGCCGTGAAGGACTACTTCAAGGCGCTGTCCCTGGACCCGGGTTATGAAAAGGCCTATTTCAACTTAGGTGTCTGCTACCTGGACCAGGACCGCCCGGGCGAGGGAAAAGAATATTTACTGAAAGCCCTGGATCTCGATAAAAATTTTGCCGAAGCCCATGCGAGTCTCGGCTATTGCCTTATCCGGGAAAACAAACCCGCTGAGGCGATCATTGAAATCGAGCGGGCGCAGAAACTCGGTTTTTGCCCGGCAAAAACGTATATCAGCCTGAGCTCGGCTTATCTCCAAAACGGCCTGATCGACCAGGCCGTCGCCGAAGCCGAAAAAGCTATCGAGCTTGACCCAGATTCTGGCATGGCCTATAACAATCTGGGGGTTGCTCAGGCGAAAAAAGGGATGGGAGAAGAGGCCGTCCGGCACTTCAAGAAAGCCATCGAGCTTGACCGCCAGTGCAAGGATGCCCGAGCAAATCTTGGGAACATATTTTTCCAGTCCGGACAGCTTGACCGGGCATTGGAGCTCTATTCGCAGGCCGTAAAGCTCGACCCGGATGACGGCACCATCTATAATAATATGGCGGTAATTTATTTCCAGAAGAAGGATTACTCGCTTTCGTTAGAATATGTCAAACGGGCGCAGTCCCTGGGCTTTAAGGTCCATCCCGATTTCCTTCAGGAGTTGATGAAGAAAAATAGATAAAAAGGGGGGAGCCTGTATGTGAGATTTCGGCGAGCAGGATTCCGTCGGGGTTAAAGATTTCCAGGTTGATAAAAAATTCGTTTTCGGCGACGATGGCCGAGCGCGCGTCTTCACAGCGATTTTGCCATCCTCCTGTCATGAAAGATAGTAGATCATGACGAAAAGGGATGTCAACCCAGGGCGAGAGCGCGGGGATGTGGCCCGGAAGCCGTCCGCGGCGCCGAATGAGACGAAAATTAGCCGAACCACTCCCCTGGGCAAAGAGAAAATCATGGGAAGTATTCAACCGAGGCCTCGGCCGCCATCAGGGGTTCCTGATAAGCGATCCGGGGCGGGGGAGGCTTGTCTGCCACAAAGGTCAGGTTGAGGTGTCTAATGATCCTATCGACCACAGAGAAATCCGGGATGAAGACGATGACCTCCATTTGGCCGCCGCACTTGGGGCAGGCCATCGGGTCCACTTCATAAACCTTGCGGATCATCTCGGCCCAGCCCCGGCGGGGATCTTCGCTCCCTCCTTCTGGATGATGAAGGACGTTCGGGACGAGGGCTATTCTCTTTTCTATCATAACACGCGGCTCTCGCCGCCAGAGGTCACGATCTAATATTTCCACAAAGAGATCGTCGACCGGGCGTTCAAGAAGCTTAAAGGAGCGTTGCCGTTGCGGCCGATCCGAGTTTGGCAGAGAGAACATATTGAAGGTCATGTGCGAGTCTGTTATCTGGCCTACGCTATTCTCTCGTTCTTGGAGTATCACCTGAAAGAGTCGGGGTACTCCGCTATCGAGTTTTTGGAGAAGCTGCGCCGCGGTTATCGGGTGCATCAAAAAGACCGGAAGTTCGGCTATAGCTGGAAGACGGATGTGTTACTGGAGAAGAAGCTCTACAAATTATCCGATTCCCTTCAAGCAGCCGCCTAGTGTATAAAATAAGCAGTAAACTCAGGTAATTAAGCCAATCCTGGGCCTTAAGGTGTGGATTTCCGGGCTTAAAAGTGAAAGTTAAGCTAAAAAAAGGGATTATAAAAAGATCTAAATATATTATTATGTTTTAATTACTGAGGCCCGACCCCGACTAAATCGAACAAATCCGGTATAGTCTCCTGAGAGGGGCTATCTCTTAATATTCTATTTCAGTTTCAACTATAAAAAATTTATAGTCTTTATAAACGACGGTTGTCTCCGCCCTGACAAATTTTTTCTTATCTTCTTTGATGTAGGCTTCTTCTGTATAATCACGGCTGGGAAACCGTAGGCCTTTCTTTTCAAACCCGTATTCTGAAATAGAGGTGATTTGAGGCTCTGACTTGTGTGATTTGGCCCACTCTTCAACACTCTTGAAATTCCCTATCGATTTTTGGTCCCAGACAATTTTTATGACGCTGCCATCATCCTCTCTGACCCAGATTTTCCCATAACAATGAGGCCCGTAGAGCGAAGGTCCCGGAGTCGCTTCAATCACTACCGCCTTTTCTCCAGTGACACTATCTTCTCCGACGAGTTTATAGTCATAATAACGTTGCCAGGATTCGCTCAAAAGGCCGACCGGTCCGAAGAGCACGTTTTCATATTGAAACATAGTCGTATGTAAAGTGGAGTCCTGAATATTTTTTTTCTTTCCGTTGACCTCGAGGAGATCTCTCTTTTCTTTTGTCAGCTGATTTTTTCGGATGAATTGGTAATCGTAGAGATATTTATTGCTCTCTCTCTTTTTTTTGGTTGTCTGAATCGTCTCCGTTCTTAAGCGGCCGTCGCGGCCAACAGACGGAAGACTTTGGATAAACTCCTTAGTGCGGTCAAACCGCTCTGTCACTTCTTCAAGACAAACAAAATCGAGAGCTGCTTTTTCTAGCCTCCGGCAATAGTCTTTTGATTTTCTCAATATCGCAGCCAGCCTCAGCTGGTTTGCCTGCGCTTGAGAATCTTGTTGGGCCGAGGCAATTTGGGCAAAACAAGGGAGAAAAGCCACGGCAGAGCAAATAAACATTGCCGCAATCAGGAAGAATGTCTTTCTGGCGGAAATATTTATCATCGTCCCTTTTCTATAATTAATCTTAGACCAGCAACACTGAACCTGTCAAATGTACAAAAAGTGATTGGGATTTCGTTTTTGATCGCTGACGGGGAGCCTTTCATTTTGGAAAGAGGGCTGGAAAGCTGCTGGAAAGGAAAGCTGTGGAAAGGTGTGGAAAGGGGTCGGGCCACGCTATCTTACTGATATTATTGTTGTTAAATAAATTTATGGCCGTCTTTAAGGGCTTAAGTCAGCTTTTTTAAGCCCTAAAATGGACTTTTAGCGGCGATTCTGCATGTTTTTTAGTTAAGCCAATCCGGAGCCTTAAGGTATATTTTTCGGGGCTTAAAAGTGAAGGTTAAGCTAAAAAAAGGCATTATAAAGAGATCTAAATATATTATTATGTTTTAATTACTGAGGCCCGACCCCCGACCGGGTTTATTTCAGAACGATCACCTGTCCGGGGTGGGTATCCAGCTCGATAATCTGCCGGCTCGCCTTGATCTCTTTTCGGTTCACCTTGATTTGATGCCCGAAAGGATTAAAGATCCGCAGCCGGCCTCCCTTTTCTGCGATGATTTTGACTTCCTTCACTTCTCCCCTTGATTTTCGCGCCGACACAAGAAAGGCTCCCTGGGTCCGGAGATTATCAAAAAAAACGTCTTGCCATGACGCCGGAAGAGCCGGGAAAATGCGGATGATCCCGGTATGACTCTGGAGCAGCATCTCCTGGATGCCGGCGGCAAAGGCAAAATTTCCCTCCAGAGTGAAGGGGCGGTAGGTGAATTTTGATTTTCCGGTTCCGGACTGGTCGCCGTTCACATGGAAACTGTTCGGGAGGCAAAAACAGGTGGCAAAAGTTTTCAAAGCCTCAGCCGCTCCTTTGCCGTCAAAAGCCCGGGCCTTGAGGTTCCCCAGCCAGCTAAAAGAATAACCGCACCACCAGTCCGAGCCGTATTTTTCCAGCGTCGCCAGGGTGTGCCTGATAATGGCCCGGTCCGTTTCTCCGTTTGACCAGTCGACGAGTCCGAACGGGTGAAAAGCCATCAGGTGTGAAAAGTGCCGGTGAGATTCATGATAAGGGACACCGGGCGCAAACAAAAAACCTTCTTCCGGGTCGATAGCAAAATCTGGCCATTCGGCCAGCTGATGTCTCCACTTTTCCGCCTCATCTTTTTTATCCAGTTCATCGGCTAATTCGGCGGCCGTCTGATAAATCCACTTGATCAGGGCCAGGTCGTAGTTGGTTGTCTGGGCAAACCAGGCCTTGGGACTGTTATCAAAAATCTCGGGACTGGAGCTGATTGGGAGCTTGCGCCGGCCGTCTTCATCCCGAACCGCTATTTCATCGAGATGAACGGCCACTTCTTTGATCCAGGGGTAGGCACGTTCTTCCAGAAACTTGCGATCCAGGCTGTAGCGCCAGTGGAGATAGAAGTGCTGGGCCAGCCAGGCCGCGCAGGTGGGCGAAAAAGAATACTGAATCCAGCCGCCCATGGGCTGTCCCACAAGTGTGGTCACGCCCGGGACATTCAGCCCGCTCGTTTCAAAATAAGCTTCGGCATAGCGCTTGAATTCCGGACGCAATTCCCAGAGCCAGTCGAGAAAACCGAGCCCTTCCTCGAGGTGATTAGCGCTATAGCAAGGCCAGTAACTCAGCTGGGTATTGAGGTCGTGATGAAAATCCCCTTTCCAAGGCGGCAGCTTGCCGTTGTCCGCAGTCCAGACGGCTTGAAGAGAAATGGGCGGGGCACCTCTCCGGGCCGCCGACCCGAACTTGTACTGCTCGAGATACCATTGCTTTTCAAGGACTCGATCAGGCAGGCCGATGCATGACTGCGACCAATAATTCCGCCACCAGGCGTTATGTTCGCAAAACGCATAGTCAAACCCGGTTTTAATTTCCTCCTTGATTCTCTCCTCCGCCGGCGGTTCCTTCTTGTCATCCGAGAACCTCGAGCTGATGCTCCAAGCTCCTTCTAGCTCTTCTTTGCCTGTCTGTTTCCAGATGACCGCGACCTCATAGTAAAACCCGTCCCACCCCTTCTGGTGATAGGTCAGGAGATTCCCGGATTTAATGACCTGGCCTTGCCCATAGCCCAGCCGGCGCAAATCCTGGCCGGAGACAGGGTTTGTATCGCCCCTATCTTTTTCTTTTTCGTAGGCTGGTGCTTCGAGCCGGGGCTCGAAATTTGTGCCGACGCCTTTGAAACGGAACCTGCCGACAGGCCTGGTGGCGTGAACAAAAGTCTCGAGAGTAACTCCGCCGTCCCAGGTCACCTGGCACAGGGCGTTGTTGATGAACAGCCGGACGTTTTCGGCTTCTCCGAAGCCGTCCAGATTGAGCTCCAGCGCCCCGGCCGGAATTTTCGTCGGCGCCGGGTTGGCATCATAGGGAACATCAAACTTTTCCTGAACGGGCCGGTAATCTTTTTTCTTCCATTGCTCATAGACCCACTTGAATTTCCACTCGGGCGTATCCAGGTTTTCCATCGGGCGGAGGTCCCAAAGATCAGCCCGGTCAAGAGAAATGCGCAGACTCCGGCCGTTCTGCCACACCATAGCTCCCACTAGGCCGTTTCCCAGAGGGATCGCTTCATCCCAACTGTTGGCTAACTTCTTAAAGACGAGGTCGTGGCTGGAGGCAGAGAGAAAAGCAGCCTTTTGACAGCTTGATCCAGAAAGAATCAATAAGGCGGCAGACAAAAAAAACCGGGCCGCGATTTTTATTGTTTTTTTAGTTTCTTCTCTATCTGAGTGCAAATCCCGAGTATCATTCCCAGCTCCCACTCGGTCAGCCCGGCCCTGCTGATCAGGTGTTTGATGTTGCGCATGATGACAGCTTCGAGGTCTTTATCGCCTTTGGGCATGTATCCGAGCAGCAAAAGGGCGGAGTGGATCCTCCGGTAGAGTTTCTGGATTTCTTTGTTCTCGACCAGTTGCGGCGGCTCGGCCTGGGAAGTCTGTTGACTCAGCTCAAAGGCCACGAGCATGACACTCTGGGAGAGGTTCAAGGAAGGGAAGGGAGGGTCGGCCGGAATTTTTATCAAGAAACCGCATTCCTCGATTTCGTGATTATATAATCCGTTCTGCTCTCTTCCGAAGAGGATAGCGATTTTGTTCTTTTTGGCCGCCTTGACGATCCTCTTGGCGCTTTCCCTAAAAGGCAGAAAGAGACCTCTCTTGCTTCCGTATCTTCTCGTCGTACCGACGATCAACTGCTTGCCGGCGATGGCCCGGCCGAAGCTTGAATAAACAGCGGCCTGTTCGAGAACATCTTTTCCGCCGCAGGCCATGGACCTGGCTTCATCCGTCAGAAAAGGAGGTGGATTGACGAGCTCAAGCTTGCGGAACCCCATGTTCTTTAGCGCCCTCGCGGAAGCGCCGATATTCCCGGGCTCGCAAGGTTCAACGAGAATGAAAGAAATATTGTTCTTCCAGGAAGCCGCGGCCGGAGAAGGGTTGGTTTTGCCCATCTGATTCAGGTCCTGGTCATTTTCTTGAGGATATAGAAACAGCGTTCTGCAAAAAGAAAATCGCTGACCGCATAGCCTCTCCGGAAGTAGCGGCTCAGGACTCTCCCCAGGGCTGTCTGCCAAGCCGAAATCGGGTGGGGGTTTTTGCCCGAGGCTCTCATTTTGCGCGGGACTTCCACCAGGATGAATTTCTCCTTCAAGTTCAAGCGCGGATGGTCAGGCGAATCCTGGTCAATCGATTTTTTTCCCAATGCCTTGGCCAACTTTGCCTCATTGAATCGATCATACTTGCCTCGTCTCCGCATCTCGACTCTGTTTTGGTTAATCGGCCATTCCACGAGCAACCTATCTGTGGGGAGACCAGGAGCGAGCGTCAATGAGGGCGTTTGTCCGTAGAAATTAGTCAGGTAAGTTCGGGCTATCGCGCCGAGGGCATGGAAATTGAGGTTGGCGTTTCTGGCCTGGAGAGGATCCATCGTCCAGGTTGTCAAATTGTATCCGAGCTTCAACGCCCAGTCCCGTTGCGCCCATTTCAGCCTCTTCCCGATCCCGAAGCCCTGATACGCCGGCAGAACGGCCAGGAGATGAGAGTGCTGGCAGGGCTTTTTTTCGAAAACGGCCGGGAACGAATAGACAAACCCGGCCAACTCCTCTCCCATGTAAGCTCCGAGGAGAATGCCTCCCATCCTGGAGGAGATGCGGAACTGATGGGTCGGGATAAGGTCCATATCCTCGTGCTTCCAGACGGCCCGCTGAATGTCGACGAGCTTTTCGAAGTCCGAATATTGATCTAGTTTTCGAATTCGGATGTGAGGAATATTAGACTTTTGGCGCATGGGCTAACTCCGCGCTGAATATATCTTCAGTGGGGAATTCCTGTCAATGCCGTCTTCTTAGGCTCGAGGTTCGAGGGTTATCCTTTTCACCAGCATCGTACCGTAAGATCCACGGGGAAGGCTGAAAGAGATCGTCATCTTCATTCTCGCCGGATGGAGCGCATCTCTTCCTTTGTCGCCGATGCGGAGGCCATCCGGCATGATCATTGCTTTTCTTTTGAAGGATTTGAAATAGACTCTTCTCAACGCTTTGGTCCGGAACGAGCCCGGCCTGAGATTTTTTTCTTTTAAGACCTCCTCGTAGATAGAACGAGTAAGGTCATCCGGAAAATCCATTTGCGCCGAGGACGTGGGAATCTCAAGGCTGCCAAGATAGGAAAAGGCGCCCTCGTCGATATTTCTCCAGAAAAAATAGCCGCCTTCAGCGCCTTTGATTTCCACGAGTTCCTCGACCTTGAGCTTGACCACCCGCCGGAGAACTTCGTTCCAGAGGTGAGATTGGAAGGCCGCATAGAGCATGGAGACTTCCTCCTGCGGAATCTGGTGAAGCGGCGGGGCGAAATCCTTGGGGTGCTCAGCCAGGTATCCGAAAATCCCTTTTTCGAGGGGTTCCTGGGCATAGCTCAGACAGGCTGACCAGTCTTTCCAGTGATTGAAGAGAGCTTCTTTTCTCTCCTTTTCTTTTCTGCTTAGGTCCGACCCGGCGCTTGTCAGATAAACCTGAAGAGCGCCGTTCCAATGCCGCTGGAGAATTTTCTCAGCGAAGAAACCCCTGTTCGGATCGTAACTTCTAAACCTTTGGTCATCAAAGAAATTCGGGAACCCTGTCTTCCTGACCTCATCTATGTTCTTCTCCAGGAGGTCAAGGTTCGCAAGCTTCCTTATCGTAACAGTAAAGGAATTGCCCTGGACGAGGTCAGGTCCCATCGGCCTGTCCATGAATCCCCGGGATCCCAGGGAAAAATCCTTTCCTTCCCGGCTGTAGTCCGTTTGATCCTGAATCGCGATGAATTGCTGAGTCAGTCCGTGTTTATCTTTTTTCCCTCCGTAGGAAAACTTTTCCGGAGGCAGGCCGAGAGACCAGGAAAGGAAACGGATGAGATCAAGCGTATTCCAGCCGGATTTCCGGAGAAGATAGATTCTGTACTCCCCCTTGGGGCGGAGAGGGAAATCCGCTTTTTCTTGGACGATAAAGTCTCCGGGAACTGCTTTGATCATAAAGAAATTATGGCAAAGTGGGAGCCAAAAAGAAAGCTGGCGACGCTTCTCCAAGAGGCGGCCTGTGCTGGGGGACGCAAGAAGGCTAAAATCGTCGAGACACGGCTTGCCCTCATTGGCTCTGCTTGGATTTTGTTTTATCGGGCCCGGAAATCCACACCCGCCCCGCCTGCTTTTTCACCCTGTCATTTTCAGCTGGCCGGTAGCTTTTGCTTATTTCGGCCAGACAAAGCAGATAGTAGGCATTATGGGGCAGCCAGGACTCGTTTGTCTGCCAGGCATTTCCTTCAAGGTCAAGATAGGGGATGTCCGATTCCGGTGTTTCCCGCGTATAGCCATTGCAGATGGCCCCCGGGACATTCCCATGCTGGCCATTGGGAATTGTCTCGTAGCGGTGGTGATAGCGCTTGAGGTGAAAACTTCCAGCTCCGTACATCAAACAGATTCCAAACGGGTTTGCGCCCAGAACCCAGTCCAGGCAGCCCTGAGCCAATTCTAAGGCTTGCCTTTGCCTCGAGGGAGAGACCTGAGCGATCAGAAACGCCGCCCAGGCCTGGGAGAGATATTGAGAGTTCTGCCCGACATACCAGCTTTCATCAAGATAAGGGAAGAAAATTTCGGCCTCGCTCCATTTGGGGATAGCCAACGGGATTGGCCGGTTCCTGTCCCAATGTGATATGTATTTCCACAAAGACCTGCGGACCTCAGGGACAAGGCGGCTCCGCTGGAATTCGAGGGTGAATTCGGCGAGCGAGGCCGGAAGCAGGCCGTTATCGAGCAAACTCCAAACCGGCCATCTGCCGCTGGCCTCTTGGGCCTGGAGAAGAATAGCGGCACTATTTTCTGCATCCAAGACATAGCCTGCGTCACCAAAAGACTTGTGCAGTTCCACAGCCGCAAGAAGCCTCTTCGCCCATTGAAGAGGGTTTTGCCCAGTGTCATGGCTTTTGACAACAGCCCAAAGATCCAAAGCGGCCTGCTTCCAGGCCGTATCCCCAGTTATTCTGAAGAGCGTAGAATAGGCGGCGACGGCTATTTCGTTCTCGTTCCAATCCAGGGGATAGGCGAGACGGTCATCGGCGTTGCCGGGGATGTTGTCCGTTTCGCTTTCAGGTATTCCCCAGTACCCGTATCCGGAAAAGACATATCCAATGAGTTTTTGGGTTTCCGGGTCCTGGCATTTCCGCAGCCATTGGGCTCCCCAGAGGGCCTCTTCCAACGGGGTTGCGGGAGTTTGAGAAAAATCGGTGTTGTTCAGGCCCGGGCTCTCGGCAAACCTGGCCAGCGCATAAACGGCCAGGGGCGTGCTCCCGTTATATTTGTTGTAATCCCCGGCATCATGCCAGCCCCCGGACATATCGCGATGCCTTCCATCCACAAACCTGGCGTCGTCGAGGTGACAAGGAGCATGCCAGCCGGGGACTTCAATCCCGCAGCGCTGGATAAAGAAAAATTCAACGGCCAGCGGCGCAGTCCATTGAACCAGGCGGCTCGCAGCGATCGTTAAAGTCGGCGACCAGATGATCCGGCCCTGCCATTCCAGGCGAACTCGGTATTCGCCGGGTTCAGACAATCGGGACAGGTCTCCCTGGCGGTACCATTTATTCCAGGCACCAATTTTATGGACGGCTCCCCAGTGGCCCTGGAAAACAACCTGATCATTTTTTAAAACCCGGAAAGACCGGATATCTGCGGGATCAAAATCAGTCTGTAGCCAGATGCTCTTGATTCCTCCTTTATCATATCCGGCCTGATTCACGAGGAGCGCAATTTCAGGTTGGGACGCCTGGATTCCGGAGACTCCGGCGAGCAGACTCTGGAAAAGAATCAGAAAGAGCGAGACTTGCAGCATGGAGAGCCGTTAAGGCCGTCGATCAGGTGTCTAACTATAGCGAAACCCAAGAAACAAATCAACCGCGTTCGCCAAGTCAAATCCTATTTGACCCGCAGGCGGCGTCTTGATAAAGTAGATTTTTTCAAGTTCCTTTCCGAGGAGGTCGATTGATGCGCCGAAAAATTCTTGCCTTTGGACTGGTCTTGGCCGTCTGTTCCGTTTTCCTCTCGGGAGCCTTCCGCAAGGAGGATATTAAGGTCCACAATCTGGATAACGGGCTGAAGGTCCTTTTGCTGGAGGATCACACTATTCCCAACGTGGCGCTCTACACGTTCTTCCGGGTCGGGTCACGCAATGAGCGCCTCGGCCTCACGGGTGTCTCCCACTTCATTGAACACATGATGTTCAACGGGACTAAGAAAGTCGGTCCCGGTGAGTTTGACCGCCGCATGGAGTTTGCGGGCGGGTCCAACAACGCTTATACGGGCGATGACCTGACGGCCTATACCGACTGGTTCCCGCCGGCCGCTCTCGAAATGATGATCCAAATGGAGGCCGACAGAATGCAGGGGCTCATCTTTGACCCCCAGGTGTTTGAGTCCGAGCGTGGCGTTGTCGCCTCGGAGAGACGGATGGGCGTCGAGAACAATAACGATGCCATTCTCTCTGAAAATGTCCGGGCCACGGCCATCATGGCCCATCCCTACCACTGGGATGTCATCGGCTGGATGAGCGACATCCTGAGCTGGAGGCGCGAGGATGTGATTGCCTATTACCACACTTATTATTCCCCAGACAAAGCCGTGCTCATCCTGGCCGGGGATTTTGAAGGCGCCCGGGCCATGGAACTTATAAAAAAATACTATAGCGGAATTTCCTCCGGTACTCCGCCGCCTCCTGTCACGACCGTCGAACCTCCCCAGATCGGGCCCAAGGAGGTCATCGTCCAAAAAGAGGCCCAGACGCCCTCGTTTGACATGGTCTTTCATGCTCCCGACTGCCAGTCGCCTGATTTTTTCCCCCTCTCCATCCTGGACAAGGTTCTCCTGAGCGGGGAGAGCAGCCGGCTTTATAAGCGCCTCGTCCGCGACGAGCAATTAGCCATCAGGGTCTACGGCGGAATCGATGAAACCATAGACCCCTTCCTGTTCACCATTGACGTCAAACCGCGGCCGGGGGTGGACCTTAACCGCCTCGAGGCCGTGATCGAAGAAGAGCTGGCCAAGATCAAGAAAGAAGGCATTATCGAAAAAGAATACCGGAAAGCGCTGAACATGATCCAGAGCAATTTCTATTTCGGCCTCCAGACGAATTCGGGAAAAGCCAATGAGCTGGGGACAGCCGAAGTCCTCCGTGGAAGTTATGAAAAACTCTTCACCCTTATGGACAATTACGCCGGCGTCAAGATTGAGCAGGTTCGGGAAGCAGCACAAAAATATTTCGCGGAGAATAACAAAACAGTCGGCAAACTCATTCCGGAGGGAGGTGCCCAATGAGACAAACCGTAACCACCCTGATCCTCATTATCCTTTTTCTGATCCCTTCGGCTGTCGGAGAATGCGCCTTGAAGCTTCCTGCTCCCGAAAAGATCGTCTTGAAAAACGGCCTCACGCTCTATTATCTGAAGAACGCTGATTTCCCCTTGATCAGCTTCCGGATGTTCATCAGAGGTGCCGGCTCGGCCACCGAACCCGGAGAGCTCGAAGGGATTGCCAACCTGACGGCCGATCTCATGCTAAGGGGAACCTCAAAGATGGACGCGGAGGCCATTGCCGAAGCCGTTGATTTTATGGGCGCGCGGCTGGATATCTCAGCCGGCGACGAGTATGCCAGCGTCATGGCCGAGAGCCTCTCCGATCAATTTCCCCCGCTTCTGGAAATCGCCTCCGGCTGCCTCAAAGACCCTTTATTCAAGGAAGATGAATTCGCCAAGGAAAGGGCCAAAAGAATCGATAACATTAAGGCCATGAAAGATAACCCGGGTGCCGCCGTGCGGGCTTACTTCCAGAAAGCCTATTTCGGCACCCACCCGATGGGGCATCTGGCTTCGGGAACCGAAGCTTCCTTGAAGATAATGACAGTTACCGACGTGAGAAATTTTTATAAAAAATATTTTCGGCCTGATAGGGCCATCGGAGCGGTCGTTGGGAACATCGAGAAACCAAAACTCCTGGGGCTGCTCAACTCGACCCTGGGGACATGGAATACCCCCGGCCCGGCCGCTCCAGCTCCTGCCCTTCCTCCGCTGCCAAAGCCCAAGAGTCAGAAGCTTGTCCTGGTCGATAAGCCCGATGCCACGCAGGCCTATTGGGTTATGGGCGCACCGGGATACGCCATGGGAGATAAAATTACGCCCGCGGCGTCCGTCATGAACACACTTTTCGGAGGCCGCTTTACCTCCTGGCTGAGTACTGAACTCCGCATCAAGCGGGGGCTCACCTACGGTGCCGGAAGCGGGTTTCAGAGCTGGGACATCGGAGGCCTGTTCAGCGCCAGCTCTTACACCCGGAATGACAAAATCGGCGAGATGCTCGACATCGTTCTTGCCCTTTTGAAAAAAGCGCGGCAGGAGGGATTTTCAGCCGAGGAAATAGAAAGCGCCCGGAATTATCTTCAGGGCCAGTTCCCGCAGTCGCTCGAAACCAACTCAGCCAAGGCCGCCGCTTATCTCCGGCTTGCCTTTTATAACCTGGGCTTTGATTACTATGATAAATATCTCGCCGACATCCAGAAGATGACCGCTGAAGAAGCCCTGGACGCCGCGCGGAAATTCCTCCCTGAAGCAGACTGTGTTCTTGTCGTCGTCGGGAGGGCCGCAGAGATCCGGCCTCTTCTGGTAAAATACGGCACCCGGCGGGAGAAAAAGATTTCGGACCCGGGTTTTTAGGCCCGGCGTCTTTTGATGACGGCCAGGGTTAAGTCATAGAAGCGAACCTTCCTGCTTCTCTTTTCTCTCATTTGCATTCATCTCAAGCCCATATTACTATAATAAGCGCTTTTCCAAGCGCGATTTGTTATCGGAAAATACTTCGGCTTAAACCTGGCTGAACAGGATATTTTCTTTTAAAAACTGGTCAGATTTCATAGATCGGAGATAGGCTCAAAGATCATGAGAAAGATTGATAAAGCTTCTTATCTTTTGTTGGGCATTTTAATAATTTTTGTTGCCCATTCTCTCTTTCTCAACTGCATCGCCGAAGACGCCTTTATCTCCTTTCGATTTGCAAAAAATCTGGCCGGCGGGCACGGTCTAGTCTGGAATATAGGAGAAAAACCCGTTGAAGGCTACACGAATTTCCTCTGGGTCCTCATCTCCGCCGCTCTTATAAAACTAGGATTGAACATTCTCTGGCTCTCTCAGACGATAGGAATAATCGCGGGTTTGCTGGCCATCTGGTACACCTATAAATTCTCTTGGATGTTGTTGGGGCTGACCAGACAGGCTTCCCTAATCCCTTGCCTTTTTCTTTCTCTCTCCGGACCATTTGCCGCCTGGGCCGGCAGCGGCATGGAGACAAACCTGTTTGCCCTGCTGGTCTTGATGGGGAGTTATTATTTTATCAACTATTGGAAATCCAAATCCCCTCGAGATTTATATTTTTGCTTCGTCTCTTTATTTTTCGCCACCCTGACGAGGCCGGAGGGGTTCCTTATCTTTGGTCTTATTTTGGGCTCGGGCTTGATTTTGTTTTTCCTGAATGGAGTCTCGATCAAGAATCTGATCTTCCCTTTGCTTTCCTATGTCATCCCGTTCCTGGCCTACTTTGGCTGGAGGTATGCCTATTTTGGGTTCATGCTGCCCAACACTTTTTATGCCAAGACGGGAGGCACGACACTTCAATATTATAGGGGGCTGGAGTATGCGAAGTTTTTTTCTCTGTGTTTTCTGGCGTCTTTTCTTCCCCTCGCCCTCTGGTTCATCGTCGAAAAAAGAAGGAGCTTTTTAAAAAAAACAGAGTCCGAGACCGTGGCCGAGCATCTCAACAATAACCTCGGGATTTATCTGAGTCTCGCGATCTTTTTGACCTATACACTTTATATCGTTTATGTGGGCGGCGATTATATGGCCATGTACAGATTTTTCGTGCCGGTGCTTCCTTTTATCTATATCATCTTTGGGTTTGTGACAGGCCGAGTTTTTCGAGCGGCTTCTGACCGAAAGCTCCAGAAGATTTTGCTCCTCGTTTTTGTGCTTATAGCTGCTGCAGCGACGACGATCCAATCGACTCCTTTGGAAAAATCTCTCTTCAAAAAACCGGCGTATATGCATGGCGCTTATAGGGGCATAGAAACGGAGAGATGGCATACCGCCCGGCTGGCGCTCCTCGGAAAATTTTTTGATAAATATAAGAATAATTATAACGAAAGCGTCGCCTCGACGGCCATCGGCGCCATCTCCTACTATGCCGACATGAAGGTCATTGATTTTTTTGGACTCGTCGACCCTTATTTGGCTCATCAAACGGTCCGGAATCTTGGACAGGGAATGCCGGGACATGAAAAATTAGACCTCGATTATCTTTTTTCCAAGCGCCCGACCTACATCATGTACCGGAGAGAATTCACCAAGAGCCCGAGGGGTATGAGCGAATTCTGGAATCATCCCATCATCTTAAATGAATATAAAGTGACTGCCGTCTGGTTGAAAGACAAAAAGAACAACGAAGAAGGATATTTTTCGTTCTTAGAGCTGAAGGGTACTGAACATAGCCCCAAGGTCGAAAAATACGTTCTTAATTCAAGAAAAGCTCGACCACAGGGACAGTGACGTTTGGCTTCAGGACCGGCAGGCGCAAAATCAAGGCAGCGGCGCCAGGCTCTTTCCTCTCACCAGGCATAAACCCGATTTCAGAGGAGCGGGTCTGCTCGATAAACTTGATCTCGGAGGCATCATTGAGGAGCTGGGCATATCTGACCCGGCCGGCAAAACCGTCGAGGTAGAGCGCTCCCATCGGCCATTCGAGCACGTGGACGTACAGGCGCTTGGTCCCGGGGTTGTAGGTCAGCAGGCAATTTTGGGGGGCCTTGAATTCATCCGGGGCCTGAGTGCACCCATAGATAGCGCGACTGTGGTATTTCATCCATTCACCGATTCCCTCGAGTCTTTCCGTTGCCCGGCTGTCAAAGGTGCCGCGGGCTGTCGGGCCGACGTTGAGGAGCAAGTTGCCGCCCTTGCTCACGGTTTCAATCAGCATGACCACGAGCTGGCGGACGCTCTTCCAGGTTGCCTCGTCACGATAATACCCCCAGGAGCCTGAGAACGTCTGGCAAGTCTCCCAGGGTACCTGCTGGCCGTTCATCGCGATCCATTGGCGGGGCATGAACTGCTCCGGAGTCCGGTAATCCCACCCGCCCGGTACGTCCAGAAGGTCGAGGCGGTCGTTGATGACGATATTCGGCTGGAGTTTACGGATCATCTTGAGCAGTTTCTCCGATTGCCAGTCTTTCCGGCCTTTGCCGTTTTCTCCCGGGAAAGAAAAGTCCAGAAAGAGGCAGTCGACCGGGCCGAACTCGGTCAGGAGCTCCCTGACCTGGTTATGCAAATACTTCGCATATTTCTCTATATCGCGATTTTTGGCCTTTTTCCGGAAGGCGGGGTCGCTGAACAGCGGATGAAACTTGTCCATGGTGTACTCAGGATGGTGCCAATCGAGAAGGGAATAATAGAATCCCACGCGGAGGCCCTCTTCACGAAAAGCCTCGACCAGCGGCTTGATAAGATCTTTGCCGTAGGGCGTCTCTGTCGCCTTGTAATCTGTATATTTAGAGTCCCAGAGGCAGAAGCCCTCATGATGTTTGGTCGTGACGACAAAATATTTAGTCCCCGCTTTCTTAGCGGCGCGGGCCCATTCCTTGGGGTCATAAAGGTCGGGGTTAAAATGGTCGAAGTATTTCTGATACTCCTCGTCTGTCATTTGCTCGCGCTGCTTAACCCACTCGTGGCGGGCGGGGAGAGCGTAGAGTCCCCAGTGGATGAACATCCCGAAGCGTGCCTCGGTCCACCATTTCATGCGGGCGTCGCGCTGGGCTTCGGTTTCCTGCGCCGCTCTGACTTGGGCGAAAAGTATCAAGACAGAAAATGATAACGCCAGAAGAGAGGCTACTGTCATTTTCATCATGCTGACTCCCTTTACAGAATAGTTAGTGATTTTGCCTCGTCCCAAGGGAGGCTTATAGCACAGCGAAATCAGCCTGTCAAAATATAAGGACTGTTGTCCATGTCCCAAGTTTCTTGTATCCTCGTATTTTAAGAAGAAGATTTGAACAAGCCGAACGCGGAAAGGGCAGGGTTGGCCCGGGTGCGTGTGATTCTCAGTCTGATTTTTTTGCCTGAGACTTCAGGAAAACGCAGCAGCCGCTTATAACCGACGGTAGTACCTCGGGCAAACGTATGCCATTCCTTCCCGTCCCAAGCCTCGAGCGAAAACTCTTCCACTCTCTGCCCGATGCGGATATATTCCTGGAGCATGACGATGTCGAATGTCCTCGCCTCTGGAAGCTCAAACTCGAGAGAGGCCGACTCCACCCCCTCGTCTGTTGTCCAGTATGTCGCCTTGTCTTCATCCAGGACGAACGCCGCTTTATGGCCTCTAGCTTCATGGGAGGCTCTGACAGAGGCGCCGTGGGCAAGATTCTTCTTGAATATCTTGTCGAGGATCCCCCGCATTCCCAGGAGGCTTTTGATGTCGTTCTCATGAATACGGCCCTGCTTATCCGGCGGTATGTTAAGGAGCAAGACGGAATTCCGGCCGACAGAGCTGAAATAGATATCTACAAGCTTCTCCGGCGTTTTAACCTTGTCATCTTCGCTCTGGTGATAAAACCATCCCGGCCTGATAGACACATCGGTTTCAGCCGGGTACCAGGCCAGCGCCTTGGCCTCCTTGATTTTGCTCCTGCTTCCGAGGTCTTCCGCCGTCATGTCTCCGGGGATGAAAAGGTCATCAAGGGATGGCGGCTGTTGAGGAGAGCGGGCTGCGGCCGCCTCGTGACCTTTGACCTCTATGGGAACGACGCTCCATTCGGATTCCCTGCCGTATCCAGACTCCGTTCCCACCCAGCGAATATCCGGTCCCATGCCGAAGATGACGGCGTGGGGTTGAAGTTCCCGGACGACGCGGTAATAGGAGAGCCAGTCGTAGACCTGCCTTTTTCCGTTCGGTCCTTCGCCGCAAGCTCCGTCAAACCAGACTTCCGCGATTTCGCCATAGTCGGTCAGAAGTTCACGAAGCTGGCGGCGAAAAAACTCATTGTAGGCGGGGGAGTCTCCATAAGTCTGCTCATGTCTGTCCCAGGGTGAGAGATAAACGCCGAGCTTGAGCCCGGCGTCCCGGCAGGCTGCGGCTACTTCTCTTATGACATTACCCTTGCCGCCTCGCCAGGGACTCGCTTTGATACTGTGCTCGGTGTATTTGCTTGGCCACAGGCAGAATCCGTCGTGATGTTTTGCCGTCACGAGGAGCATCTTCATTCCTGCTTCCTTGAGGACTTTAGCCCATTGTCGGGCGTCGAAGTCGGTGGGGTTGAAGAGGGAAGGGCTTTCGGTCCCTTCACCCCATTCGCGGTCAGTGAAGGTATCCATGCCGAAGTGGGCGAAGGCAATGAACTCCCGTTCCTGCCAGGCCAGCTGGTCAGAAGAAGGGACGATATGCGCGGCTGTGCGTACAATGCCATCCATCGGTTCTCCCGGCTTAAGGAGGACAAAGTTTAAACCTCGGGGACGTTGCTCCGAAGGTTGCCCTGATCCGCTCAAGACCGAGCCTGCGACGAAAAGGCAGCCCAAAAACAAACAGCAAAAAAAGAACCAGAGGATGTTTTGTTTCTTATCCATTGTCATACTGTGATGTCCGTTTGAAAGACTCCATCATTTATGCAAGCGTCCCAAATTCCCCATTGGCTACGGGCTTAGATGGGTGGCGCGGCGCTAGTCCCCGCAACGCCTGGGCTAAACTCAAGAAGGCGAGGCGAAGGGTTTAGGTGACGAATCCCAAACCCAAGCCTAGACGGGGACGCGCCGTGACAGGCCCCATCTTATAAGACTGTTTGTTTTTCACGGAATTTTGGATACTTCCTTCATTAATTCATTTCTGCGCCGTCCGCTGCGGCCAGAGCTTCAATGTTTCAATGGCCTGGTGGCCGACTTTCAGCTTCAGACTGTTTTTTTGGCAGGGGAGGGCCTTTCCTTCTTCTTCGATTATGTTGACGAGCTCTGACTTGGCCGCGGGGAAGATAAAATTCAGCGTAACGTCTGTATCTTTTCCCTCTATATCAAAGAGACGCACGACCGCAGAATCATCGTCTTCTCCTTTTTTTATCGTGCTGATGAGGACATTCGGGGCTGAAACCGAGAAGAAGCTCTGTTCCTCTGGAAGAGAGGCGAAGCTCGCTGAGGCCGGGTTAACCACAGCGAGAAGCGGCGCGTTGGCTTGAATGCCGAGGCGGTAGCCGTTTTCCCAACCTGGCTTGTGCGAAAAGATAAAAAAGCGAAATTCATGGTCGCCTTCCTGCAGGTACCAATTGCCCTCACCGTGGCAGCTCCGCCGCGAAGCGAGAAGCACAGGCTGCAGGACTGGATACGATACGGGGTCGAAGGTCGGGTCTTGATAATCATTCACGGCGACACTCGTGCTCATGGTCAGTCCAAAATCAGGACCGCTGGCGCTCAGGAAGTTCTGGACTTCCCGCGGCCGGATCTGGGAGCAAGGTTCATCATAATTCAGGTTGCCGTAGGCCGGGCCCCCCGTCCCGGGAATCTCACTCTTTCCAACTTCGACGACGCCCAGGGGCACTTCATAGGCCACCCGCCCTCCCGGCGCATTCACAGGCAAGGCCAGGCGGAATTCTCGGTAAGGGGTCCCGTCCCAGCCCAGGATGGAAACTTCGCAGCCGATCCGCTTGATGTCCTTGTAGATGATGATTTTCTCTTTAATCGTGCAATCGGGAAGCGGCTGATCGAAGCGGAAGACTGCTTTTAATGGGCCTGATTCGTCGGCATCATATTTCCAGGGAGGTTTATGGGCGCTAAGCTTGTCAAAGCCTTCCATGGTGGGCTGTTGGACCCGGCCGAATTCCCCGGCGCCGTTTCCGACGGATTGCATGGTGAAGACCTCGAACCCCAAAAATTTTTCCGTGTTTAGGATTTCCTGGCTGAGGTCTCTGTCGAAAAACTTCTTGAGGCCGCCGGGAGCAAACTCGACCCGGTAAAATTTATTTTCATAGACATCCGCAGAAGCCTCGGATTCCGGAGGGCTGGCGGATGCCGAGCTATTCTCAATAAGGTAAAAAGTCTTGTATCCAAGAGGAGGGACAGAGCGAGCGAGAAATTCCAGCCGTGTCGCTCCCTGTTCCTGTTCGGGAAATCGAGGCAGGACTTGCGAGGGCAGAATGTTTCCCCGGGAGTCTTGAACCTGCCAGTTTCGGAGAGGAGATTTAAGTTCAACGGTGACGGGATCGGTACGCTCCCAGGAAAGACTGTTGAAGACGATGACAGGCAATCCTCGGGAGGGTGACGCCTTAACTTGAGCGGAAATTCTCTCGAGGGCCTTCTCGAGCATCTCCCTTCCCTGGTCCCTGGCGAATTCATACTTCTTGAGGAAAAGCCTGTCGGTAATCTGGCCTTCTTTGCCGCCCCAGCCGTGGTCAGGGTAAATCGACGCCATCCAGGCCTCTTTCATCTTCTCGGATGGATAGTTTTGGAAGCTCCCCTCCAATAAGGAGGAGATGGTGCTGAATGCCTCGGCGGCCGGCAGGAGGATTCCTGCCTCGCGCTGGGCAGAGATGGCCCAATGGTGGGTGGGACCATGAATGTAAAGCCAGAGGTTTGGTCTTTCTCCCATCACCCGGTCAAAACTTGAGCCCGGTTTCGTCAGGGCATCAAAAAACCGCCTGGCCGAGGAATAGCGCATTCTTGAAGACAACGAGCCGTCTTTGACTGAGTGCTGGTCGTTCCAGAAATTGATCAGAGGGTCGAAGTCTGTGGGACGGGAAAAATCAACCGAGTGAAGGAGGGGAAATTCGGGCGGAATATTGCGCTGGCCGTAATAAGAACCCCATTCCGCCAGGGTTTCCTCAAGAGATTTACTGGCTTCCCCTGGAGTTGCGCCCAGGATCGAAGAAGCTTTGGTATAGTGCCCGGGTGAATAAGCCACTATCGAAGAGCCATCGGGGCTGAGCCAGCGGTAGAATCCTTCGTGATACCGGCTGATAATCATATAGGGAATTCCGGCTTTGCTGAGGATCTGCTGCATCTGGAGGGCTCTCCCGGGGACATCGGGGTTGAAGTAGACTCTGGCGTCGCATCCCGGGAAAGTCTTCTTCAGCCATTTTCGGCCGAAGTAGGTTTCACGGATAAGTTGCTCGCCGTTGAGCAAAGACTCATAGGGCTGGTTGAAGGTTGCTCCCCATTCGAGCCTTCCTTCTTTGGTGAAGCGGAGAATTTCGTCTCGCTGTTCAGGGTGCCGTCCCAGATACTCCATCAAATTCAGCATATTCTCCATGGCGAAGCAGTAATCCCCGTTTTTTCTCATCATCTCAAGCGCCGGGGTGATGCATTGCTTATCCCGGTATTCCATACAGGCTTCGGGGCTGTTCATCCAGGCGATGTCCTGGTGGCTCGAGGAGATGATATCGAGAGTTGAGCCTTGATAAAAATATGACTTGGCGGCGGGTTGCTCTTGAGGCGGGCCCTTGTCGGCTACGGCAAAAGACAAGCTCAGAAGCAGCAGGAGACACAGAGCGGAAACCATACTCCCTTTCGACATCCCGCCTCCTCCTTCTCGGTTTCTCCTTTCTGGAAGTTTGTTCAATGATCCAGGGCCGTAAGATCCGGGACGAGAAGTCTTTTGATTTCAGGTTGGTCCATATTTTCGGGTGTGACCATGACAACGCCCGTGTCGATATATTTTTCATAGGGCTCGCCCTTCAGGTAGGCTACGGCTATTTTCACACTGTCATAGCCCATCCGGAAGGGGTCCTGGATGACCAGGCCCAAGATCTCTCTTTTGGCGAGGGCCTCGATGAGCTTCTTGGATGTATCAAACCCGACGTGGATGACTTTTCCTGCCAGCCCTTGGTCTTCAAGCGCCCTCAGACAGCCAAAAGTCGTCGACTCGTTGGGCGTGAAAATCGCATCCACGTCACGGAAGCGGGACAGAAGATTTTCCGTTGTCTGATAGGCTGTTTCTGTCGTAATCCCGGCGTACTGGTTGTCGGAAAGGATGGTGATCCCGGGGAATTTCGACCGGATGGCCTCGAGGAATCCTTCTTCGCGGTTTCGGCTCCCCTCAACGCTTTCGATGACCCGAATCAGGATCAAACGGCCTTGGCCCTTCATCAGGCTGCCGATATATTCTGCAGCCAGAATTCCGCCTTGGCGGTTGTCTGTGGATATATAGGCGACATGATGCTCTCCCTGAAGGGCGGAATTGAAGATGATCGTCGGTATGCCGAGCTTTTCGGCTTCCCCGACGGGCGGGATAAGCGCCCTGTCATCGAGCGGCGAAAGAATCAGGGCATCAATGCCGGCCCCCACCATTGTCTCCACGATCTGGATCTGTTCGTTCCGGTCGTCTTCCTTGAGGGGGCCTTTCCAGATGATCTCTACGCCGAGCTCATTAGCTGCCGTCTGGGCTCCGGCATGAATAGCCTTCCAGAATTCATGAGTCGTGCCCATCGGAACGACGGCCAGTCTTAATTTTTTCTTGGGCCCGCTTGCTCCGATTTCGCCTTTTCCACATGAAGTTAGGAGAATAGCCCATCCGAGAACGAGAAGGGCCGTCACGGCAAAAAAAGGGCGATAAATTCTGGAGGGCAGGGTCTCTTCTTGAGGAACGAGTTGGCGAAGGCGGTTCATCAGAGGATTCTCAAGATAACACAAAGGTCAGAGAAAATCCAAATTTTCGAGTCTAATGGCGGCCATATTCCCGGAAGGCTTCGTACATCGCCAGGATGTTTTCTAAGGGTACATCTGGCCCGACCTCGCCGCAGGCGATCAGCCCTCCTCCGGGAGTACCGCAGGCCTCGAAAGTCCTCTGGACCTCTTCTTTGACCTGAGCCGCAGAGCCAAAGGGGAGAGTGTGCTGGCGGTCGATGTCCGTGCGAAAAGCAATCCGGCCGCGGGCATTGGTGGCGATCCAGTCATGTCCGACAACCGCAACCTGGCAGTTGATGACATCGACGCCGACCTCGATGAGATCTCCGAAAATATCGTTGATGAACCCGTCGCTGTGATACCAAACATCCAGGCCGGCCTGGCGGACGCGCTGGAACATGGCGGCGTAGCGGTGCTTGAAGGTGCGGCGCCACGCGTCCGGCTTGATGAGAAGGCTGCGCTGGCCGCCCCAGTCATCCCCGAAGTGCAGCCCGTCGTATTCAAGTTCTGTCCACTTGCGGATCCAGCGCAGGTTAAAAGCGAGAAGGTCATCAAGGAGCCGCTCATAGTTTGCTGGTTGAGTGGCCACGTCCATCAGAAGATTCTCCATGCCGCGAAGCTGCTGAAGTTCCTCGAAATAAGTGATCCAGGCGCCTCGGGCATACCAGCGCTCGTCGAACCCGCACATGTGGCCGCTGTATTGGCGGCCTGAGGGAGGCCCGGCCGGGAAGTCTTCCGGCCATTTGTAGTCCTGATAACGGTTCAGGTCTTTGATCGGCCAGTCCACCGGGATCCCGCAGAGCCCGGCCCATTTCACCTGCCAGAGAGTGCCAAAATCGTCCCGGTTGAGGCCCGGTTTATAAAGCGGGGGGAATTTCTCCAAAGGAAGGTCGTCCTGATAATCCCAGCCAAAATCCTCGCGATATTCTTGGAGGATTTCCTCGAGCGCCCGGCCGTATTTGAGCTGAGCGGCGGGCAGGACGGCGTGAGAGATGGGCACGCGGTCGGGTTTTTCGAATCGGACGGCCCGCTGGACGCGCTCGCGGGAATTCATTCGTCGCTCTCCTTATCTAACAATGAGCCTGACCAAGTAGGCAAGCGTCAGGGCGATAAGGATGACGATCGTGATCGAAGAAATGACGTTATAGCCTTTTTTATTGACGTGCTCACCCATCAATTTTTTATTATTGATCAGGATCAGCATGAAGACGAGAATGGCCGGCAGGACAATTCCGTTGATGATTTGAGAAACATACATCACGGAGAAGAGCGGAATCTTGGGGAGGAGGATGACGGCGGCGCCGAGAAAAATAAGGAGCGAATAGAGACCGTAGAATTGCGGCGCCTCGGAAAATTTCTTGTTGACGCCGTTCTCCCAGCCCATTCCCTCGCAGACAAGAAACGCCGTTGAGAGGGGGAGGATGGAGGCGGCAAAAAGAGAGGCGTTGAGGAGGCCGAAGGCAAAGAGGGCCGAGCAGTATTTTCCGGCGAGGGGTTTTAAAGCCAGGGCGGCGTCAGAAGCCGTCTCCACTCTGATACCTGCCTTGAACAGGGTTGCCGCGCAGGTCAAGACGATGAACCCGGCGACAATCGTCACGATGAAGCTTCCGACAATGACATCCAGCCGTGACTTCTTATAATCCTTGGCCAGGATGTTTTTTTCGACGACCGAGGCTTGAAGATAAAACTGCATCCATGGCGCTATAGTCGTCCCGACGAGGCCGATGATCATGCCGAGTTGCCCCGGGGAGAAATCAAGCCGAGGCCTGACCAGGCTGTTCCCGATTTCCGTCCAGTCCGGTTTGGCCAGAATCCCGGAGATAATATAGGTGACATAAAACAGGCAGGCATAAAGAAAGACTTTTTCGACCGATCGGTAAGTCCCCTTGACCACCAGAAGCCAGACGAAGAAAGCGCTCAAGGGGACGGAGACGTATTTCGGAATACGGAAAATTTCTAAGCTCGAGGCGACACCGGCGAATTCAGCGATGACATTTCCGAAGTTGGTCAGGACAACGGCGAAAAGCACATAAACCGTGATTTTCACCCCGAAGCGTTCTCGGATGAGGTCGGATAGTCCCTTGCCCGTCACTACGCCCATGCGGGCGCTCATCTCCTGGATGATGATGAGGGCGGCCATGATGGGAATAAGAGACCAGAGAAGACCGTTGCCGAAAAAAGACCCGGCCATGGAGTAGGTAGCTATGCCGCCGGCGTCATTGTCGACGTTGGAAGTGATGATGCCCGGCCCGGCTATGGCCAGAAAGATCAAGAAGCCTTTCCAGCGCTGCTTCAGGTTCAACTTTATCATTCGCTGTCTCCGGCCTTTGTCTCCGCTCTCTCTTTCTATCTTAGAGTTCCCTGGCTCTCTCTTCCAGGATATCCTGGAGCGTGATGATGCCCTGGATGATATTTTCTTGGTCGACCACGGGAATAGCCAAGAGCTTGTATTTATTAAAGAGGTCGGCTACGTGTTCGATGTCATCTTCGGTCTCGACCTTGACCAGGTGAGGATTCATCAGCTTTTGCAGGCTTTCCTGCTTGTCGCAAATGAGAAGCTGGCGAACCGTAATGACTCCGACAAGGTGTCCCTCGTCATCCGTCACATAGAGATAGGCCACTGTCTCGAGGGGATGGAACACTTTTTTGAATTCTTCGATCGCCTCGGTGATGATGATATCCTGGCGCAAGGCGATGAAATCCTTGGTCATGATGCTTCCGGCCGTGCCTTCTCCGTACTTCAGGAGCTCTTCGACATTTTCCCGGTAAGGCTTTTCCATCGTCCGCATCAGCTTTTTCATTTTCTCCTCCGGAAGCTCCGCCAAAAATTCTTTGGCCTCATCCGGCTCCATCTCTTCCAGAATGTCCGTGGCCCTCTCCTCGGGGCTTGTTTCGAGCAGGGAAAGCTGAATTTTCGAGTCGACCTCCTGCAGTGTTTCTGCAGCGGTCTGCAGGTCCAAAGTTTTGAACAGCGAGGAGCGGTTGGCCTGGTCCAGTTCTTCGAAGATATCGGCCAGGTCAGATGGGTGAAGCTCATGCAGTCGGCGCAGCGCCACGGTCAGCTTCAGGTTTGTTTTGGGGTCGCTGACCAGAGGCTGGACATATTTCCAGGAAACCAGTTTCTCGGGGAGATGATAGTCAAAAAGCCAGTGAGTGAAAGAATCCGCAGCCTTGATCCAGCCCAGGCGCCTGAGGATGCCGCGGATGCCGAAATCCACGTGGACGATGCGAAGCTCCTTGTTGACAATGAGAAGATGGATATCATTCACCCGCTCGATCTTGGCACCGAACGTGTCGACCACCTGCTTGTCCAAAAGGTCAGCCCGGAGAAGGATTTCTTCCCGGCCGGTTTCAAGAGAGAAAAATCTGTTTTCGGCCTCCGGCTTCAAGGTGATAGTTTCTGTGTCAAAGCTTTCCACGTCAGCCCAGTCCAGGGCCGCTGGCTTCTTGAGGCGGTTCCTCCTCACCGCCAGGTTGATGACCTTGGGGAAAGGCTCTCCTAACCTGACTTTGAGGTCGTCGAGCTTTCCGACCGAACGGCCTTGAGAATTAATCACCTCCCGTCCTTGGAGTTCAGAGAAGAAAATAAACATTTGGAGGCCGGACTCCGGCGCCGTCACTTTATCAGCTGGCGCCTTTTTTTCTATTTCGTTTCCTGGAGTTGAGCTCATTCCGGCGCTATTCCCTCTCTTTTTTTTTGAAGCTTTTTTAGTTGCTCGGTCGCAGTATCAATAGCCTTTTTGATCTCAATATTGTCCGGGTCAAAGAGCAGTATTCCCTGCCAGACCGCGATGGCTTCTGCCAGATTTCCCTTCCTGTACTGCTCCAATCCTTTTTGGGTGAGCTGGATTCGGCATTTTTTCAGTCCTTCCTCCAGGCTGGCTTTTGAAAACGAAGACGATGGAACGAGCTTTTCGTAAAAGGAATAATTTGCGCTTAGGGCTGAATAGGCTTTCCCTGCCAGGACAAAATCTTCTTTGCCCTCGGCTTCGTCGGCCAGGCGCTTGATGTCTTCCATTGTCTTCGTCAAATCAGCAGACAAGTCGGCATCATTATTATACTCTTCAGCCATTCCTTTATAGAGATTTAACGCTTTTTCAAAATCACCTGCCTGGACCGACTGCTGGGCTAGCCCTTTGCTCAGACCGAGGCGGCAGCTCTTGATCTGCTGGCTCAATAGCCGCGGAGTGAAGGACAGCGACTTTTCCAGGGGCTTGAACCGGGGATAATTTTTGAGCAGGATGGAGTAGACGCTTTCGGCCGAAGTGAAATCTTCTTTCTCCAGGGCCTTGTCGGCTTGCTGTTTCATCTCCTCAAGAGTCCTGATGTACCCTTGCGGAATTGCTTTTTCATCGGGATACTTTTTTAGTGCTTTGCTGTAAGAATCTATGGTCTTCTGGAATTCGCCCGCCTCGAAGTATTGCCGAGATTGAGACAGGAGCGGTTCAAAGGAAGCCCTTCTCTGAGCAGCGCAAGAGAACAGAAAGGCGCCAAAAAGGAGAAGCGGCAGTATCCGCGCCTTTTTCCGAAAGGTTTTCATGATCTTATACCCTGGGCGAGTGGAACATTTCTGGAGCCTTTTTTTCTAAAAGCTTTATAAATTTCGTGGTCAGGTCCGGATGAAATTGTCTTCCGGCCAGTTCCATAATCTTTCTCCGGGCCTCTTCCTCGGTGAGGGCGTCTCGATAAGGCCTGTCTGAGGTCATGGCATCATAGGCATCGGCCAGCGACATGATAGCCGCGGCCAGCGGAATTTTATCCCCGTTGAGACCGTCCGGATAGCCTGTCCCGTCAAACCATTCATGGTGGTGTCTGACGGCAGGGATATACTTGAAAAGCGAGGAGGCCTTGGAGAGAATTTCGGTGCCATATTCGGTGTGTCTCATCATCTCTCTTTGCTCTAAGGTATCGAGTTTGCCTTTCTTGAGGAGGATGGAATCCGGAATTTTGATTTTCCCCACGTCATGGAAAAGGCAGGCAATCTCGAGCTCCTCAAGCTCGTCCTTACCCAGGCCCGTTTCCCGACCGAGCTCGATAGATAGTTGAGCAACCCGAGTGGAATGGCCGAGCGTATAGGTATCCCGGGCATCAATGGCCGCGGCCAGGACTCTGACAGTGGCAATATAAGCTTCTTCAAGATCTTGGGCATACTTGCTCAACCTGTCGTTCTGGGTGGTGATCAGCGCACTCATTTCGTTGAAGCTCTCCGTCAATTTGCCGAGTTCATCTTGGGAATAGATCCGCAGCGGCCGGCTTCTTTTTCCCTGCTTGAGCTCTGTGACACCCGCGGAGAGCTCTTGGATGGGTCTGGTTAGAAAAGAAGAGAGGAAAAGACTGCTGGTTATGCCCAGAAGCAGGATCGCGGCAAAGACTGCAAGCATTTTCTTCCGGGCTTCATGCTGGGCTCTGACCAGAGCGGATTTGTTTATTCCCAGGATGACAAAGCCCAAATCTCTATTCATAAACATGACCGGGCTTGAGATCTCAAAAAAGCCGCCGGATTTTCCCGAAATTTCTTTGATGACCGTCCCGCCCTCGCTTTTTTGGAAAAGGGGGCCTTCAGCAGGGCGGAATATTTCACCCGTTTTTTTGATTTCGCTATGGACCAGAATTTCCCTGGCTGGGTTGACAATGGCGATGTATTCGATATCTTGATTGGAAGTCTTATTCTTATAAACGATATTGTCGAGACCGGGGAGATCTTGGGAGAGGAGGCTGTAACCCGCGGTGGAAGCCATGCTTCGGCTCAAAGCCTCGGCCCGCTTGATCACCTCGTTCTGGATATGCTGGTTCATTATCCGGACAGTGATGATGTAAAAGACCAGACTGGTTGAAACAAGGAGCAGAAGAACAAACAGGGAGGCTTTAACTCGGATTTTCTTGAAAGGTGCCAAGATATTTTCTTCAGTCATGGAGATTTTTTAAGCGTAACAGAGTCAGATCGAGTTTTCAAGAAGGGGTCCGCTTATTTTTCTGCCAGGTTCCTCCTGAATTGACGTACTTTCTAACGGATTGGAGAGCTCGGGGCAAATTGTTCTTGGCTAAGGCGGTTTGAATGAACCCGGGGACGATGAAACGAAGCGAAACTCTGCTTCCGTAGCGGGCGAGTTTCTGCTTCTGCTCGAGGGTCAGTCTGGCTAATCCATCAGGTCCAAAGTCGGGCATCTCTTGGGGATAGGTCAGGACGGGCAGAAGGACAAACATTATGAGGAAACGCATCCGGCTGCGTCGGACGGTCATGTTTCGGTGTTTCGATATCAACGGACCTTCTCACAAATCACGTTCAAAGCTTGAGGGATGGCGGTGAATTGCATCTTTTTGAGAGAAGCCGTCTCCCTGGAGCCACCGAGAAATTCCCCATCCGTTTGGACCTCGAAAGCCAGCTCCGACGATATCTCGAAAGCGCGCGACCGCACCATCTTGACTTCTCTCGCTTGGATGTGCTTTCCCGTCCGGGATAACGCCGCTAGACGAGCCAGCCGCCGGAAGGAGCAGGCTTTGATCAGGCAACCGTCCAGCCAACCGTCATCCGGTCGGGCCGCGGGATTTATTATTCTTCCTGTGGCCCAATAACGGATATTGCTGAAAACAGCCAGAGCGAATTGTCCCTCAACCTTGCCTTCCTCGGATTCTATGGTCAATGACAAGGGGATTTTTTTAGTTCGAAAGGAATGGATGATACCCAGGGTCCCGGCCAGCCCTTGAATTCTCCCCAGATGGGGCCATTTCCTGGCCAGCTCTTCGACGTACCTGTTCACCCAGACTCCCAGTCCGATATTGGCCTGACCCACGAAATATTTAAGAATTGTCCCCTCTCCGGAGATGCAGCCCAGGTCTATTCGCATCGTCTTCCCGTCTTTTAGAGCCGCGCATGCTTTTTCGAGAGTGTCGAGCTGGAATTCTTTGCTGATGTCATTGGAGGAGCCCAGGCCGATCATCCCGAAATCGACTTCCTCTCCTGTCTTCATAATCTCATCAACCATGATGTGAAAAGTGGAGTCTCCTCCTGCTCCGGCCAGGGTCTTGTAGCGGCCGGCATTTTTCCTGGTCAGCTCCCTTAAATTTTCTTCGCTTTGGGTGATAAACAAATCATAGGGAACAGCAAATTTTCGGAGAAGCTGCTCCATCCGGACCTGTTTCTTTAAAGCTTTCCCTTTTCCCGCCGCTGGGTTGAAGAGAATGGCTATCCGGTCTCTCGACATCTAGAAGTTTTTTAATCCAAATCCCGGCCAAAAGCAAACTGGAAAAGGAGGGCGTCTCCTCAGGAGCCTTAAACGGCCTCCAATCTGACAGCGATGATCCGTTTTAGTCCGGACCGCATCACCTCGATTCGGACTTCATCCCCGACTTGGTGGCTATCGAGAATCTTATAAAGGTCGTCAGTAGAACTGATTTTCTTGCCGTCTATAGAAATGATGATATCTCCGAGAACCAGATTGCCTCGGCTATCATAACGCGTGGGAACGAGGCCGGCTCTGGCGGCTGGGCCTCGGGGGGCCACAGCGATGATGAGCACGCCGTCGATTCCGATCTGCCGGGCGATATTATCTTCAGCCACCTCGATGCCGAGTCCGGGCTGGATGACTTTTCCGTAGAGGATGAGCTGAGGAATGATACGGTTGACCGTGTCGATAGGCACAGCGAACCCGACTCCCGCATAAGTGCCCGAAGGGCTGTAGATCGCAGTATTGACGCCTATGCATCGGCCGGCACTATCCAAGAGCGGCCCGCCTGAGTTGCCCGGGTTAATGGCCGCATCCGTTTGAATGACGCCTTGAATTGGGCGGCGGGTGAGAGATTCGATTTCCCGGCCGAGAGCGCTGATGATTCCCGTGGTCAGGGTCTGGTCGAGCCCGAAAGGGTTTCCAATGGCATAGACAGACTGGCCGACCTTCAGGTCTCTGGACGTCCCAATCCGGATGGGACGCAGTTTTTCTTTCGGTGCTTTGATCACGAGGACGGCCAGGTCTTTGTCGGCAGCGTATCCTACCAGCTCGGCTTTCCATTGGGACTGGTCGGATAGGGTGACCTGGACGTTCTGGGCTTCATAAATGACGTGAAAATTGGTAACGATGCGGCCCTCCTCATCCCAGATGAACCCGGAACCGGTTCCTTGGGGGATTTCAAAGACATTGAAGGTGAAAAGATCCCTCTGATAGACCAGGGTGGTAATATAAACAACGGAGGGCTTTGCCTCTCCGAAGATACTTATGGCTGTCTGCTCTTCAGGCAAGAGCGGGCCGCGCGCCGAAACCGGGCGGGTCGGGAGGGGTTTTCCCTGGGGCTGAGGGTATAAGCTCGGAGAGGCCAGCCCGATTACGAGAAACAGAGGAGCATAGAGGCGGATGGCTTTTTTCATAGTCATGGAATACCTCGCAAAAATAATCAGTGAGAAATATATTCGCACAAAGAGCAAGTCAAGAAAAGCGCTTCTTCCCAAAATTAGAAAGCCCGACGGGTCCTGTCTCGGTTCACCCCCGGCGCGCGTCGCGGTCGATTCTGTTTATTCCATGTTAAAGAATCCGTGGCATTAAACGCTCCGGCCGGCGGCGGGCCCCCGAACCGAGCCACCCATCGGGTGTCGGCCCTTTATTGCGATCTTGATGAATGACCTAAGGTTTCAGGTAATAAGGGAATGCTAACGGCAATTATGGGTTCTAGAAGCTTACGTTAATCTTTTTCTTGCCGCTCGGACATCTCGTCTGCCATATGATTATTGCGCCGGCCGCCCGGGAAATTATCTCCATATCAACGGCAGGGACAGTGAACTCATGCGCCATCCGGTCCCTTTAAAATAAACGGACGCCGCTCTCTTTTGATTGAAGATTAGGATTTCTGAAGCCTGGGGTTGGCTTTTTCATCTTTTTTGATCATGACAATACACGAATTTTTCTTTTATGGGTTGAGGGCCGACCTCTTCTGTGTTATAGATTCTTTTCGAATAAGGAGCGGCCAATGGAGCAATTTTATCTTAACTTGACCAAATCGGTCACCTCGACCGCTGGTCAAATCTGGTCCTATCTGCCCTTCCTTTTATTAGCCGTCGGCCTCCGGCTGACGATCAAGACTGGTTTTATCCAATTTCGGCGTCTTCGGCGCTCCAGCCAATTTTTTGGGACCGGCAAGCTGATTTCAGCGCTAATCCTTTCCGGGTTATTCTCTACTTTCTTGTAGCCATCGTCATCACTACCTTCATCATTTCCGAGGGAGTCAAAGGTGGAATAGAGCGCTGGACAAAAGTCCTAATGCCGCTTCTTTCCATCCTGATCCTTTTCCTCGCCATCAGAGCTCTGAATTTTCCCGGAGCCGGGAAAGGCGTTTCGTTCTACCTGAAGCCGGATTTTTCCAAGTTGAACGGGACGGTTATTCTTTACGCAATGGGCCAGGTTTTTTTCGCCTCAGCCTGGCGCGGGAGCGATGATCACTTACGGAAGCTACATCCAGAAGACCGACAACCTCGTTTCTTCCGCAGGAGGGGGCTCCTTTTCCGACACGCCCGTCGCCGTCATCCTCATCTTGATTTTTATTAAAACCATCGCAGGATAAAAAACCATGAAGAAAAAAGCATTACTCATTCTGATTGTGCCCCTTATCCTCCTGTCCGGGACTCCAGCCCTCCACGGTGCTGATATCGAGGGCAAGGTGACGCTCTCCCCAAAAGGAACACCTTACTCTCACGGCAACATCCTCCTGATGTCGCGCGGGGCTGAGAACTACATCAAGACCACCATCGACCCCCGGGGAAACTTCATCTACCGGGACCTCGAAGCAGGCAAATATGTCATCAAGATGGACCTGTACGGCTTGACTCCTGTCGAAAAAGAAATCGAAATCAAGGGGGATGAAGAGGTCCTGAAGCTCGACCTTACGATCTCCCTTTCGCTTCTGGACAAGGCTCTCGTATTTATCCGTGAGGTGAGCGATTTCATGTGGAGCTCCTGGATGATTGCCCTTCTTCTGGGCACCGGGATTCTCCTCACCTTCTTGACCCGGATGATTCAGGTGAGAAGACTCCTTCTCTCCCTTAAAATGGTCCTTCAGGGCGCGCTGCGAAAGGACAAATCCGAAAAAGGAGAAGGTGACATTTCCCCTTATGCAGCCCTGATGACAGCCTTAGCAGCCACGGTCGGAAACGGAAACATTGCGGGTGTGGCCACGGCTATCGCCACAGGCGGGCCTGGCGCCCCTGTGTGGATGTGGACCGCCGGCTTCTTCGGGGGGGAATGGCCACAAAATACGCAGAAGGCTTCCTGGGGGTTAAATTCAGAATCAAGAACAAACGGGGCGAAATGTCCGGGGGTCCCATGTACTACGCCCGCCGCGGTATTAATAACCCTAAGCTGGCCAAGTTCATGGGCCTGCTCTTCGCTGTCTGCGGCGCCCTGGCCTGCCTGTTCGGCACAGGCAACATGGCCCAGTCCAACTCCATGGCACTCGCTTTCAACGACCAGTTCAACGTTCCCTTCTGGCTCAGCGGGCTGGCCATCACAGCCTTTGTCGGAGCGGTCATTCTCGGCGGCATCAAAAGGATCGGGAGCGATCGTCGTTATGCTCGCCAACATCACAAACCTTCCAGCAGCCTTGGCCGTCATTTTCAAATCCGCTTTTTCCATCAAAGCGGTCGGAGGAGCCCTTGTGGGAACCTCCGTCAGGCAGGCTGTCAGCATCGGCATCCGGCGGGGGCTCCTGTCCAACGAATCCGGACTGGGGTCAGCCGCGATCGCCCAGGCCTCCTCGAGGTCCACTGACCCCTCGAGAAACGGCCTAATTGCCATGACAGGAACCTTTATCGACACGATGGTCGTGAACACCCTGACGACGCTGACGATCGTCATGAGCGGGGTATACCTGAAAACAGCGGCCTTCGGCGCCTCGGAGGGGTTGACCTCCACGTCCCTGACGGCAGCGGCCTTCAACTCCGTCATCCCTTTCGGGGGTTACATCATCGCCGTGAGCTCTTTTCTGTTCGGCTACTCCACCCTCCTCGGCTGGTGCTATTACGGAGAAAAGTGTCTGGAATACATCTTTGGCGTCCGAATCATCTTTTCCTACAGGGTTCTCTTCATTGCCCTGCTCTTTATCGGATCCATCATTCAAGGAGTTCATCTGAACATCGTCTGGTATGTCGGCGACACGGCCAACGCCCTTATGGCGTTCCCGAACCTGATCTCACTTGTGCTTCTCAGCGGCCTGGTCGGGAAAACCACAACCGATTATTTTTACAAAAAAAAGAAATCCATCTCAGGCATTCCGAATGCCTAAGAAAAAAAATACCTGATCTTCCTCGTCAAGCTTGTCTTCAGCCTCTCGATCCGCGCTTTTCTTCTTATCTGCAGGACATCCGTCGGAGACATCCTCAGCGTTTTGAAAGGCGTAAACAACTTCTGGCTCCTGCTGTCCTTTTCCCTCCATTCCCTGGGGCTTCTCATCAGCTCTGTCCGGTGGCAGATTCTTATCAAGGTCAGGGTGACGACGCGCCTCTGGGCTTTCTGGCCCAGTCCTATCTTGTCGGCTCTTTTTTCAACAACGTTCGGAATCATTGTTCTCTTCCTGTTCGCTTTTGCCGCCTCGCTTTCCCGCCTGGACACGGTAGCCTATAGGGATGAAGCTCTGTCTGGAAAGGTGAAGGGATTATTAGGCTTAGCCGCCTCGGCGGTGCTCCGCTGCAATGACTGCATCGATTATCATCTCAGTCAATGCGTCGAGGCCGGCTACGCCGACGCTGAACTGCATGATGCCCTCAATGTGGGTTTGATTGTCGGCGGCAGCATCGTCATTCCTCATCTGCGCCACGCCTGTAAGACGATCGCACTTTTGCGCCAGGGAAAGCCGTAATCTGTCTTTCTTCTAAGCCGCGGGTTTTTGGAAAACAAGGCTCAGGTAGGCCGCTTTTCCTTCTTTAAACCGCTTATACACCCGGGTCCCCACCAGCCCGGCAAATTCGTAGAAAAGTTTTAAGAGAAGCCGAGGTGCCTCCCTCCGGATGAGCCCAAGCTTGGCGCTGTGATCTGCCTCCAGCGCGGCAATGACATTGGCCGTGATATTGGTCTTCTTCAACTGGATCATTCCCGAGCTTTGGAGCTGTTCCTGGAGGAGGTCGAGGTGCTCGCGGTCGCGGAAATCGGCGAAAAGGAAATATCCTCCCGGCCGGAGCACCCTTCTGACTTCGCCAAGGAATTTCTTCATGTGACTGTAACAATGCGAGGATTCAACGTTCAGGATAACATCGAAGCTTTGATTTCCGAAAGGAAGAGCCTCGGCATCCCCGCTCAAAAAAACGAGCCCTGGGGCGGGATATGTCTTTCGGCAGAGGGCCGCCGCGCTTTCCGAGTAATCCAGTCCGACCATGGTTTTGACCCTTGAGTATCGTCTTATATAATCCGCTCCGCCGCCCCGGCCGCAGCCGATCTCCAAGACTCTCTGTCCGTCCAGGGTGACAGCTTCGGCGAGGTGGTGATAAAGCTGAATAGAGCAACGGTTGGATTCGTCAGCGGAATCCAACTCTGGCGGCTGGAATTCATGGTCTGTATTGATGAAGCCATAATTCATAAACTTCCAATCATCTCCTTGGTAGTACTGGGCCATGAATTGGTAGAGAAAGCGCTTGGATGACTTTTTGAAACGCGGGGAAAGATTGACTAATTTTGAGTAGAAGGCAAATATCATGTTCGTCTTTCCTTAAGCGGTCTGAATATCTTTATAAACCTGCCCAACTCTGACTCCAGTCCAACAGCGTACCTTTTGGTCTTTAACAAACCCCTTTTCAACGTTAATGTTTACTTATACAGGAGGCGATGACAATTGTCAATCTGACTGATTCCATCCGGGAATAATCTTGCGGGCTTGCTTTGGGGACGGAAAGAAATAAAATAAGGAGGGGAGAAATGAGAATGCATCAGCTGCGCCTTAAAGATAACCGTCTGTTCCGTTATCTTTTTCTTTGGAGCCTTTTGGTTTTGACTTTTGGCCAGACACGAGCTCAAGCCCAGGAGGAATCGGAAGCGGTTTCCATTTTTAATGTGAAATCTTTTGGGGCGACAGGGAACAAAACAGACAGCGCCCAGGCCGCCATCCAGAAGGCGGTTGACGCCTGCGCGGCAGCGGGCGGGGGCCTGGTCTATCTTCCGCCCGGAGAGTATACTTCGGGGACGATCCATCTCCGCAGCCACGTCCGTTTCCTCATTGAAGCCGGAGCGACCCTCTACTCGATCAAGGACAAAAATGCTTTTGACAAAGATGCCCTCCTCTACGGAGAGGACCTCGTCAATATCACCCTTGAAGGCCGCGGCACAGTCAACGGCGAAGGGGCTTACGAATGGCGGCCCAAAGGTGATTTCCACGATGACTTCATTTACCCGAACCAGGTTGAAATGGAAAAGCTGGGCCAACCCCTGACCCGGTCTTTCCCCAGGGCGGACCAATTCGGGAAACTCGTTCTTCTGCTGAGGTGCAAAGACGTCCGGATCACCGGCCTGTCTTTCATCGATTCGCCGTCCTGGACGATCCATCCCTACGGCTGCGAGCGGATGGTCATCGACGGCGTTTATATCCGCTCCAGCCTGAAAGAGGGAGTCTGGGCGGACGGCATCGACCCCGACGGCTGCAAAGACCTGCGGATCTCCAACTCGACCATCGAGACGGGCGACGACGCCCTTGTTTTCTATTCCATGAACTGGTTCGGTCCCGCGCTTCCGTGCGAAAACATCACCGTCACCAACTGCCGGTTGTCCTCGGCCTCGAGCGCCATCAAATTTTGCGATGGGAACATGACCGGCATCCGGAACGTGACCATCGACAACTGCGTGATTACCGGTTCGAACCGCGGCGTCGCCTTCATGGACTTTGACGGCGGCTATGTGAGCGATGTTGTGCTTTCCAACTTGACCATCGAGTGCGTGCGCCATGACTGGTTCTGGTGGGGCGACGGAGAGCCGTTCCATTTCAACGTCAAGAAGAGAAGCGAGGTGCATAGAAACTGGAAAAAAGAGGACGACCGGCCGGCCGGCTCCATTCGGAATATCCTGATTCAGAACGTGGTCGCCCATGGCCGGGGCTCGAGCATCTGCAACGGTCATCCGGAGAATTGGCTGGACGGAATCACCATGGTTAACGTTAAGCTCTTCGTTGCGCATGACCCGGCCGCGCCATATGACAAAGCCGTCCATGCCCTCACCTTTAGGCAAGTCAGAAATCTCAAGCTCAGGAACATCGAAGTGATTTGGGACAAGCCGGAGTATGACCAATGGAAAAGCGCGCTTTACCTGGAAGATATCCAGGGGCTAGAGTTAGAGGGATTCCAAGGAAGGCAGGCCAAAGAAGGCGCTGACGACGCGGCTGTCGTGTTAAATCAGGTCGAGAACGCTCAGATCCTCCAGTCGAAAGCGCTGGCCGGGACATCGGTCTTTTGCGAAATCAGGGGGGAGGGCAGCCGTGGCATTTACCTTCTGGGAAATGATCTCCTCCAGGCCAAAATCCCGTATAGGATTGCTCCGGGCGTCAAAGCAGATGAAGTCAAAGCCCGGAACAATCTCCTGGCTGAAAAATAGCTTGTTCTGGGAAAAAAAGACGCAAGCAGAAGGTGCAGGGCAGCCTTATTTTTTGACCGAGTAAACCTTTTCCTGTAAATTTTCGTAGTATTAAGTTGGCCTGTCTCAATGAGAGCCCTGAAAAAGTAATATTATTTTTTTTATAAAGACTTGACAAAAAAGCCGGGCTTCTTTATATTTACTTTGTATTTCAAAGTACTTTGTATTAGGCGCGGTTTAAAAGTCGTTCGACTTTTTAATCTCTCGAAAGGAGGTGTTCCATTGAAAGGAAGAATCGCTGTCTTTTTCGTGACGGGGCTGCTTCTCTTTTCTTTGGCTGCGGCTGAGACGCCAGGTCAAGAGAAGACGCAACCGCAGGCTAAGGCATCCAATCCCGTGCTCATGATCACAGAGGCCATGACCAATCGACTGAACAATAACCTTCAGGTCAAGAACATCGTTGGCGAGCCCATGAAAGTCGGCCAAGTGACCATTATCCCGATCTTGATGATCGAGATCGGGTTTGGAGGCGGCGGAGGCGGACCGACCCAGGGCCCGCAAATGGGGGGCAGAGGATTTTACCTGAGCGGAGAGGCACGGCCTCTGGGATTTGTGGTAATCAGTAAAGCTGGGACGAAATTCATTAGCGCGGGGAAAATCCCCAGGAAGTAAGGAGTTAGCCATGAAGATGAAACGAATTTTGCTGAATTTGTTGGCCGGGCTATTTCTTTTCTCAGGATTTGCTGGTGCTCAAACTAAGTCCCCCCTTGATGAACCCCTGGCCGACCTGGACAAACTGATTTCCAACCTGAAAGTCAGTTCCACGATCGGTGAGCCCATTCATGTTGGAGACACCTATATCATTCCCTTTGCTAAAATCTCTTTCGGTTTGGGAGCCGGGGGCGCCATGATGGGCTACGGCGGAGGAATGGGAGGTAAGACCATTCCCCTGGGCATCCTGATCATTGAGGGAGAAAATGTCCGCGTGGAACTGTTTCCTGAAGAAGAGAAAAAGCCCTCCTTTTTGCAGGAGATGCTTCCTGTCCTTCTTCAGGCCCTTCCTCAGATGCTCGGCGGGAAATTTGGCTCTTCGCCCGGTGGACCTCCAGCAACAACCGTCCCTAAGGAAGGAAAACCTGGCGAGCCTCGAAAAGAGGCCACTTTAAGCCAGGTGGAAAAATTGTTCGGGGATAAGAAATTTTCTGAGGCGCTCGAGGCGGTTGATTCGCTTCTGGCCAAGGACCCCAACAATACTGACCTTCATGCCTGGAAGGGCAGCATCATGGGAAATCTGGCCACGGGTGGAAATCCCATGGATATGATGAAGTACGGGATGGGAGCCATGCAGGAATTTGAGACGGCCTTAACTCTCGACCCGAACGACATCAGGGCTCATTTCGGCCGCGGGATAGGTCGCCTTGCGGCTCCGGAAGGATTTGGCCGGGACTATGACGGGGCTATCGAAGACTTTTCCTTCATCTGCGAGAAGAAGCCTTCTCCCGAGGCCTTTTATCAACTTGGCGTCGCCTACCGCGGGAAAGGGGTGATGGATAAGGCCAAACAGGCTTTCCAAAAAGCGTTGACCTTGAAACCTGGCTATGCCGAGGCGGCCAAGGCTTTAGCCGAGATTCAATGATGCATCGTTGCCCCATTTGGCGAATGTCTTCACTTGTTATCAAGACCGGCGCCTGGGGAAGTTTTTTCCATGATAATCGTCTGAGTCGGATAAGCAAATTCGATGCCCTCTTCCTCGAACCGGCGGAGAATGGCTAAGTTGATGGCCTCCTGAATATTCATATACTTGTTATAGTCAGGGGTCTGGATATAATAGACGTTTTCGAAGTTCAAGGAAAAATTTCCGAATTCCTTAAGATTGGACCTGTCGAATCGAGTCAGGTCCCGAGCTTCAATGGCTTCTCGGATCATTCCGGGAATGGCCGCAAGTTTTTCGGCTGGCGTCTGATAGGTCACCCCGACGGAGAAGACCGCCCGCCGCTCAGGCTGCGAAGGCGGGTCGTCTTTATCCCGATCTGCTCCACTGTTCCCAGGTGGTTGTCCACGATGATGAAATCCCCGAGGACAAAGGGCTTGTCCAAGATTATAGATATGTGGGCAAACAGGTCTCCGAGAATATTCTGCAGGGTAACGCGACGGCTATCCCGCCGACTCCCAAGCCAGCTACGAGGGCCGTGATGTTGACGCCCAAGTTATCCAACACCAGAAGCAGGACAATGGACCAGAGGACGACGCGGACGAGAAAGCCCAGCGCCTCATACGTTGTCAGGCTGGCGGCATCTTCTTCTTTTTTCTGTTTTCTTGATCGTTCGCGCCAGCAATCGAAAAGGCCGTTCCCCCAGATGGCTCCTTGGAAAAGCAGGGCGATGACCATCAGTTTGTTGATGACCGTTCTCACTGTGCTGGGGAGAGAGAGAAAGCCTGAGCCTAAAAAGACCGCAATCATGAGAAGGAAAAAGAATTCGATGCGCCCAATGAGGTCAGCAATAAAGTCGTCAATATCTGTGGTCGTCCGTTCGGCCTGGGCCCTGAATTGGCGATAGATCACTTTCTTGAAGATGCTCAAAATAACGAAGCTGGCCAGAGCGACAGAGAGAGTTATGATCCAGGTCTTAAGCGTGTTGCCATAAAAGGTTCTTTCCAAAGTCTTTATATCGGCCTCTCTTTTTTTCTACCACAAGCCGCCGGAAAAAGAAACGCAGGAGAGATAAAAAGAAACGGGGCTCAAGCGAAGCTTTTCAAGGCTTTTTCTTCGCTGTCGAAAATTTCGAAGATCTTGGTCAACCCGGAGTAATTGAAAATCAGCCAGATCTTATCGGAAAGATGGACGAATTTCAGCTTGCCCTTTTTTTCCTGCACGGCGGAGTAAGCGGCCACAATTTCACCAATCCCATAGCTGTCGATAAAATCCACCTTGGCGAAATTGAGAAGAATCTTCCTTTTTCCGGCAGCGAGTTGTTCGACGAGGAATTTTTGAAGGGGAAGTGTAAAGTCTTCGGTGAGCCTGATTTCGCCGACCAGGTCCATGATGACGACATCATTTTTTTCTCTCAGGCCGAATTGCATTTTGACCTTCTTATCCCCTCTCCCTGGATTTTGACGGCCCCGGGCTTGCTTCTATTATTAGAAATTGTTTTGGGTTTGGCAAGAGAATTCTTACGCCAGAGGACAGAAGGCTACTTTTTCAAGGTGAAGGTCGTGCAAGAGGGTGCAGGCGTAAAAGCAGAGATATCATCCGTATATTGTTTGATGCAGATCTGGCTCTGCTGGCCGTTGCCGTAGGACTGCCCGGTGACTTTGAATTTCAGGTCCGCCAAGGTACCGCTGCTGTTCTTGGCAATGGCGGTTCCTCCGCCGACAAAGCCCCCGACTTTCAGCTCGCCGGGGCTGGCTTCATTTCCGTCCACGGCCGCCCAATCTCCAGTCAAGCTTCCGCTGCTTCCTCCCTGGAATTGGAACATCTTGGTGTCAAAAGTCGCATCCAGCCCGAAAACACGAATCTCCTCACTGTTTCCCTTGATTAATACCGAGGCTGTGATGACGGTGTCCGGTCCCGCCGAGCTGGGATTGCAGGACGCAGCGATGGCCTGCTCGCCTGGTTTGTCTATAGTGGCAGTCGTGGGAGTTTTCTTGCAGCCTCCGAGTAAAAGGAGAAGGAGGAGAAAAAAAATTGCTGAGGCAGACAGACTTTTCGAGGGCATTATCAACTCGGCACTATTATAGCCGTATTCAGTTTTTATTTGAAGCCAGAAGCCAAAAAAAAACCTCCATCATTTAGTCGAGCGAACAAGTCGGAATCGGAACCCGGAGCAAGTCCCTTTCCCAAACCAGTTGCCCTCATCAGAGAAGATACCTCCCTTCCCCAGGCTTTACATCTGGCCATCGATGAATTATCATAGTTGTTGAAATGGGTGAACCTATGACTTATTCAACAACAATCATCTGCGTTCGACACAGAGGCCAGCTAGCTATGGGTGGAGACGGTCAGGTCTCGATGGGCCAGACGATCGTGAAACAAACGGCCAGAAAGATCAGGCGCCTTTACAAAGATAAGGTCTTGGCTGGCTTCGCCGGCGCCACCTCAGACGCTTTTGCCTTGTTCTCCCGGTTTGAGAACAAGCTCGAGGAATACCGGGGCAACCTGTCCCGGGCGGCCATTGAGCTGGCCAAAGATTGGCGCCTCGACAAAGCTCTGCGGCAGCTCGAAGCCCTTCTTATCGTGGCCGATAAGGAGAGTGCCTTCCTCATCTCAGGTACAGGTGATGTCATCGAGCCCGACGATGGAATCATTGCTGTCGGCTCGGGAGGCGCGTATGCCCTGGCCGCCGCCCGCGCTTTGATCAAACATACCGACCTTTCTGCCAAAGACGTTGCGCTCGAGGCGCTGAAAATCAGCGCCGGCATCTGTATCTATACGAATGATCAAATCATAGTCGAGGAGCTGTGAATGGCTACGGCACTTGTAAAGACCCAGGAAAATTCCCCCGAAGAGGCTAAGGAAACTGAACTTACGCCTCAAGAGATTGTTGCCGAGCTGGATAAATTCATTATCGGCCAGAAGGCGGCTAAAAGAGCTGTGGCCATTGCGCTCCGGAATCGATACCGGAGGGTCAAGCTTCCGCCCGAGCTGGCCGATGAGATTGCTCCCAAGAATATCCTGATGATCGGTCCTACCGGCGTGGGAAAGACAGAAATATCCAGGCGTCTGGCCAAGCTGACATCTTCGCCTTTCCTCAAGATCGAAGCCAGCAAGTTCACCGAAATCGGCTATGTCGGCCGGGATGTCGAGTCGATGATCCGGGACCTCGTGCGCATTTCTGTGGATATGGTCAAACAGGAAAAAATCGAGGAAATCAGGGAAAAGGCGACGAGCAATGTGGAAGAAAAGATCCTTGACTTACTTCTTCCCCCCTTAAGAAGAAAAGAGAGTTCCCTGGCCGAAGACGATTACAGCCGATTTCAAGAGACGAGAGAGAAGCTGCGCAAACAGCTCCGCGACGGCCTTCTCGAAGAGCGTCCCATCGAAATCGAAATGAAAGAAAAAATGGCCTCTCCCTTTGAGATTTTTTCCAACGCGGGAGTTGAAGAGATCGGGATTCATATTCAGGAGATCATCCCCGGCTTTTTGGGCGGAAAATCCAAGAAGCGCCGGGTCAAGATCAAAGAAGCCAGGGAATTCCTGATGGAGGACGAGCAGAAGAGGCTGATCGACATGGATCAGGTGGCCCGGCTGGCTGTCGAACGAGTCGAGCACTCGGGCATCATCTTCCTTGACGAGGTGGATAAAATCTCCGGCCGGGAAAGCGGCCACGGCCCGGAAGTGAGCCGAGAGGGGGTGCAGCGCGACCTCTTGCCGATTATCGAAGGGACGACGGTCAACACGCGTTATGGCTTGGTCAGGACGGACCATATCCTTTTTATCGGGGCCGGAGCTTTTCATGTTTCCAAACCGGCCGACCTCATCCCGGAGCTCCAGGGAAGATTTCCGATTCGCGTAGAGCTGACTTCCCTCAACAAGGAAGATTTCGTCCGGATATTGACCGAGCCGGAGAATGCTCTGATCAAGCAATATAAAGCTCTCCTGGAAACGGAGGGAGTTCGAGTGGAATTCACGGAGGATGCTATCGACGAGATTGCTGAGATTGCCGAGAAGGTCAACGAGGAGTCGGAAAATATCGGGGCCCGGCGGCTGCACACCGTCATGGAGAAAGTTATGGAAGAAATCTCCTTTGCGGCTCCTGACATTAAAGAGAAAAATATTCCGATCGATAAAACGTATGTCCAGAATCAACTCCGGGATATCTTGAAAGACCAAGACCTGCGGCGTTTCATTCTTTGATGAAGAGGTGCATTTCTCTCCTTCTCCTTTTCCTTGTTTTCCTTTTTTCTTGTGGCTGCGGGAAAAAAGGCCCGCTCCAGCCTCCCCTTGTGAAAACTCCTCAAACCGTCAAAGATTTTAGCCTTTTCCAGAAAGGAGATAAGCTCATCCTGAGTTGGACCAATCCGACTGCCTATGTGGACGGGAATCCCCTCAAAGAGGTTGTCGAGGTCGAAATCTGGATGGCCGAGGAAAATAAGATTGAAGGGGGCTCGGCCAAAAAAATGTCCGTGGAAGAATTTGAAGACAAAGCCAATCTCTTGGCCAAAATAAATAGAGGCCAATTCAGTTCCCTGCTCCAAGAAAAGGCCGCAGCTGAGAAGTCCTCTTATGTTTTTCCGTTGGAGACGGGCAAATTCGGCCAGAAAATCATAACCTTCGCCGTGAGGATTAAGGATGAGAAGAAGAGAATGTCTGAGTTTTCAGGTCTCTTGTCCATTGAGGTCCAACCCTCTCCTCTTCCGCCGCAAAATGTCCGAGCGAGTGTTTTTGAAAAACATATCGAAGTCCGCTGGTCTGCTCCCGCCGCGACAGCCGGCGAATTGGGCTCCACACAACCCGTTGGTTATAAAGTCTACCGGGCAGAAGAAGAAGAGGCTCCCGTCCTCTTGAATTCCTCCCTGGTCAGGGGAGAAGAATACCGGGACGGAAGTTTTTCTTTCGGCAAGACTTACCGTTATTTTGTCCGTGCTGTCGCCTCGGACGCGGCCGCATTTCGAGAGAGCGATGATTCAGAGGTGGTCGAAATTCTGGCTAAGGACACCTTCCCTCCCGCTCCGCCAGCGGGGCTGACGGTCATTTCCGGAACGGGCTTTATTGCCCTGAGCTGGGAAGCCAACAAGGAGCCTGATTTGGCTGGCTACAAAGTGTGGAGAAGAGCGGCCGGCCAGGCCGATTTCGTCCTGCTGAAATCCCTGCCCGCGACAGAGACGACCTACTCTGATTCTTTAGTTGAAAAGAATAAACGATATGATTATGCTATAACTGCTCTGGATAATGCCGGGAATGAAAGCCGGAAATTGCAGGCAGCCTCTGGCTTGATCCGGGATCACCCGTGATGAAAATCTATCGCTTTAGGTACAAAGATAAAGTCCTTTACGGCGTCTTAAAGGAGGAAAACCTTTATCCGGTCAACGGCTCCATTTTTGGAGAGTTCCAGGTGGAAGAGAAGAAAATTTCTATCGGCTCCGTCTCTCTCCTTCCCCCGGTAGTGCCCTCCAAGATTGTCGCCGTCGGTGTGAACTATAGAGAACACGGCCGGGAGATGGGCCGGCATCTGCCAGAGGAGCCTTTGATTTTCTTAAAGCCGCCCTCGGCAGTGATCGGGCCTGATGACATCATTATTTATCCCAAGATGTCCAAAAGAGTTGATTATGAAGGGGAGCTGGCTGTTGTTATCAAGAAGGAAGCACGGCTGCTTCAGGAGAAAGACGATAGCGCTGAATATATTTTAGGCTACACCTGTTTTAATGACATCACCGCCCGGGACCTTCAAGAAAAAGACGTCCAGTTTACCCGGGCCAAGTCTTTTGATACCTTTGCCTCTGTGGGTCCGTGCATTGCGACTGACGTCGTCCCATCCCAACTTAAGCTTAAAACGTTCCTCAACGGAAAGCTGAAGCAGTCCGCCAGCCCCAAGAACATGATTTTTCCTGTGTCTTATCTGGTCAGGTTCATCTCAGGAGTAATGACCCTATTTCCCGGGGATATCATTACCACGGGGACGCCCGCGGGCGTGGGCCCGATGATGCCGGGAGACAGGGTTGATGTCCAGATCGAAGGCATCGGGACGCTTTCAAACACGGTCATGAGAGTCAAGGCATAAGCGCGTGAAAAACCCTAGGTTTGGTTTTAAAGCGAGCAACGATAGATTGAAGGGAGGAAAGGATGAAGTTTTTCCTGGATACAGCGAACCTGGCCGAGATCAAAGAGATCGCTGGCTGGGGGATTTTGGATGGCGTCACGACGAATCCATCTCTGGTCTCCAAAGAAAATGCGCCTTTTGATGAACTGATTAAGGAAATCTGCCGGATTGTTCCCGGTCCCGTGAGCGTGGAATGCGTTTCGACGCAGGCCGAAGATATCATCAAAGAGGCCAGAGACTTAACTGCGCTCGCTGCCAACGTCGTCGTCAAAATTCCAATCGGCATCGAAGGCCTCAAAGCAACTCGAGTTCTTTCCCAGGGAGGCATTCAGGTCAATACAACGTTGGTCTTTTCTCCGACGCAGGCGCTTCTTGCGGCCAAGGCCGGGTCGCGGTACGTCAGCCCTTTTATCGGTCGCCTCGATGACATCTCCCAGGAGGGAATGCAGGTTGTCGAGCAGATTCTGGCCATCTTCGACAACTACGGCCTGGAGACCGAGGTCATCGTTGCCAGCATCCGTCATCCTCTTCATGTGGTGGAAGCAGCGCTTCTCGGAGCCGATATTGCCACTCTGCCGTTTGCGGTCATGGAAAAACTGGTCAAGCATCCTTTGACGGACATCGGGATGGAAAAGTTTTTAAAAGACTGGAGCAAGGTCAAAAAATGAATCGGTCTCAGGATAAATCACCATGAGCATCCAGAAAAAACTAAATGACTTAAGGGGCAAAAACAAGCTGGCCGAGGCAGGGGGCGGCGCCGAGAGGATCGCCAAGCAACATCAAGCCGGAAAGCTGACCGCGAGAGAGAGGATCGGCCTTCTCCTGGATGAGGGATCTTTCGAGGAGATGGATAAGCTTGTCGTCCACGGGAGCCACGATTTCGGAATGGAAAAGAAAAGAATCTACGGGGACGGGGTCGTCTCAGGCTATGGGCGGATTGATGGCCGGCAGGTCTTTGTTTTTGCCCAAGATTTCACCGTTTTCGGCGGCTCGCTCAGCGGCGCCAACGCCGCCAAGATCGTCAAAATCATGGACCTGGCCATGAAAATTGGCGCGCCCATCATCGGGCTCAATGACTCCGGAGGGGCCCGGATTCAGGAGGGAGTGGCGAGTCTGGGAGGCTATGCGGATATCTTCTTGAAGAATGTCCTCGCTTCCGGCGTCATCCCCCAGATCTCGGCCGTCATGGGGCCTTGCGCCGGCGGGGCTGTCTATTCACCGGCCATCACCGATTTCATCATTATGACCAAGGAAATCAGCAACATGTTCATCACTGGGCCTGATGTGATCAAGGCCGTGACGCATGAAGAAGTGACCATGGAGGAATTGGGCGGCGCGGAAACGCACAATGCCTTGAGCGGCGTCGCTCATTTCGCCGCCGAGAACGAGCAGCATGCTTTAGCGCTCGTCCGGGAGCTCCTTTCCTACATTCCCAATAACAACCTGGAAGACCCTCCCGATAAGGAGACATCCGACCCTTGGGACAGGGCCAGCGAGAAGGTTAATTCCTTGGTGCCGGATGACTCTTATCAACCTTATGATATCCGCAAAGTCATCAAGGAAGTTGTCGATGATAACTATTTCTTTGAAGTCCAGGCGGAATATGCCAAGAACATCGTCGTCGGATTTGGCCGCTTGGGACGGAAATCGGTCGGCATCGTGGCCAACCAGCCCGATCATCTGGCCGGGGCTTTGGATATCAATGCCTCCGATAAAGGGGCTCGGTTTGTGCGTTTTTGTGACGCTTTTAACATTCCCCTCATCACCTTTGAGGACGTTCCCGGGTTTCTCCCCGGTGTGGCCCAAGAGCACGGAGGCATCATTCGCCATGGAGCTAAGCTTCTCTACGCCTTTGCCGAGGCCACTGTGCCCAAAATCACCGTGATCACGCGGAAGGCCTACGGAGGCGCCTATTGCGTCATGGCTTCAAAGCATATCCGGGCGGATATCAACTATGCCTATCCCACCGCTGAGATCGCTGTCATGGGCCCGGAGGGAGCTGTGAACATTGTTTATAAACGCGAGCTGAATGGGATATCGGAATCCGCGGCCATTAAGGAAAGCAAGATCGAGGAGTTCAGGGAGAAATTCGCTAATCCCTATATCGCCTCTGAAAAAGGCTACGTGGATGAAGTCATCGAGCCGCGGCTGACCAGGCCAAAGCTTATTGCCGCTTTGAGGATGTTGGAAAATAAGCGGGATAAGAATCCCCCCAAAAAGCACGGCAATATTCCTCTGTGATAAAGGCTGGGCCGGACGAACGGGGTAAGCCGAATGTTTAAAAAGATCTTGATAGCCAACCGGGGCGAGATCGCCGTCCGGGTCATCCGCGCCTGTCGCGAGGCGGGCATTATTCCGGTCGCCATCTATTCGGACGCAGACCGGAAAGCCCTCCATGTGAGATTGGCTGAAGAGGCCTATTACATCGGCGAGGCCAGGCCGTCGGAGAGTTATCTCAATGTGAATAAGATCATAGAGGCGGCTAAAGCGTGCCGGGCCGAAGCCATTCATCCCGGGTATGGCTTCTTGGCTGAAAATCCCAAGCTGGTAAAAAGATGTGAGGAAGAGGACATCGTTTTTATCGGCCCGCCTTCAGAGCCCATGGAGGTCATGGGCGAGAAGACCTCTTCCCGGAGAAAAATGTTCGAGGCCGGCGTGCCCATCATCCCCGGGACGCTGGAATCCATCTCGGATGAAAAGGAACTCAGAAGCAAGGCGCAAGAAATCGGCTTCCCTCTTCTGCTCAAAGCTTCTGCCGGCGGGGGAGGGAAGGGCCTGAGACTCGTTAAAAATGAGAAAGACCTGCTTTCTTCCTTTAAGCTGGCGCAATCAGAGGCCCTTTCGAGCTTTGCCGACCCGTCTGTCTACATCGAGAAATACATCGATGAGCCGCACCATGTCGAGATCCAGATTTTGGCCGATCATTTCGGCGACGTCGTCTATCTGGGAGAGCGCGAATGTTCCATGCAGCGCCGTTATCAAAAGGTCTTGGAGGAAACCCCCTCCCCATTCCTGGATGAGAAGACACGGAGGGCGATGGGGCAGGTAGCCATCAAAGCGGCCTCGAGCATCGGCTATAGGAATGCCGGCACGGTCGAGTTTATCGTCGATAAAGCCAAAAACTTTTATTTCTTAGAGATGAACGCACGTCTTCAGGTGGAGCATCCGATCACGGAAATGGTTACGGGTGTCGACCTAGTCAAATGCCAGTTTGAGATTGCCGCGGGGAGCCCGCTCCCGTTCCGCCAGGAGGACATCAGGCCCCAGGGCCATGCTCTGGAATGCCGGATCATGGCCGAGGATCCCTTCAACGAATTTATGCCCTCGCCCGGGAAAATCGTCTTTCTGCATACGCCTGCAGGTTTAGGCGTCCGCGATGACAGCGGCATTTATGAAGGGTATGAGGTTCCCCTTGATTATGACCCTCTTCTTTCAAAGCTCATCACCTGGGGAAAGACGAGAGAAGAAACTATCCGTCGCATGTTGAGAGCCCTGGCCGAGTATCAAGTTTACGGGATAAAGACAACGATCCCTTTTTTCCAAAAAATTCTTCTCCATCCTAAGTTTTTGGCCGGCCAGTACAACACGCACTTCATCTCGGAACTGGAAAAGGAGCAGGACAAAGAAGACCCGGCCGAGGGGATTGCCGCCTTGATCGCCGCTGGGATCAAAAGCTCCAGAGATGCCCGGATGGAGGTCAAGCCTTCGGGCAAGACCAAGGAGAGTAACTGGAAAATCCAGGGCAGGATGCAGAACCTTTCCAACAGGGTTTGAGATGAATTTTTCTTTTTGGCTGGGACAGAAAGAGTTCAGGGTCAACCTGGAAGAGAAGGGAAGAAGCAATCTCCAAGTTGCCGTTGATGAAAAGAAATTTGACGTGGCCGTGGAATTTATCGGCCGGGAAGAGCTGCTCCTGAACATCAATGGCAAGATTTTTAATGTGACGGTTAACTCCAACTCCCTCTCCCATTCGGTTTTCGTTAACGGCCGGCTTTTTAAGGTGGAGAAAAGGTCAGCCTTGAAGATCCTGAAGGAGGAGAAAGGCAGGCTGAAGAAGAAAGAAGTCAAGATAACCATGCCGGGCAGGGTGATTCAGGTTTTAGCGGCCGAGGGGGACGAAGTCCAAGAGGGGCAGGCTGTTTTAGTCCTTGAAGCTATGAAGATGCAGAATGAGATCAAATCGCCCCAGGTCGGCAGGATCATCAGAATAAATTTCAAGGCCGGAGATTATGTGGAGGCGGGTGCCGTCCTCTTTTCCGTCGAATAAGGAGCCGGGTCTTCAGTCAGAACAATTGCGGTTTTCCCTCATGGCAGTGAACGCGGTCAAAAATGAAGGTCTGGCCGCAAATTTATTTTTTCGTCTAATAATGCTATAGTTATTCACTCCTGTTTGAAAAATGACCAGAAGAAGGCTTACCTCTATCATTGCCTTTGGTGTTCTCGTCGTCATTCTGCTTGGCGGCAGCATTTATCTTCGGAATTTTTTGCTCCGCCAGGTGAGCAAAAGAATCCAGTCTTATGTCAGCTATAGCCGCCTCCATCTTCACGTTTTTCCCCCGGCCATCGTTCTTGAGGATATCCGGACCGTTTCTCCCTCTCCTTTTTTCTCGGCCAAGCAGATTGTTGTCGAATTGCCCTTTGACTCCATATTCAAGGGCGACAAGCCTTTGGTCGTTTTCATTGACCAGCCGGTGGTGAGGATTTCGGCCAGCGGGCAAGAGGCCGGCAACAAAGGCAAATCGAAAGCCTCCTTCACCTTCCCGTTTGCCCTGGCGAAAGTCATGATCAGAGGCGGCGAGTTTTATTACCGAGGGAAAAAGACCAGCTACCAAGCCAAGGGCATCATGGCCTTGCTTCTGCAGAAAGGAGATTCGTATTCCTTGCAGGCTGAGGTCAAGGAAAATTCCCTTTTCTTGGAGCCCAACAGGAAACCGTTACAGGGTAAGATTAGCCTTTTATCCGAAAGCAACAGAAGCCAGGTGATGGTGAAAAAATTCGCCTTTTCCGGTCCTGAGATCATTGTCAAAGCCAAGGGAAGTATGACCAACCTTTTAAACCCGCAAGGAAAGCTCCAGGTTTCTTTTAAGGCCGAGATGGATGCGCTCTCGGGCATTCTCGGTATTCCTTTTGATTGGGAGGGAAGGACGGAAGGCGAAGGAGAGCTCACCAGGGTCCAACGAGAGATCGATTACAAGACCAGCTTCTCCAGCGATACCCTAGTCCTCAATAAAGTGTCGTTGGAGAAAGTGCGAGGCCAGGTTGAGTTTGTGCCGAACCAGGGGGTTAAGCTGGATATGAATATCCTGAGAAGATCAGCCCCGTCGGAATATGTGCGGATCAGTTATGACTCCGGAAAAGCCAGGGGTGATCTTCAGGGATTTCACCTTGACCCGATCCTCTCTTATGTCTCCTTGCCCTGGCCTGTGCTTTCTGCGGTATGGGGCAATTTTACCCTTGATAGTAGCCAGCTTGTGGCTGATTTTGAATTCAAAGACGAGTCATTTGTGCCCCTTCCCGACAGATATCCCTTCCGCGGCCCGGTTCATTTCACCTGGGACAGGGAAAAGGAGGTCACTTTTTCTTCCCCCCGACTGGAAACGATCTTTGGGCGGTTCGGCCTCAACGGAAAAGTGATCACCGACCGCAGTGTCGAAGTCTCCATCAACGGAGAGGTTGATGACGTTAAGAGCGCGCGGGAGTTCACCTCCCTCGTCCTGCGCAGCCAATTGGATATTCCTGAAATCAGAGGCAGAGGAGAGGCGGAGGTCTTGATCAGCGGTGATATATACTCGCCCGAGGTGAAGATAGATTTCAATCTTTCGTCCGCCGGGTTTGATAGATTCGACGCCAGCGCTGCCGAGGGCATAGTTGTGTTGGCCAATAAAACCGTCCGGGGGCGATTCCAACTCAATGACCCCACTCTTAAAGGTGAAATAAATCTTTTTTCGGAAGAGGACAACTTGAATGCCCAAATTCACCTGACGGATAGCTCGGTCGAAAAAATTCTCACCGGTTTGGACCTCAAACTTCCCCTTACAGGCAATGCTTCAGGAGATTTTGATGTCGATGAGAAGGGAGAAAATTTGCAGGTCAGCGGCACATTTTCCAGCCCCCTGATGAAATTCAGCGGATGGGAGCTCAAGGAAGCCGCGGGGAAGCTGAGCTGGGATGGAGACGTTTTTTCCTTTCCTGAGCTGGCCTTTAATCTTTATGGGGGGAGGATAGACGGCTCAGCCAGCGTCGGGTTTAAGAGCCGAGGGGTGGAGTTCGACCTCACGGGACAGAACGTTGATCTCTCCCTTCTGACCCCCGGATTGGCCGGTCAGCTTTCCCTGAATCTTAAGGGAAAAGGGGTTATGGGGGGTGAGGTCGCTTCGGGTAATTTCATCATCAAAGATTTGCATTACGATTTCCTTCAAAACATGGACGCCCAAGGTAAAGTCAGGCTTAATCTTTCGGAGGAAACCTTGGGGATTAATACCACAGGGAATTTTCTGCCCGGCGAGAATGATTTTTCGGTTGAAGCGCGTTTCCCCTTGGCCGGAGACGAGCTCTCCGTTGATGTCAAAGGCAGCTTCGGCAATATCGAGCTTCTCCTGCCCTGGAAGGGGGCTAAGGGAAAATTGAATTATCTGGCTGAAGTCCATGGGTCTTCTTCTTCGCCCCAAGTCACCGGCGGCGTGGATTTCCAGGGCTCGGTTCTCCCTTTTCCCGAGTTCGCCCAGGCTATAACCGATTATTCCGGTTTGGTTATTATCCAGAATAATAAAGCCTCCATCCGGTCTTTCAAGGGAAAGCTCGGTGGAGGAGACGTAGATGGGAGTGGAGAAATAACCCTTGGCCACGGAGGTGTGGAAAGGCTTTATTTTGGCATCGAAGGCAAAAATATGGTGCTCTCCCCCTTTGAAAGGACAAGGGCTTTGGCCGATGCGTCGCTGACATTGATCAAGGATCCCAGCCGCTTTACTCTGGATGGAAATATCTTAATTCACCGACTTCTCTGGAGAAGAGAGATTTATGAGAAATTGGCCTTTTCCTCCAGCCCTTATTTTCAGGCACAGCGAGGGCCCAGTTTCTTGGATGACCTGAATCTCAATATCCATTTGAAAGCCGATGACAATGCCTGGATGGAAAATTCCCTGGGCCATATCAGGGGCAGGCTTGACTTAACCATCACCGGGAATGTCAGATCGCCTATCCTCTTGGGAGACATTGAAGCCCTGGGAGGAATCTTTTATTTTCAAGACAGAACTTTTCAAGTCCTCCGGGGACGGGTGAGCTTTTTTAATCCCTCCTCCATCGAGCCATATCTCGACATCAAGGGAGAAACCTATGTCAAAGATTACCGAGTGACGTTCACTGTAACCGGTCTGGTCACTCAACTCAAGCCCGAATTTACTTCCTCTCCTCCTTTGCCGCCGGAGGATGTCTTAGCTCTTCTTACTCTGGGGGAAGCTTTCAAGAGATCTTACTCGACCGAGGCAAGCACGCAGCTGAGCACGACGTCCCTGCTCTCCTTCACCCTGATAGAGGAGGCTCAGAAAAGGGCGCAGACCCTTTTCAGCCTGGACCGTTTCAGAATCGACCCTTTTCTCATGGGCTCCTCCACGACGGAAATGACAGCCCTATTGACCGTCGGGAAGAAGATTTCCAAAGACTTTTTTATCTATTATTCAGCAAGCCTGACAAAGCAGACTGAAGAGATCATCCGCCTGGAATGGGACCTCAGCAATGAGCTTTCCATTGTAGGCACACGAAACGAATTGGGAAGGCTTAGTTTTGATGTCAAAATCCGCAGGAGATTCTGAAGGCCGGGGCGGAAAGCATTCGGTCTTTTCTTTCTTTTTCTTTCCGGCTTTGGTCATCATGAGTTTTCTCGTTTCTGAGGCCTTTTCTCAAGATAACCAGCCTCCCCGCATCAGCAGCGTCGAGGTCTGGGTTGACAGCGTGCCTGCGAGCGGGAATATGGCAGACCTGATTTCGGTTAAAAAGGGCGATCTGTATTCCCTGCGGGCTATCAACGGGAGCGTCAAGCAGATTTATAAGACTGAGCTTTTCTCCGACGTCGAGGTTATCAAGAAAGGGCAAAAACAGGTGGGATTAAAATTTGTTCTGACGCGGAAGCTTCTCGTCCGGAAAACCCGTTTCCTCGGGGACAAAGGCATTTCGGGAAGAAAGCTGAACGGGGCCCTCTATTCGCTTCGTGAGGACAGCTTTTTTTCTGAAGAAAAGCTCAGGCGTGCCAAGGAAGAACTCATGAGAGCGTTAAACCGGGAAGGTTATTTTCTACCTGAAATAGAGACGGCCATCACAAGAGTTCCGCAGGCCCCTGATGTTGATGTGATTTTCACTATCAATGCCGGCAAGAGTTTTGTTATTAAAAACATCAATTTTGCAGGCAATGGGCCTGTTTCCGCCCCGGATCTGAGGAAAAAAATGAAGTCTCGGAATGGACATTCATATGTTCCTTCGAGGCTGGAACAGGATATTACCCGGCTCAAGAGTCTTTACGCGACTCTGGGATTTCCGCGGGCCGAGATTGAGCTGGTTGACGAAAAATTCAACGAGGAAAAGGGGACAGTTTCGCTCGCGCTCAAGGTTATCCCTAACGAACGGATAGAAATTATCATTACGGGAGCGAAGGTTCCGGTGAAGATTGTCGAGCCGATTTGGCAGGAGAGAGTTTTCGAAGATTGGGGCCTCAGCGAAGGAGAGGCACGGATTCTGTCCTACCTAAGGGAAAGAGGGCATATCTATGCGGCAGTGAGCTCTCACCTAGAGAAAAAGGACTCTGAGATGCGCGTTATCTATAAAGCCAGCCCCGGCCAAAAAATCAAAGTCAGGGATATTCGCTTCGAGGGAAATAGCTATTTTAGCGCTAAAAAAATCAAGGATCAGCTCGGAATTCCCGAAAAAGTCCTTTGGCTTGCCGCGATAGGAGGAGAAAGGGTTTTTGAGTTGCCCGAGGAAATCCAGACCCTCTACGAGTCGCAAGGATTCCCTGACGCTGCCGTCACTTTGAACTTTGTCAAAGAAGGGAAGAAAGTCACGGCCGTTTTCTATATCAAGGAAGGAGCCCAGCAGATAATATCTGATATTTCTATTCAAGGCGCTGCCTTGTTCGACCCGAAAACCCTTCTTGCTCTGGTCAACCTGGCCAAGGGAGGCCCGTATTTCCCGCCCGATATTCAAAGGGGAATTCAGAGGCTGGATACTTTTTATCTAAACCAGGGAGTCCGGGGAACAAAAATTGAAGCCAAAACCAAAGCGCAGGGAGACAGCCGTTTCCAAGTGATTTTTGATATCCGAGAAGGTCACAAGGTGAAAATCCAGAATCTGGTCATCACCGGGAACATCGTCACGAAAAGAAAAACGATTCAAAAAGAACTGCGCATAAAAGAAGGAGACTATGCTTATCATGAAGGGATAGCCGCTTCCAAAAGAAACTTGGAGAGGCTGGGCGTTTTTTCGGAAGTGAAAGTGGAGGAGATTCCCATTTCTCCGGATGAGGAGAACCTGGTCATAACCCTGAGGGAAGGGCAAAGAAATTACGCCAGCGTTGGGCTGGGACTGGAAACGAGGGGTGAAGGCTCTTCCGTCCAGATAAACGATGTCAGGTTGAGAGGGACGGCCGAATTCATGAGGAGCAACATTTTTGGCCTGGCTGCCAACCTGAGCTTTGTCAGCCAGTTCAGTCTTGTCGAAAAGAGAGCGGTCATCACCTGGGAGCAGCCTTATTTCTTATTCAGCTTTCCCATCCAGACTTATTTCAATGCCTGGATTGAAGCAGAAGACCGTGTCAGCTTCAAGTTTAATAGAGAAGGGATAAGCCTGACCCAAATTCGGACCATCTTTGACGGACTGCTTCTGATGACAACACTCGGATACGCCAGGACCACTTTGACCTATCTCGCTATCACGGAGTCGCAAGTGGACCATGAGTTCCGTCCCTATTCCAAGGTGTCGCTCGCTCCGAGTTTCGTCAAGGAGAAGAGAAACGATGTCTTCAACCCCGAAAGAGGGTATTTTGGCAGCCTGGCTTTAGAGTGGGCCTTTCCTCTTTTTCAGACAGAATCCAATTTTTTGAAAGGAGTTTTTAAATACCAGCGTTTCTTCCCTATCGTTCCCCGCATGGACCTTGGCACGACCTTCCGGCTTGGGCTCGGCATGGGGAAGATGCCGATTCACGAACGCTTCTTTGCCGGAGGCAGCAATTCCTTCCGCGGTCAAAAGTTCGATGAGCTGGGCCCGAAAGATCCTGTTTCGGGAAAGCCGGTGGGAGGAAAAGCCCTCTTGCTCTTCAATTTCGACCTGACCTTTCCTGTGGTTTCAGGCCTTAAGGATTTATCGGGAGCCGTCTTCTATGACCTGGGCAACGTTTTTGCCGCCAGAAACGATTTTAGCCTGAGTAACCTGGAACATGCAATCGGCTTTGGGGTACGGTATCGGACTCCGCTCGGGCCTGTGCGCCTTGAGCTCGGCTGGAACCTGACCGACCCCGAGAGAAAAGGAAAACCCATCCTCTTTATGACAATTGGAAATGTATTCTAAAAAAATCTGCCTCGTCTCGGCCTTGGCTCGAACGGCGTTGGTTTTATTAGCCCTGCTGACCACAGGCTTCTCCCAGGTTGTTGACTGCATCCTGGCCGAAGTCAACGGACAAATCATCACGCTCATAGACTTCAGGATTCTCCAAGCTTTTGCCATAGGCCCGGGAGGAACCGGAGGTGATTCGGCAAGCTCGCCCCAGCAAATCCTGGACGGAGCTATCAACCAGAAAATAGTGATTGGCCTTGGGCGAGAGAATATCTCCGTGACCAAAGAGGAGGTGGATAATCAGCTCAAAGAGTTGCTGGGACGGTTAGAACCCGAGGACAGGAAGCGGAAATTAGATGAATTCGGGCTCACGGAGGACGACTTGAGGCCGTACTTGGAGGAAAAACTATTGTCTGGCAAGATGATTGCCCTTCGCTTCAGCCAGATTGTCAATGTCAGCCTCAAAGAAATCGAGACTTATTATAGTGGGAAATATGTGCCTGCACAACACGCCCAGGGCCAAGAGCCGAAACCGATGATTCAGGTGCTTGGTGAAATCGAATCTCGGATCAAAGAAGAGAAAACAAGCCATCAAATCGCCTCCTGGATAACCAGCTTGCGCGACCAGGCTGAGGTCAGGATCAATTCGAATTGTCTCGAACAAATCAAATAAAGGCAAGAAAATGAGCCATCTCGCTTACCTGTTTCCCGGACAAGGCTCCCAGAAGGTGGGGATGGGGAAAGATTTCGCTGAACGCTCGTCCTGGGCCAAAGACGTTTTCGCCCGGGCGGATGAAGTCCTCGGGTTTAGGATCTCCGAGATTTGTTTTGCCGGGCCTGAAGAAAAGCTGAGGCTGACCCGAAACACCCAGCCGGCGCTACTTACGGTCAGTTATATTGCCTTTGAGCTGCTGGGAAAAGAGCCGGACCTGGCGGCCGGACACAGCTTGGGGGAGTATTCAGCCCTGGTGGCTGCGGGCGGCCTCGAATTTGAAGCTGCTCTTCAGCTCGTTCACAAAAGGGGCCGGTACATGCAGGATGCGGTTCCGCTGGGTGTGGGAGCCATGGCAGCTGTGCTGGGGGCGACCTACGAGGAGGTCAGGCAGGCCATCGGCCAGTTCAATAAAGGAATTGTCGAGATAGCCAACTGGAATAGCGAGGACCAGATCGTTATCGCCGGACACAAAGAAGCTGTCGAGGAAGCCCTGACCATGATCAAAGCGGCCAGGTCAGTGCTTTTGCCTGTCAGCGCTCCTTTTCATACCTCCCTGATGAAGAGTGCCGAGGAGAGGCTTTCCTCCGACCTGGATGCGGTCAAGTTTCGAGACTTGAGGTTTCCGATTATCACGAACGTCGACGCGAAAGTGATCCGGCGAGGGGAGGAAGCTCGGGACGCTCTCAAAAGGCAGGTCAGCCGCCCCGTTCTCTGGCACAGCTCGATGATGCTCCTCCGAAAAGAAAGTGTGGATACCGTGGTCGAGGTCGGGTCAGGCCGCGTCTTATCCGGTTTGATGAAAAAGCTCAGCCGGCAGTGGCCAGGTCCTCTGACGCTGCTTAACGTAGAGGATGGAGATTCGTTAGAGAGATGCCGGCAGGCGCTCTCAGGCGCGGCCGGAAAGGACTGACGGTCCGTATTTCATATAATATTCTGCAGCTGAGAGAAGCGCCGCAACGATAATCAGCCAGAGTCCCACCTTTGAGAGAACATAGAAAGGGCCGAGGATCCTCTCTCCTAAAAGAAGGAGATAGATGGTTCCTGTTTCCAAGATCATCTTGATCTTGCCGAGGACGGAGGCAGGGATGTTGATCCCTTTGGAGGAGGCTATGGCTCGAAACCCGGTCACCGCTATTTCCCGGCCGATGATGACGACTGCCATCCAGGCAGGAACCACCCGGATTTCGACCAGGCAGATAAGGACTGAGGCGATCAAAAGCTTATCGGCGGTCGGGTCCAGGAGCTGCCCCAAGACCGTGATCTGCCTTTTTCTCCGGGCAAAGAACCCGTCCAGCATGTCTGTAAGAGTCGCCAGAAAAAAAATAACGAAAGACGTGATCTCCTTTCCTTTGAAATCAGAAAGAAGCACGATCACCAAGACGGGAATAGCGATAATCCGGAGAAAGGTGAGGAAGAGAGGCGCATTCATGCGTGTTTTAGCAGATATACTATAGCTCCCCCCTCTTGTCAAATGTTGGTATAATAAGCATCATGCGTGTCAGAAAAGCAAGAAAAACCGACCTCCCCCAGGTTCTCAAGCTCGCCGAGACGCACAATCTCTATTACTCCGGCATGGCCGCGGATGATTTCTGGGTGGCGGAGGAAAAAGGAAAAATCCGGGGGATCTGCGGACTCAAAAAACATTGTGATTGTCTGGAGCTTTGCTCGCTTGGCGTGGACGAGAAATACCGCCACCAAGGCCTGGCGACGCTCCTGGTCTTGGCCTTGCTCCGGAGAATCAGCGGAGAAATTTATTTAGCGACGGTTATACCCGGGTTTTTTGAGAGATTCGGGTTTAAAAAAGCAGGCCATGCACCCAGGTCTATGATCAAGAAATCAGATTGGTGTGCCGGATGTAATCGTGAGCAGTGCACGATAATGATAAGGACTGACGGATGACTCTACCCGAGTTTCCAGAATTCAAGCTGATCGGGTTCGAAGATAGGAAAGGTGTCTCCGAGTTCATAGCCAAGTATCCCTCTGAGGCCTGCGAGATCAATTTTGGCAATATTTTTATCTGGAGGCATTTCGATCATTCCAAGTTGACAAGCATCAACGGGAATCTCTGTATCCTTTGCGAGCCTCCCTCGGAACCGGCCTACTTTTTGCAGCCGCTGGGCGAGAACAAGATCCAGGAAACTCTAAAAACTTGCTTATCTTTTGCTCCCCGGCTCTCCCGTATCCCGGAATCCTTTGCCGCAACATACTGCTCCGGATTAAGAGGCGAACCCGACCGGAACAACTTTGATTATGTCTATCTCTCGGAAGACTTGATCTCTCTTAAAGGGAAAAAATATGACGGGAAGCGAAACCGCATCAGGAAATTCGAAAGAAACCACGATTACCGGTACCTGAGCATGTCCACGAATCATCTGGATGACTGCAGGCTGCTTTTTGAAAAATGGCTTGAGACCAAGGCATCGAGCGACCGGTCTTTCCTAAGCATGTGGAGGCAGGTCATCCAGGAAACCTTTCTGCATTTCAAAGAATTAGGTCTGACAGGCGGTGTCATTGAGATGGACCGGCGGGTGACCGCTTTCTCCATGGGAGAGAGGCTCACGAGCGACACGGCGGTCATCCATATCGAGATCTGCGACCCCGGCTGTGAGGGCCTTCCGCAGTTGATCAACCGGGAATTTATCAAGCAGGAATGGGCTGATTATCGGTTTATCAACCGGGAACAGGACATGGGGATTCCAGGCTTGCGGCGCGCCAAAACATCCTATTATCCCCATCACCTGATCAAAAAATACAACATCTGGGGATAAAATCGGCCCCCGCGTCTTGGGAAAATCTCCACCTCCTCCTTCCTTGAAAATTTGGGCTTGTCCGGGTATAGTGAAGAAAAAGATGGCGAAAAACAACCTTATTACTCCGATGATGGAGCAGTACTTGCGGATAAAAAAGGACCACCAGGATGCTCTTCTCTTTTTCCGTTTGGGCGATTTTTATGAAATGTTCTATGAGGACGCCCAAATCGCCTCTCCGATCCTGGAGATCGCTCTGACCTCCCGTCAGAAAGTCCCGATGTGCGGGGTGCCTTATCATGCCGTCAACGCCTATCTCACCAAGCTCCTCAAACACGGGTTCAAGGTGGCTATCTGCGAACAGGTAGAGGACCCCAAAGCAGCCAAAGGCGTGGTCAAGCGCGATGTGATCAAAGTCTTAACGCCTGGGACTGCTGTGGAAGTGGAACTCGAGGGATCAAAAGAAAACGTATTTATCGCCAGCCTTTACCTTGAAGAGGAGGAATGGGGGCTGGCTCTGATTGACCTGGCTTCAGGCTTCATCAGGGCGACTGAGGGGAAAGCCGGAGAGCGGAAAAACCTGTCCGACGAACTTTTCCGCACCGCGCCGAAAGAAATCGTGTTCCCGGCAGGCGAAGAGGAGGATATTGAACGGGTTACCGGAAAGAACGATTTACCTCCCTTTATGAAAAGCCCTATCGAGGCCTGGGCCTTCGATTTTCCCCAGGCCAAGAACTTTCTGCAACAGCATTTCCAGGTCAGTTCCCTGGCCGGCTTCGGCCTGGAGGAGAAAGCGCGGGCCGTTTCGGCCGCAGGTGCACTCCTCTATTATCTCAAGAAAGTCAGGAAAGATTCCCTTGCTCTGATTCGGCAGCTCTCCTTTTTCCATTCCAGCGAGCACATGATCCTCGATGCGACGACCATCAAAAACTTGGAACTTACCCGAAACCTCAGGGACGGCCGGGTGAAAGACTCCCTTCTTGATATCATCGACTGCACGGCCACCTCTCTCGGCGGGAGGCTGCTCAGGAACTGGCTTTTTCAACCGCTCCTGGATTGCGCGAAGATCAGGGCCAGGCAGGATGCCGTGCAGGAGTGGCTCCAGAAGACAATTGAACGTCAAGAATTGAGGGAAACTCTGAAGGGGATCTTTGACCTGGAGCGACTGACAGGAAAAATTTCCCTGGCCGTAGCCCACCCTCGTGACCTGGTCTCGTTAAAAAGATCACTGTCTCTTCTTCCCGAGATCCAGTCTTTGCTGAGCTCGTTCGCTGCTCAGACGGTTAAAGATATCTTCGAGCACTGGGATAATGCCCGGGACATTGTCGACCTCATTGACCGGGCCATCCTCGATGAGCCGGCTTTCCTTTTGACCGAAGGGGGCATTATCAAGGACGGGTATAACCCTGAACTCGATGAGCTGCGAGAGATCAGCCGCTCGGGGAAGTCGTTCATTTCCCTCCTCGAAAAAAAGGAGCGGGAGAGAACGGGCATCGGCTCACTCAAAGTCCGCTATAACAAAGTCTTTGGCTATTATATCGAGGTGACCAAGTCCCATTTGCACCTCGTCCCTTCCGATTTCATCAGAAAACAGACTCTGGTGAGCTCGGAAAGATACCTGACGCCTGAGCTCAAGGAATACGAGGACAAAGTCTTGACCGCCGAGGAAAAGATTGGAGAGTTCGAACACAACCTCTTTCTCGAGGTCAGAGAGAAGATCGCTCAGGACACGGAAAGGCTCCAGCGCATTGCCGCCGCCGTCGCCCGCCTCGATGTCCTTTCTTCTTTGGCCGAGGTTGCCGCTCAGAGGAACTATTTCCGTCCTGCTGTGGACAATGGAGACAGGATCCGTGTCGAGGGAGGGCGGCACCCCGTCATTGAAAAAACCTCGGCGGAACCTTTTATCCCCAACGACACGTTGATCGACCGCGAGGAAAGCCAGATTCTGATTGTGACGGGACCGAATATGGGCGGGAAATCAACCTACCTCAGGCAGGTCGCTCTCATCTCGATCCTGGCCCAAATGGGTTCCTTTGTGCCGGCGAATAAAGCGGAGCTTGGCGTTGTCGACCGTATTTTCACCCGGATCGGAGCGATGGATTTCCTTAATCTGGGCCAATCGACTTTTATGGTGGAGATGATCGAGACGGCCAACATCTTGAATAACGCCACATCGCGCAGTCTCATCCTTCTCGATGAGATCGGAAGAGGGACGAGCACTTTTGACGGGCTGAGCATCGCCTGGGCCGTAGCGGAGTGCCTCCATGAAAAAGAAGAGGTCAGGGCCAAGACGCTTTTTGCCACTCACTACCACGAATTGACCGAGCTGGCTCTGACGCTGAAAAGAATCAAAAATTACCATATCTCGGTCAAAGAATGGAAAGACGATATCATCTTCCTCAGAAAGATTCTTCCCGGGCCCTCAGACCAAAGCTATGGCATCCACGTGGCCAAGCTCGCCGGTATTCCCCGTTCTGTGATCGAGAGGGCCAAAGAAGTCCTTTTCAACCTGGAAAAGCTCGAGCTGGATGATTCTGGGTTGCCCAGGATAGCCTACCGTTCGCAGCGAAAGCGGGACAAAGCGCAGCTTCTTCTGTTTGAAGAGGAGAGAGAGCAAGAAAAGCTGAGAGACCTGAAGCAAGAAATTGAGGCCTGTGATATCTCCACCCTGACGCCCTTGGCCGCCCTGAATTTTCTTGGCCAGCTTAAAGAAAAACTTGGAAGAGAAAAATAAGCAGAAGCGGCCGGAGATCGGGGAAGTTTCAGGCAATCAAGGAATCAATAATTATCTGATTCATCTTCGACAGCAAATTCTTCCTCTTCTTCATCCTCATCGTCTTCATCGTAGTTGAGTTCTTCTTCGTAGGGAGCTTCACCGTCCTCTTTCTTCCTCTGCTCCAGGACCAGCTTGAACTCGTCCCGGTCTTCGTACCGGCGCAGAAAATTTGCCGTCGAGTCGCTGTAGTAGAGCTCCAGGTAGTCCTCCTCGATGATGCAGAAAACGGACATGCTGTGTCCCGTCTGCAGGTTGCCGACTGTTTCCACCAATCTCGCCTTCTTTTTGATGGCATCCAAAGTCAACCAGCTGGTGATTTCAATTTCTTCCATTTGAATGGCTCTGATGAAAAAAATAGCAACTTTTTTCAAATTGTCAAGAAAAAAATTTTGCCTTTTTCTCTTCCCTTGACAGGACACTTGAACGCATATTTAAATAGGGGAGGAGTGAAAAAAAATGAGATGGGATAAATACACGGTCATGTCACAAGAATCCTTCCAAGTGGCCCAGGGAAAAGCCGAAGAACTGGGCCATCAAGAGGTGAGGCCTGCGCATCTGCTCTGGAGTTTTTTGAGTCAGGAAGAAAACATCGTCGGGGCGGTATTTTCCAAGCTGGGAGTGAACACGGCCCGAATCCGGGAAGCACTGGAGCAGGCCTTTGAGAGAATTCCCAGGGTCAGCGGGGGAGAAGTCTATATCTCCTCAGCCCTGCGTCAGGTCATGAACAAGGCCCAGAAGGAAGCCGACAACTTGAAGGATGAATACATTTCGACGGAGCATCTTCTCCTGGCGATGCTCGAGGACAAGTCGACTGAAGCTGGCCGCATTCTTGAGGAAAACGGCGTGACGAAGGATGCCGTGCTCCAGGCGCTGGCGGCTATTCGCGGTACCCAGAGAGTGACGGACCCGCAGCCGGAAGGGAAATACCAGGTCCTCCAAAAATATGCCCGGGACCTTACTGAGCTGGCCCGCCAGGGGAAGCTCGACCCGGTCATCGGCCGCGAAGATGAAATCCGGCGCGTTATCCAGGTCCTTTCCCGCCGTACCAAGAACAATCCCGTCCTGATCGGAGAAGCTGGCGTCGGAAAGACAGCCATCGTCGAAGGATTGGCCCAGCGCATTGCCAACGGCGATGTGCCTCAATCCCTGAAAAACAAGCGGGTTCTGGCGCTCGACATCGGTGCCCTCGTCGCCGGAACAAAATACAGGGGCGAGTTTGAGGACAGGCTGAAGGCTATGCTAAAAGAGATCAAAGAGGCCAGCGGCGAGATTATTCTCTTTATTGATGAACTTCACACCATCATCGGTGCCGGCGCCGCTGAAGGGGCTGTGGATGCTTCGAACATGCTCAAGCCGCCCCTGGCCCGCGGTGAGCTTCGCGCCGTCGGCGCCACGACGCTCAACGAATACAAGAAATACATCGAGAAGGACGCCGCCCTGGAACGCCGCTTTCAGCAGGTATTTGTGGGAGAGCCTTCGGTGGAAGAGACGATCTCCATCCTCCGCGGCCTCAAAGAGAAATACGAGGTTCACCACGGCGTCAAGATTAAAGATTCCGCTCTCGTGGCGGCCGCGACTCTTTCTCATCGTTATATTTCCGGCCGGTACCTTCCCGACAAGGCCATCGATCTTGTCGATGAGGCTGCCTCCCGCACCCGTATCGAGATCGACAGCATGCCGGAGGAAATCGATGAGCTCGAGCGGCGGATTCTCCAGCTCGAGATTGAACGGCAGGCTTTGAAGAAAGAGAAGGATGCCGGTTCGAAGGACCGCCTGGATAAACTGAATAAGGAGCTGGCCGAGCTGAGGGAAAAAAGTGCCTTTCTCAAAATCCGCTGGCAGAAGGAGAAAGATCTGATCGACGCCATGAACAAGCTCAAGGAGCAGGCGGACGTGCTGAAGGTCGAAGAGCAAAACGCCGAGCGTCGGGGCGACCTGGAGCGGGCGGCTGAAATCCGCTACGGCAAGTTGATCGAGATTTCCAAGGAGACGGAGAAGCTTTCAGCGCAACTTGCTGAGGCGCAGAAAAAAGGGAAAATGCTCAAAGAGGAAGTGGATGAGGAGGATGTGGCCGAGGTCGTCTCGCGGTGGACGGGAATTCCCGTCTCCAAAATGCTCGAAGGAGATGTCGAGCGTCTGATCAAGATGGAAGATAATCTGGCCAAGCGGGTCATCGGGCAAGACCATGCCCTAAGGGTCGTCTCCGACACCATCCGGCGGGCCAGGGCAGGAATCCAGGATGCCTCCCGGCCGCTGGGCTCCTTTATTTTTTTGGGTCCGACAGGAGTGGGGAAAACCGAACTGGCCCGCGCCTTGGCCGAATTTCTCTTCGATGACGAGCGGGCCATGGTCAGGCTCGACATGTCAGAATACATGGAGAAACATACGGTCTCCCGGCTTATCGGAGCACCCCCGGGCTATGTGGGGTATGAGGAAGGGGGCCAGCTGACCGAGGCCATCAAACGCCGCCCTTACTCCATCGTCCTCCTGGATGAGATCGAGAAGGCGCATCCCGACGTCTTCAACATCCTGCTCCAGATCTTGGATGACGGCCGGCTGACGGATGGGAAAGGAAGAACAGTCGATTTCCGCAACACCATCATCATCATGACCTCCAACCTGGGGAGTCAGGTGATCAAGGAATTCAGTCTGGATTATGAGACCATGGAGAGGGAGGTCAAAAAAATTTTGGAGAGCTCCTTCCGGCCTGAATTCCTGAATCGCATCGATGAGATCGTCCTTTTCAAGGCGCTCGGCAAGGATGTCTTGCTCCAGATCGTCGACCTGCAGTTAGATCATCTGCGCCAAAGACTCGAAGACAGGAAAATCAAGCTGGAGGCGAGCCAGAAGGCCAAAGAGCTCCTGGCCGAGAGAGGGTATGATCCCGTCTACGGCGCCCGGCCTCTGAAAAGGACGATCCAGCAGGAGATCCAGAACCCCTTGGCCTTGCAGCTCCTGGAAGGAAATTACCGAGAAGGCGATATCATCAAGGTCGATGTGGATAGAGACAGGAATTTTATTTTCAAGAGAGTGCCCGCCCGGGCTCCAGATTGACTTTGCCATGGAAAATATAGTAAACAGATAGAATTAATGAGATGAAGTGGAGGTCATGATGAAGAAGAATAGGGTTGTTTTGTTCGCTCTGGTGCTGTTTCTTGGTCTGAGCTCGCTTGCCCTGGCCAACGGCTTTAACCTCAATAGCCTGGGCAGCCGCGCCTTGGCCATGGGAGGTGCGTTTGTCGGGCTGGCTGATGATTATAGCGCCATATATTGGAACCCGGCAGGAATAGCTCAGTTCAAGACGAAATACTTCGGTTTTTACGGGACAGACATCATCCCCAAAGGATCATACCTCTTTCAAAGACCCACTGAGGCCGGCCTTCTGACTGTTGTTGATGCCAAGACCAAAACCAAACACTATCTTTCCGGAATGGCGGCCTACTATCATCCGATCAATGAAAACCTTGTGGCGGGAGTCGGTGTTTATATCCCCTCGGGCCTGGGCGCAGCCTGGAATGGGGATGATTTCAGGCTTCTGACCAATAATACCTCGTACTTGTGGGAAAGCCGCGTCGGGATGATCACTTTCGCCCCGGCCGTCTCCTATAAGATCAACGACATGGTTTCCGTGGGGGCGACCTTGAACATCAATTACGGGATGTTCACGGTCAAAACCCATGCCGGAAATGTTGCTATTCCTGTGGCCCCGGGTGAGCTGGACCTGGGCCAGTATGATGAAAGTCTGAACGGCTGGGGACTCGGCGCTACGTTCGGGGTTCTGGTTAAGCCAAATGATATGCTCAGCTTCGGCGCCACCGTCCGGACGCCGAGCAAGATCAAACTCAGCGGCGATGTCACCATCCAGAATATCGACCTTCTGAACCCCAATTTCAAGAATACATCTGAGGCCAATCGAGATGTAACTTGGCCATGGTGGGTTGGTGCGGGCGTCGCTTATCGTCCTAGGCAGGACCTGATTCTGACGGCTGATTTGCAGTGGACGCAGTGGTCGAGAGAGAAGGATCTCGAAACCAGGTACAAAGATCCCTATTGGAGTCTTTTTATGGAGGCCTCCGGCGGAAATATTCTGCCCCTGAAATGGAGCGATGCCTTGCAGATCCGGTTCGGGGCGGAATATATGCTTTATCAGAACATCGCTCTCCGGGCCGGATATTACTATGATCCATCGCCGGCTCCGGACAGGACCCTGAATGTCCTCCTCCCCAGCTATGACTTCAACGTCATCACGCTGGGGCTGGGGTATGATTTGAACGGCCTGGTGATCGATTTTGCGTTTGAGATGCTTTTTGGCAGGAAGAGGGAAGTGGATTTCGCCAAGTGGCTTCTTGACCCGGCCTGGGAATCGGCCAGGCCCGGCGTTCATAAAATGAATATTTATGTCCCGAATATTTCGATCAGCTATAAATTTTAAGCGGTTTGAAACAAGCCTTCTCGGCGCCTGATTGGCGGCGCTGGAGGAGAAGCAAAAGAAGCGATTGACGGGGCGGGCAGTTGCCGGTCAGCGCGGCTGCCCGCTTTTTTTGCGGTCCAGGCAGACGCGCCCGCCACAAAGTCAGGGAATAGACATTCGCCGGAGAAAATCGTCGGCCTCGCGGTCAGGACAATCCGGGTTGATTTAACCTGGATTTTTGATTAATCTTGTTGTCATGATGGAGGAGAACAGATGAAGGTCAGGAAAGCCATTATTCCGGCGGCAGGCTTTGGTACACGTTTTCTCCCCGCCACCAAAGCCCAGCCCAAAGAGATGCTGATGGTCATAGACAAACCTCTCATTCAGTATACTGTGGAGGAAATTCTGGGAGCGGGCATCCGCCAGGTCGCTATCATCACCAGCCGCGGCAAGTCGGCCCTGGAAGATCATTTCGACCGCAGTCCGGAGCTCGAGACCTTCCTCGAAGAAAAGGGGAAGCTCGAACTGCTCGAAGAGATGCAGAGGATTTCCCGGCTGGCGGATTTCACCTATATACGCCAGCCCCACATGCTGGGGCTGGGCCACGCCATTTTGATGGGCGAGAATTTTGCAGCCGGCGAGCCAGTAGCGGCCCTCACGCCCGACGATATCTATGATTGTCCAATCCCGTGCACCAAGCAACTTGTTGATGCGTTCAGCGAGCTTCGAGGGACGGTGATTGTCTTAGGCCGGGTGGATGCAGAGGGGACAAAAAAGTACGGCATCATCAAGGCCAAGAAGCAGCTTTCCGAGCGAATTTTCCAGGTCGCGGATATGGCGGAGAAACCCGGACCGGAGAAAGCCTTTTCCGATTTGGGAATTTTGGGACGTTACGTTTTTACGCCTGAAATTTTCGAGGCAATCAAAAGGACTCCGCCTGATTCGAGAGGAGAGATTCAAATCACCGACGCCATCCGGGTTCTGCTGGACAGCCAGCCTGTCTATGGCTATCTTTTTGAAGGGAAGCGCTATGATTGCGGCAACAAGCTCGGGTTCCTGGAGGCGACTATCGCCCTCGCTCTTAAGCATCCCGAATTCAGCGGTCCGGTGAAAGAGCTTATCAAACCGCTGCTGCGTTGATTGTTCTAAATTTATTTTCTTCAATATCCGGGAAACAAGGAAGTTGAAAGCCATTCTTATAAGGAAATACCGATAAAACAAAAAGAACTAAAAACGCTGCTGTTTTTTGTCGAGGTTTTCTTTATTGCCGCCTTGCTCGTCGTCTGGCTGAGCTTCCCTTCCCTGCAAAAAAATAAGAGCCTCTGGATTCTTTTCTTCTACAGCTTTCCCTCTGAGTTCCTGATCGCCGCGGTGCCTCACGAGCCGGTCATTATTTATTTTGGCAAATTTTATTCACCCCTAACAGTTGCGTTGGTGGCTGTCGTCAGCACGGTCGCAACAGAGGCTCTCAACTACTCTGCCTACAAATATATGGCTGCCCTGTCTGTTCTTAAAAATATTGTCAACATCAAAAGTGTCCAGAAGATCATAAGGCTGTTCGAGAAGGCTCCTTTTGTGGCCCTGATCGTGGCCGGGCTCTCGCCTGTTCCTTTCTACCCCTTCCGGATTCTCGTGGTTATGGCTCGTTACCCCTTGGCCAAGTATTTGCTCGCTGTCTTTCTTTCTAGATTTCCCCGATTCATCTTTCTTTCCGGCATTGGCCGTATCTTTAAAATCCCGGATTATTTGATAATCGGAATTGTTATTGCGAGTATAGTCGCCATTGATATTTCGGTAATAAGGAATCTTTTAAAAAAGCGCGCCCAAAAGAAATCTTCTCAATTCTATACATCCTAGAGCCAATCAGCATTATTCTAAGCCTTCTTCTCGCCCGTTTTCGACCCTCTCGCCGGGTTTATCGTTTCTTTTAAAACCAGCAGTCTTGTTTTTCTCTTGCTCGGAACTATTGCGGTCATGCGGATGCTGCTGAAGCTGCTCTTCAAAGTCCAGCGGGAGCAAAGTTTCTTTATGAAGACTTCGCCGGGGCAAAAATGGCAGCACCGTGCCAAGTGACAACCACGATAATGCTTCCGAGGCACGCCCCGGCGAGGACATCCAGCGGGAAATGAACTCCCATGTACACCCGTGAATAGGCAACCGCCATCGCGACGAGAAACATCGGCCAGAATCGTCTCCCGAATATGAGCACCACCAAAGTGGCCAGGGCAAAGGCCATCTGGGCATGACCGGAGGGGAAGGAATGATCGTGAAGCCTTTCTCCCACCACATGGACGACATACGGACGCCCGTTCTCTGGTGCGGCCTTCACATTTGAGGAAACAAAATAAATCGGCGGCCTCGGACGGCCGACATAATGTTTAAGGACACCATTACAGGCACCGCTGATCGATAAGGCTGCTGCCGCATATATAAGAATATGGATTTTTCTGCCTTTTAGCGTCCTCCAAAGAATAAGAGCGAAAAAAAGCGGAATCACAACCCAGCCGTTGCCTAGATTGCTGACAAACAAAAAAAACCAATCAAAAAAAAGGGTATGATGCGTATTGATGATTTTAAACAGGGTCACGTCCGCGGCCACGGCGGCCTGGCCGATTGTCCCGGCATATGGCAACATAATGTTCCTCAATATACCATATTTTAGGGCTGGGGAATTCTCTTTTATGACTGCAGCAATTTTTTTATTGTCTTAGCTCAGATTGTTTGTCATAACATTGCTGTAACCATATTAAGATTCCCTTTGGCCGTTTCTAATCAACAGCAATTCACCGTCTTTGATGAGACCGATGCCGGGAGCATAAATCTTATATTCTTTGCTCTCCAAGCAGCCAGCATCGAGCCTTCACGGCTCGGCATCACGAATCAGAGAGCGGCCATCACGGCTGACCGGTCCGCCATCTGCCGACGATCTCCCACTCAAACCGCACCGTGCGGCCGTTCCGGTACTTCCCTTTCTCCCATAGCCGTTTCTTCTTCTTAAACAGCTGCCGGTTGTGCCTGTTCCTTCGGTTCAGCCCGGGCGTTGCGCCGTTGTCAAGCTCGATGAGCGCCAGTTCCTCCAGCCGTACGATCCTGCACATGCGCTCGAACTGCAGCCGCAGGAAGATATCGCCCTTGCCGTGATGACCGCAGAAGTCCTCGTCATACCCGCCCGCCTTCCAGAATGTTTTCCGCTGGACCAGGAAGGTGTTCGGATGTGAATGCTTGGCCGAGCCATCCTCACGCTGGCGGCCGAAGAAGTACACTGAACCGGGGTCTTTGGTCATGGAGAGAACCCGGTTCAGACCTTCTGCGGGGAACAGGTGGTCTATGTCAGTGGCGATGGCCCATTCGGCTTCGGCAAGCTTCAAGCCCAGATTCCGTGCCCCATGCTGGTTCCAGGCAATGTCCTCTTTGACCCGCACCAGGGTGAGGTTTATCGGACACTCAGGCGGGATAATCGCAGGTTGCGGTGAGCCGTCGTCCACAAGCACATATTCTATCCGCCGGGCCAATTCTTGAGGCAATTGGGTCCACAATTGCAGCTGTCGGTCCAAACAGACTTTATTGTTATAGTAAGGATAGACTAAAGTGAGTTCCATCATGCCCCGGTTTCCCTGCTCCTGTCAATTGACCAAGGGGACCTGGAGGAAATTCATTCTTGTGCACTGAACAGATTTCTCGCCATTTTCGCCAATTTTCGCCCGCTCATATCTTGAAATAACCATATCACAATGAAAATAATACGGTCAATAAGTAACAGAATATCCAGAGCTTCGGCACTTCCGGAATCACTCTTTTTTTAATCAGTTAGAGAATATATCTTTCCGCCTATGTCCGGGAATGTGTTTGGCGCTTCAGTCGTTTTTTTCTTCGTTTTTATATTTGAGTCGGACCTTAATATCAAAATGATTGACGCAAGGCCGATATATCCGGCGGCCCCCCGGTGATCCTTCATAACCTTGACACAATCTTGTCGTTTCTAACTCAATTTTGTTTTCGGAAATCATTTCTCTGAGAATTTGTCCGACCGAGAATCCGCCGTTGAAACAAAGCGGATTATGACAATCGATGAATTCGCCAAGAGCCGCTTTTCCGAGCTTTCTGGCAGAGCCGCTCCAAACGTACCTTCGCCTGTTTCAGTCAGTTCAACCGTGACGTCCTCAACGCTCGGGAAGACTTCTTCAAATGATATTCCCGGTTTACTGAAAACGTAAGGTCCGCCTTGAAAAATCTCCGATGCTTTCGGTCTGCGCCTAGAACTCACATTTCTCTCCTCTTAGATTAGCCAATCGACCGCTTTTTTCTTTTTCTCCTTGTCCGCGTGGGAATAGATTAGGATCGTCTTGATTTTGGTGTTGCCCTGGGGCGAGTCGATCGTCATAAAATGGACGCTCATTTCCAGGAAGGAACTTGTGAAGAAACGCCTGAAGAGATGGAGGTGGAAATCAATCCCGGTATTGGCCGCAAAGACGACGCGGTCAGGGAAGGCCTTCTTGACCGGGCCCTGCGGCTTTTTGCTGATCCTAGGGGAGGCCTCCAGGATTTCCTCAAGTTGGGGATGAGGTAGGGGTTTTATTTGAGGCGATTCTTTAAAGAATTTCACCCTTTTGAGAGAGTTTTGACCCTGGAAGGCCTCCCCGTCGATTGCCTTATAGAACATCGCTCGCTGGATTTGCAGATAGCGGTTGACCGAGGCCCTGGATTTCTTGTCCTCTTTTAGCTTCGGTTTGAGCTGCCCGACGTAGTTTGGTGTGACGTTCGAGAGGTAGACGATCCCGCCCTAGTTGAAGAACTCCTAGACCTTTTTGAGCCGCTGCTGCTCCCGGTCGGCCGGGGTCGACTTCGAGGTCTAGGCCCCGTCGAGCTACGGCCTTACAAAATCGCTGCAACTAACCTCCTTTTAACTTCGGGAGGCCCGGGCTTAGGTCCGGCCTCAGCCCCCCTTAATCCGCCGTCTTCGAAGTTTCTAAGATTTCCTCGATCGAACCCATAGTCTCCCTGATTTTGCCTTCTATTGTCTGCCAAGCAGGGTATATAAAAAGGCACTGTGTTTTGGCCTGCGCAAGATTGTTATTGGCTTGAATAAGAAAAAATCTGATCAGCTCTTTGCCTTTCTGAAGTCTCTCTTGATCTTCGGCCATTTATTATTTCCTCCGAAAATTTGGATATTTTTTATTTGCTTCCCACGGCTTGCGGACTAGGCCCAGGGATGTCCAACCTCTACGGACTTCAATCATCTATGGCTTCGACCCGTCAGGTCTCTGATGATGACGAGATCGGCAGACTTTCCTTGATATGGGATTAGGCCTGCTCTAATTTCGATAAGAATATCCGTTCCGTCTCGGTGTTTAATGATCGTGTTGTACAAAGGCGGGGCATCTTCGCCTGAAATGCGCTGGAGATAGTATTTGGCTAACCTGGGAAGTTCGTCCGGATGGACATAAGATGCAAAGGGAGTATTAAGCATTTCCTCATAAGAATAGCCCAAGAGTTTTGCCAGCGAGGGCGATAGAAATATTATTTGCCGATCTCGAACGATAAGCATGCAGTCTTTCGATTGTTTAAAGAAATTGTGATAGACGTCTTCTATTTTTATAGATTGAATCCCCGCTCTTTGTCGCAGAATCTCTAATTTCTCTAATTCAATTATTCTTCTATGCAAATCAAGCAACTTTTCTTGTGTTTTTTCTTCGACCTCAATGCCCCTCAGATCACTTGTATTCGCCATGATTATTTACTCTAGGGCACTTCAGTGAAAGTATTTTCCAGCTCCGTTCAGCAATTTTTCCCGGCTATATGGTTTTGAAAGAATGCTGATCATGTCCTTTTTGCTGCCGATCTTCTCTTCTTTTTCGGAAACAAGAGATGGCAGAAATATTATCGGGATGTCTTTGGCCGTTTGATCGCCTTTTAGAATATTGGCGACTTCGCCGCCGTCGAGTCCGGGCATCATGATATCGAGAACGATGATGCGCGGAAGCGTTTCTTTAGCTTTCGTTATTCCTTCTTCGCCATTAGATGCTATGCTGACAGGGTACCCGGCGTTGGCTAAGGCCGACGTCAGCATATTTTGGGCCATAACGTCATCGTCGACAACGAGAATTTCTTTACCTGGCATCGTTCTCTTTTCCGGATCAACATTTTTGCACTTTGGTTATATATACAATTCTCCTCTTTGTTTAGACGCTCGTGAGACAAAAAATTTCTCAAAAAGGCTTCTTATCAGGCTGAAGACAGGGAAAAAAAGGGGAGTGGCGAGGGGCGGAATCGAACCGTCGACGCAGGGATTTTCAGTCCCTATGCCCGTTTTGGAAGCGCTCGCATTTTCAGGCAGTTATAAAAAACATCCCTCCGACCGTGTCCAAATTTGTGACCCTTATCGTGCTACTCTATGCTTAGAACAATTTTTTTTATCGAATTCAGAGGGATATAAATTTTCTCCTGAGGCTGTGGAGATTGCCGATCATAAAAAAAATATCCTTCTCGAATGACTTGATTTACGCTGTTTTGGGCCGGGCTTTCTTGGGAAAATAGAAAGCTCTCAAGTGTTCCGTCTAAGTAATAAACATTGACCGCCCAGTTCATAATTTTCCTCCTTTAATCATTATCAAGAAAATATACAACCCTCTTTTTTCTCTCCTTATCGGTATGAGAATAAATGAGGCTCGTCGTGACCCCGCTCAGGACAGTTGAGAAATGTTTTCTATTTTTTCTTAAGCACCTCATTAATCCAGGTGAAGAATTCATCGATCTTGGCCTCCATCTCTTTTGTGTCTTTAAATTTCGGGATACCAAGAATCAGTGACACATCTTCCTCTTCTCTTGAGGTTAAATAATCTCCATCTTTAAGTTTTTTACGAACGTTTAAAAGTCTCAAAATCTGATCCCTTATCGTACTTTCACCCATAATTTACCCCTCCAATGACTCGACTGCCTTTCTCTTTCCCTCCAGATCGGTGTGGAAATATATGAGGCTTGTCGTTATTTTGCTATGTCCCAGAAGTGAACCTATTGTAACAAAATCTACACCTTTTTCCAAAAGGGAAGTGGTGAAATAATGCCTCAAGAGATGAAAATGGAAACCAATCCCGGTGTTGACCGCAAAGGCCACGAGGTCATGGAAGACCTTCTGGACTGGGCTCGGCGGCCTCCTGCTGATCTCCCGGGAGGCCTTCGGGCCCCGCTCGCCTCGTTCCTTTTCGTGGTATTTCAGCAAGCTGTTTGATAATTATAAAATCAGCAGGCATTCCCCGATGTGTAACTACACCGGCGCTTATTTCAACATGAACATCTTGTCCATTTCGGTGCTTAAGCACCATCTGGTATATCGGGGGGACATCTTTGCCCGCGATGCGCTGGAGATAATATTCCACCAATCGGGGAAGCTCGTCAGGGGGCACAAAAGAGGCAAAGGGAGTATTGATAACTTCCTCCGGAGTATAACCCAGCAGTTTTGGCATGGGCGGGCTGACAAATCTAACCAGCCTATCCTGAATTAAAACCAGAGGGTCTTTTGATTGTTTAAAGAAGCTGCAGTATATTTCTTCTATTCTTCTCAGCTCCGCTTCTGCCCGTTGTCGCGCGATTTCCATTTTTTCCAATTCGGTTATTCGTCGGTTCAGCTTAAACAACTGCTTTTGATATTTTTCCTCTGATTTGTCTTTTTTTTTCATATTTATCCATCCCGCCCAAGAGATATTTGGAGCGGAAGGACCTTTAATCCTTTAGGTCCAGTCCTCCAGCTTTCTCCCTTGCTTGTCCTTGAACGAACCTACGATGATCATAATGAAATCAATGATCGCTCCGAATCCCGCCAGCCCGAGCGTAAAGAACCAAATAAGGGCAGTCCCGACTTTCCCGACGTAAAAACGATGGACACCGAAAATTCCAAAGAAGAAGCAAAGGAGAAGGGAAGGAAAATAAATTCTCAGCATCAGGAATGATTGGATGAATTGTCTTTGTCATTTTGTCCTACTCTTTTGCAGATGGAAATCTATTTTATTCTAACCCCAACCGCCAGATTTTTCAATAAACAAATAAGGAAGTGCGTATGTCCAAAAATCCTTCCGAATTTTCCGTTATTTTTCTATTTCTTCCGGATAAAGAAGCCCCTCTAACTTATTTATTTTGCGGGGAAACAAGGGAATGGCGAGGGGCGGAATCGAACCGTCGACGCAGGGATTTTCAGTCCCTCGCTCTACCGACTGAGCTACCTCGCCATGTGTCGATGAAGAGATTAACTCCTCAAATCGGTAGATAGTATATTTTTCCTCATAAATAAAGTCAACCGGGAAGTCAACCCAAGAAATAATCAAGAATAACAGGTCTTGACGCCGAAATGAACTCGTGCTACGTTCAGTCGAAAATGAAGATAGCCGGGCTTCTTCCCCATGTCCAAGTCTTCGGCGGCGTTCGCCGCTACCTGGAAATCGGAAACGAGCTGACCAAAAAAGGTCATACCTTCGTTCTCCTCACGCCCGCAGGGGAGAAGCCTCAATGGCTCGAATTTATCGGGACCAGCAAGCCTTTTAAGGCCATGGCAGCCGATCACTTTGACATCGGCCTCTGCAGCGATTATTCTATTCTTCCTTATTTCGAGAGGCTAAAAGCCAAAGCCAAGTTCTTTTATTTTCTCCTCGAGGGACATAAGAGGGAAAAGGAAATTCTCCGCAAGAACTACCTTTTCCTGGGGAATTCAGAGGGCCTTTGCCGCCGCCTCGAGCGAAAATACGGGATTCGCTGTTTTCGCGCTCCCGGAGGCATAAATCCACATTTTTTTTATCCCTTCGAGAAGGCCTCTCCTCCCGCAAGAACAGCCGAGCCTGATTTCAATATCCTCTGTTACGGTCGGATTTATAAAAAGAGGAAAGGGGTTCGCCGCGTCATCAGGGCCGTCGAGAAACTCCACAAGAAATTTCCTCGCCTCCGGCTGATCTTCTTCGACAGCCTCGTGGGCGAGGACCGTCTCGACCCCAGGCCTCTCATCAAAACTTCTGTTCCTCATGATTTTCACCTCAACCTTCCCCAGAGCCGCATGGCCTGGCTGTTCGCTCAGGCAGACCTCTTTGTCATGGCTGAGAGACGCGCCGGATGGGCCAACACCGCCGCCGAAGCCATGGCCTGCCGAGTTCCTGTCGTCTGCACGCCGAGCGGGACTCGCGATTTCGCTTTCCCCGGCCGGACAGCCCTTGTTGTGCCCTTGGGCTGCTCCTTCCTTATAAGCCGCCAGATCAAAAAAGCGATTCTCGATGAGAATCTGCGCTTCCGCCTGGCCCGGGCCGGTTATGAGAAGATCAGAGAATTCACCTGGGAAGCCCTGGCTGTCCGTCTGGAGGGGATTTTCAAAGCGGCGCTGAGCGAGGCCGGTCCATCCTCCGGCCCCTTAGAATAGCCCCCTTAAATTGAAATAGCCCACCTGTTGTGATATCCTTTCCGGGGAGGATGTGCGCATGGATGAAAAGCAAATGATACAGCTTCTGCTCAAAGAGAACCAAGAGTTCAAAAAGCTCTACGAAGAGCACCAGTCTTATGAGAAAAAGCTCGAAAAGTTCAAGAGCAAAAGCTTCCTGACCGAGGAGGAAGAGCTTGAGGAGAAGGAGCTGAAGAAGCGCAAACTCGCTCTCAAGGACAGAATGTATCTGCTCATGGCGGAGTTCAGGAAGTCACTCTAAGCCAACGGCCAAAACTGATGAACACGAAGAAAAAATTCCGGGTCGGGTTGATCGGAACAGACACCATGCGCGGGAAAGAGATCAAGAGTATGCTGAGTGTCAAGAGATTCCCATTGACGCGCATCGAATTTTTTGACTCGGACGTCCGGGAAGAGTATGGCAAGCTCACCCAGTTTCAGGATGAGCCCAGAGTCATCCATCATCCTGACCCTGGTTTGCTCGAAGGCCTGGACCTCCTCTTCCTGGCGGCGGACAGGGAGACCAACCGGACCTACGGAATGATGGCCAAAAAAAAGAAATTCCAGGCCATCGATTTAGAAGAGACTTTTGCCGACCGCGAAGAGATCCCTGTTGTTGTCGCCGGAGTGAATGATAAGGTCATGGCCAACAAGCGGTTACCTCTTATCTGCAACCCTCACCCCGTTACGATCATCCTTTCTGCACTCCTCCATCGGCTTGTCCCCAAATTCGGCGTTTCCAGGGCTGTTGCCTTCATCCTCCAGCCCGTCTCTGCTTTTGATAAGTCCGGCATCGACGAGCTGGCCAGCCAGAGCGCCGCCCTGCTTTCGGGAGCCTCCCCCAAGAAAAAGGTTTTTAAGGAACAAATCGCCTTTAATATTCTCTCCCATACCGAAGTGCCTGACGCCAACGGTTTCTCTTCGGGCGAAAGGCAGATTATCACGGAAGTCAAAAGAGTCCTCTCCCTTCCGGACTTGGCCGTCTCCCTGTCCATTATTCAGGCTCCGGTTTTCCATACTTACTCTATCATGGCTTATGTGGAGCTGGCCAGAGAAGCCAGCATCAAGGACTTGGAAAATCTTTACCGGGGAGATCCGCTTTTTAAGATCAAGGCCCCCGGCACCTCCTGTCCTGTCTCGGCAATCTCTATCGCCGGAAAAGAGCAGATCTTCATCGGACAGATCAAAAAAGAGGCTGCTCTGCCGAAGGCCTTTTGGATTTGGACGGTCACCGATAACCTGACCCGCGGGTCGGCCTTGAATGCGCTCGAGATTGCCAGGATTATTTTTGCTTCAAAGCCTCGCGATTCCTCCTCGACATGAAAGATATATTTGCGCTTTTCAAGCTCGCCCTCCAGGAGAAAAAGCTTCTCATCCTGTCTTTCGTTTCCTCGGTCTTTGTCGCCTTCTTTACCTATGTCTTTGTCAATCTGGTTCAGCCGATCATGGACAAACTCTTCCAGCTCACTTCCAGAGGAGCGCCGCCAAGAGCCCGTTTTATGGACTTCTTCTTCAAGTCCCTTCATATCAGCGAAGACCAGCTGGTCAAGTTTCTGCCGCTCCTCGTGCTCGTCGTCATCTTCGGCAAGGGCCTGTTCACTTTCCTTTCGTCGTTTTTCATGAAGGCGGTCGGCCACCGCGTCGTCAAGAGGCTGCGCGATGATGTGTACAGGCACCTTATTTACCAATCCGCCAGCTTTTTCGATAAGAAACTCACCGGCGACCTGATGACCCGCCTGACGAACGATGTCGATAAAATCCAGCAGGGCATCTCGGGAAGCATGGCCGACTTTATCGAGGAAGCCTTTATTCTCTTTGCCCTCCTCATGGGCGTTTTTATTATCGACTGGCGCCTGTCTGTCGTTTCTATCGTTATTACGCCGCTCGCGGTCATTCCTTTGGCCGCCTTCAGCCGCCAGGTCAAAAAGAAGAGTCTCGTGGGGCAGAGGAAGATGTCCCAGATCTACAACCTCCTCCATGAAACCATCACAGGAAACAGGATCGTCAGAGCGTTCACGACCGAAGAATTCGAGATCAAAAAGTTCCTTCAGGCCACAGCGAGCTACCTCAAGACGAGCCTGAAGCTTTCCTGGATCGGAAGCCTCTCTTCGCCTTTCATGGAGTTCCTCGGCGGAGTGGTCGGCGCCTTCATCCTTTATGTCGGCACGCGAAGGATCGCCCAGGGAGCAATCAGCCCCGGCGATTTCGGCGCCTTTGTCTTCGCCATCTTCATGATGTACACGCCCATCAACCGCCTTAACCGCGCCAATAACGTCATCCAAGCCTCTGTCGCTTCTTATCAACGCCTCCGGGAAGTACTCGACAGCCCGGCTCAGATTCAGGACAGTCCCACGGCCTATCCTCTCCCGCCGGTGCAGGGGCGGGTGAAATTCGAGGACGTTTCCTTCTGCTACAACGAGGCCAGGCCGACGCTCTTCGATATCAATTTTGAGGTCAATCCTAACGAGACAGCGGCTTTTGTCGGGTTGAGCGGGGCCGGCAAAACGACTATCATCAACCTGTTGTCCCGTTTTTATGACCCGACTTCAGGCAGGATCATGATTGATGGAATCAACATACGGGAAATCACTCTCAACTCCTTGCGTTCGCAGCTGGGGTTGGTGACTCAGGATACCATCCTTTTCAACGATACGGTGCGCAACAATATCGCCTATGGCCTGGAGAACTTCGCCTCAGAGAGAATCATCGAAGCGGCCAAGGCGGCCAAGGCCCATGAGTTCATCATGGAGCTACCCCAGGGCTATGACACCATGATCGGAGAACAAGGCGGTCTGCTCTCGAGCGGGCAGCGTCAGCGCCTGGCCATCGCCCGGGCTTTGCTCAAAAACCCCCCTATCCTCATCCTTGACGAGGCCACTTCGGCCTTGGATACGGAATCGGAGAGGCTCATCCAGGTGGCCCTGGCCAATGCCGTGAAAGACAGGACCACCTTAATCATCGCCCACCGCATTTCGACCATACGCAATGCCGACAAGATATTTGTCGTGGACAATGGACGTATTGCTGAATCCGGCAACCATGATGAACTCTATAAACAAAACGGGATCTATAGGAAGCTTTACGACTTGCAGTTCCCGGAAGAAAAGGAGCCCGACCAGTGAGGAGCATGACGGGGTACGGAGAGAAAAGCTTCGAAGCTCGGGGCCTTCGCGCCAAGGTCAGTATCAAGAGTCTCAATCATCGTTTTTTCGACTGGAATTATAAAGGCGCCCCGTTGGGTGAGATCGAGAACAAGTGGAGGGCCATGGCCCAGAAGAAACTCAAGCGGGGGAGGCTCGAAGTCACGCTCGACCTGACCATCCTCGACCCATCGAGTTGGGAGGTCTTAGTCGACGAAGGTCTCCTGGAAAGAATCCTGGAGGCGCTCGAAAAGGCCTCCGCCAGGACAGGAATAACAGCTAATTTCTCCGTGGATAATATTTTCCAGATTCCCCAGGTCATCGAGTTGAAGAGGAAGGATTTATCAGCTGAGGCGGTCTCTTTTTTGGAAAAATGCTTCGAAGAAACGCTGGCCAAGGTCCTGAAAGAAAGATGCCGGGAAGGGAGGGAGACAGCGCAGCAGATCAGGCGCCATCTTCGCCGGATCAGGCAGTCTCTCAAGCGCATTGAAAAACTGGCCAAAACGCAACCCCTTCTCATCCGGGAGAAATTGAAACAGCGCTTGAAAGAGGTGAACAGCGGACTCGTTGCGCAGGCGGAAAAGGTGGAGGAGGAAGCGGCCTATTTAGCTCAGCGAGCAGACATCGCCGAAGAGATTCTGCGGCTGCGGAGCCACGTCGATTCTTTTGAAAAACTGGCCCGGGAAGACAAAGAAGAACCCCTGGGAAAAATGTTGGATTTCCTCTCCCAGGAAGTTTACCGGGAAGCGAATACGATCAACTCCAAGAGTCAGAATATCGAAATCACCAACGAAAGTCTGGCCATCAAAAGCGAGGTAGAAAGCATCCGCCAGCACGTCCAGAATATAGAGTGAGGCAAAGCCTATGATCTATGTGATTTCAGGGCCTTCGGGATGTGGAAAGTCAACCCTGATCGATCGGGCCCTGGCCGACCTCAAGGATATCCATTTTTCCGTTTCTCATACCACCCGGGAAAAGCGAGACGGAGAAGCCGAGGGAAAAGATTATTACTTCATCAGCCGGGAAAAATTTCAGAAGATGGTCCAGAAAAAAGTGTTTATCGAATGGGCCGTTGTTCACGGCGCTTGTTACGGGACATCCAAGAAAGAGTTGAAGAGAAAAAGGATACAGGGAGACGTTATCCTGGATATCGACGTCCAAGGAACCATGCAGGTCAGACAGAAGATCAGGAAGGCGATTTTCGTCTTTATCCTGCCGCCACGCTATCAAGAGCTCAAAAAGAGGCTTCAAAACAGAGGATTGGATTCTGCTGCCTCGATCAAAAAAAGGCTGGCCCGGGCCAGGCAGGAAATCTGGTCATATTTGTGCTTTGACTACATCGTCATTAACGATGAAATTGAAAAGGCGGTCGCTGACCTCGAATCCATTATCAGATGCCAGCGTTCGCATCTCGCCGCCCGCAAAGAAGAGATGAAGCCCATCCTGGCCAGCTTCCGAACAGGAGATGCGCTCAAATAGGTGGAAGGGGAGAATCCGATGAAAAAAATAGCCCTGGGCGTGACATCCTCGATCAGCATCTACAAAGCTGCCGAGATCTTGCGAGGTCTACAGAAAAGAGGAATCGACGTTCAGGTGATCATGACCCGGAACGCCGCCCGTCTCATCTCTCCACAGCTTTTCAGCGTCCTCTCCGGCCGAAAAGCCATCGTTGACCTTTTCGGGGAGGACTACCAGGATGAGATCGCTCATGTGTCCCTGGCTGACGAGGTTTCACTCCTTCTGGTGGCCCCGGCGACAGCCAATATCATCGGAAAGTTCGCTTCAGGTGTGGCGGATGATTTTCTGTCGACTTTTTTCCTGGCCGTGCGCTGTCCGGTGCTGATCGCTCCGGCCATGAATGAGGCGATGTATCTCCATCCCCAGACCCAAGCCAATGTCCAGAAGCTCCGCTCCTCGGGTATGGAGTTTATCCTGCCCGAGAAAGGCTATTTAGCCTGCCAGGAGGAGGGTTGGGGCAGGCTGGCGGCGCCTGATAAGATCATTGAGCAGAGCCTGGCGTCCCTCCAAAGAAGCGAGCGCTTAAAGGGAAGGAAATTTCTCATCACCGCCGGACCCACCCGGGAGCCTCTCGACCCTGTTCGGTTCCTTTCCAACCGGTCCTCGGGCAAGATGGGCTATGAATTGGCGGCCGAGGCTCTGCGGCGAGGAGCGGAGGTTGTCCTGATCTCCGGACCAGTTTCCCTGACGCCTCCGGCCAAGGCTGAGCTGAGAAAAGTAGAAACGGCGGAAGAAATGGCCCACGAAGTCATGAAGAACTTTCCCCAAGCCGATGCCCTGATCATGACCGCGGCCGTGTCGGATTTCAAATTCAAGGCGGTTTCCTCCCGGAAGATGAAAAAGCAGAGAGCCGCCAAAAAGATTGAGCTTGTCCGAACAAAAGATATTCTGGCGGGGTTGAGGCAAAAGCGGGGCAGAGAAAAGAAAATCATGGTCGGGTTTGCGGCTGAGACGGAGAATATTACGGCCAATGCCCTAAAAAAATTAAAAGAGAAAAAGCTGGACCTCATCGTGGCCAACGATGTCTCGCAAGAAGGCATCGGGTTTGAAGCGGATTCGAACCAGGTGACCCTGATCGATAAGACGGGGGGCATCTTCGAGTCGGAGAAGCTGAGCAAAAGCGAAATAAGCCGCCAAATCCTGGATAAAATCGAGGTCTTATTTGAACAAAAGAACTAAGAACATAGCCGATCAACTCCAAGAGGAGCTCAACCTTCTTTCTGACCTGGGAGTGGAATTCGTTTTCGCGCCCGAGAAAGATGAAACGCCGAAGCAGGCCTGGCTCTTTTCTCTTCAGGAAAAAATTCTCCGCTGCACGTTATGCCCTCTTGCGCAGGGAAGAGAGAACGCTGTGCCGGGTGAAGGGAATTTCGACGCGGATCTCATGTTCGTCGGTGAGGCCCCCGGCGCAGATGAGGACGTTCAGGGCAGGCCCTTTGTCGGCAGGGCCGGGCAGCTTCTGACCAAGGTCATCGAGGCCATGAAATTCCGGCGGAATGAGGTCTACATCACCAACGTGATCAAATGCCGTCCTCCCCATAACCGGACTCCTGCCCGGGAAGAAATTGAGAAATGCAAACCCTACCTTTTGAAGCAGATTGAAGTCATTCAGCCTGAAGTGATCGTGTCGCTGGGAAAAGTGGCCACCGACTTTTTTGTTCCCTCGGCCGCAACGATGAGCAGCCTGAGGGGAAATTTCCATGAATTTGGAAGGATCCCGGTCATGCCTACGTTCCATCCTTCTTACGTCATCAGAAATGAAGGCGACAAAAAGATCAAAAGGCTCGTTTGGGACGATATGCAGAAGGTTATGGCAGTCCTCGGCAAAAAATGACTCTTTACGCGGAAGTCGTCCTTCCCCTTCCTCTTGACCAGACTTTCACCTACTCCGTTCCCCAAGAACAGGCGGAAAGAATCAGCGTCGGGATGAGAGTTCTAGTCCCCTTCGGGGAGAGGGTGCTCACAGGGTTCGTCGTCAGGACCAAAAAAAGGAAACAGCAAGGAGATTTAAAGCTCAAAATCGTCGGCGAGGTGTTAGATGACTCGCCTGTCTTTTCCCCTCTTCTCCTTTCTTTTACCAAGAAGCTGAGCCGCTATTTTTTAACTCCTTGGGGAGAGATCCTTCAGGCCGCCTTGCCCCCTTCTTTTGTCTTGAAAAGCAGGGCTTCTGTTTCTCTCACGCCGCAGGGGAAAGAAGCCTTGGATAAAGGCTTGCTTTCCGGCGAGGAAAAGGAAGTCGCCGCCTGGCTCAGACAGAAGCCGCAGACCCAGCGGTTTCTGCAGAAAAAATGCCGGGCGAAAAATCTTTCCTCTCTCCTGGGCCGTCTGGAGAAAAAGGGGCTTGTTTTGATCCAAAGGCAAATTAAAAGGGTGCGGCGAAAAAAAAAGATTGAACCCCGGGTCAAACCCACGCAGCTCGAGCTTGATTTTTCCTTTGATGAACATTTGCGCCGGCTTGAGGCTGCCATCGCCGAGTCCATGGCAGGGAAAGGTTTTTCTCCGTTCTTACTGTTCGGCCCGCCGCAGCGGCGGGAAGCCGTCTATTTTGACCTTATCAAGAAGGCCGTTGCGAGCGGAGGAAGAATCTTGTATTTGATTCCCGAGATTTCCCTCACCCCGGCCCTCCACGAAAGGTTGGAGAAAAGGCTTGGTGAGAGAGTGGCCGTCCTGCACAGCGGGATGACCGAGAAGAAAAGGGAGATCGAATGGCAAAAAATAAAAGAGAAACGGGCCGAGGTCGTGGTCGGACCCCGCTCGGCTCTTTTTTCCCCCCTCGAAAATGTGAGATTAATCATCGTCGATGAAGAGCAGGATGAATCTTACTCCCAACAAGAAAGCGCCTCTTATGATGTTCGAACAGGAGCCTGGCTGAGGGCGCGGGAAGAAAAAGCGGTCCTCATCTATGGGAGCGCTGCGCCCACCGTAGAGAACTTTTACAGGGCGAAAAAAGGCCGCTATCTCCTGGACCTCGGGCCGCAGGCCAGGTCGGCCCAAGTGACTTTAGCCGACAGCCGGAAGGAGCCCGGCGTCCTCAGCCGTATCCTCAAGCTCAAGCTGAGAGAACAATTAGAGAAGAAGGAACCGGTCCTTCTTTTTTTTAACCGCCGCGGCTATGCCGCTTATCTGATGTGCGCGAGATGCAGGTTTGTCCCTCATTGCATGCGGTGTGACCTCGCCCTTTCTTATCACAAAAGAGAGGAAAGGTTGGTCTGCCATTATTGCCGCTATTCCATTCCCCTGACGGAAACTTGCCCGCGGTGCGGCAGCCACCTCATCGGGAAAAAAGGAGTGGGAGTAGAGGCTGTGGCCGAGGAATTGGGGAAGAGTTTTCCGCAGAGCCGGATCAAAATCTTCGCCGCCGACGAGGCCGGGCGGAAAAGGCAAAAAACCGAGCTTATCCGCGGGTTTGCGCAGGGTGACGTTGATTTCTTAATCGGTACGCAGCTCCTGGCCCATCAAACCGGCTTTCCCCCCGTTTCGTTCATCGCTATTCTCCATCCGGAAATGATGCTCAATTTGGCCGATTTCAGGTCCGGACAAAAGACTTTTCAGGCTATCACCCGCGCTCTCGGTTTTCTCCGTGATGATGAAAAAGCAGAGGCCCTGATCCAGACCGAAGCTCCCGGCCACTTCAGCATCGGCGGTGCTGCCCGCGGCGATTATCGCGCTTTTTATGACCAGGAGATCAAATTCCGGCGCTTGCTGGAGTATCCTCCTTTTTCATCCCTGGCCGAGGTTTTTTTCCTGGGCGAAAACTTGCGCAAAATGGCCGAGAGGTCGAGAGAATTTGCCGAGCGTGTCAGGAATTTTGGGAAAGACGTTAAGATTTTCGGCCCATCCCTGGCCTCGGTGGCCAAAGTCAGAGGCCTTAACCGAGTTCAGGTGAGTTTAAAGGCCCGGAAAAGGGAGACCTTGAACAGAGTCTTGGCCGCAACCTTAAAGGGAATAAACTTGAAGAAATCAATCTTTCTCTTCGACTAAGACAGAGACAGTACGCCCTTAAGCAAGCCCGCCCTTATCTAAACCGGATAATCTGGATGGTCACCTCTTCATAGACGGTTTGGTTGACCTGCGCCATAATAGTTACAGTCTCCGTACTTGAGGGAAGTTCAGAGAAAATGGGGCCGACATAAGTGATCGAGGCGACTCCATCTGCGTTCGTCATGGCATAAGTGGCTCTTGTGCCGTCGGCAAACCTGCCAAGATTCTCTTCGAGGATGAAGTAGACGGGATAGTCTTTGACCGGAGCACCTCCTGCGAGAAGGGTAGCCCTGATTTCCGCTTGGGGTGCGGTGAGACCGGCGTAGAGGACGTCAGGAATAGCTTCCACCTTAAAGGTGAGCTCGTCAGCATTCCTGATGATATAGATGGGAGCTGTCTCATAGATGAATTGCGAGCCTTCCCAGGAAACAGTCCCCTTGATGTAAATGTTGCCGTTGGCAATTATTTCTTGCGACAGCGGACCATAATAGTTCACCCGCGCTGTTCCCGACCCGTCAGTGTTTTTCGATTGCAGGGACATGTTGCCTTCGAAATAACCGAGGTCAAGCCTGGCTCCGTTCCCATCAACGACCTCAAAGAATATGGTCCTGTCAGAGAGCGGTGTTCCATCGTATTTTTGCAGCGTGGCCGTGATTGAGGTCATCTGGCGTGAGGTCAGGCCGGCAAACAGAACATTGGGATTGGCGTTGAGGTTCAGCAGGATGGAAAAAGTAGAGGGACCGAGAGGGGATGGTTCTTCGACGGCTTTCTTGCAGGTTGTAAAAACAAAAACCGACAAGACTAAAGATAAGGTGATTAAGACAAGCGTTGTGTTCTTTTTCATTTTAGTCACCTTCATTTAAAAAGCGTTTGGGTCGTGGGCGGGGGCGTTGTTTCCTGATCAACATAGTTGGCAAAGTAAATGGCCAGATAGCCCGTGGCTTTGACGTTGTTGTTGGTCAGGTCATGACCGTAGAAATCGATCTTGGCCGTGACCTGCAAGACCCCTTCGGCTCCGCCGTCAACCAGCCCGATGAGAGGCGGTTCAAGCTTGGCCACTTCCCTGACGACAACGAAGGAAAAGGTCGTGGTTGTGCCCACTTTGACCAGGATAGAGAGAGAGCCTTCAAAGGGGTAGGGGACATCCACGCCGGGAACGTTTCTCCCGTCCGTCCGGGAATAGGACACGGTATACCGGGTCACCAGAATATCGTTGTACGGCGAAGTTCCCAACATCGGCGCGGGATCCATGGTCTCAGCTCTTAAAGTCGTGCTGGCTACGTCAGCTATTACCGTTGAATTAATAACCACATCGGACTGTAAGTAATTTACGGCCTTGCCTTCGATGTCTTTTCCCAGAATGTTTTCGACAATAAGCAGGCTGGGGGATTGAGATTTGTTTTCCACAGGGTTGCAGGCAGAGAGGAGGAGTATGGCCGAGATAATCACCGTTAGGCTTAGAATCTTCTTTATGTTTTTCATTGTGGCACCCCTTATTTAATAATCCGAGGAGTGATAAAAATGAGTAACTCCCGATTCTGTTTTGTTCGCGCAAAAGACTTGAAGAGGTTTCCCAAAATGGGTATGGAATGAAGGAAAGGAACTCTTTCCCGAGTAATAGAATCTTCAGACCTGTAAATGCCGCCGATAACGGTTGTCCCGCCGTCGGGAATCATGACGGTCGTTTTGGCGCTTTGCGTCGTGATCGGAGGAATTCCGTTGACCAGGTTGGCAAAATCAGCCGCGTTGTTCTGGATTTCAATCGTCATGATGATGGTCCCCTCGGCCGTGATCTGGGGTGTGGCCTTCAGCTCCAAGGCAGCGTTGACATACCGGGTGGTGACGGTGAAGTTGGCGACGGTTTGAACGGGAATCTGGCGGCCCTGGACGATCTCAGCGGCCTGGTTATTCTGAGTCGTCACTTTTGGGGAAGAGATGATCCGGCCCTCGCCCGAGGTTTCCAAAGCGGAAATAGCCATATCCAACCGGAACGTATCCAGGACATTGGCGAAAGAAAACGCGACCGCCGTGGTAAAGGCAGGAGCGGGGAGGTTGATGGCGTAGCCTCCGAGCGGTCCACCGATGCCTTTGGTCACAATCCCTTGCGGAATCATGGAGCCGTCAGCCAGTATTTTATTGGGGAATTGGATACTGGTCTGATTTCCATAATAAGGATCGGCGACGCCTCGGAAGCCCCATTGAATCCCGAGGTTGCGGACGAAGGTTGATGTCGCTTCGACGATTCTCGCCTCGATGGAAACCTGAGGCGTCGGCGTATCGAGCACGGAAATCAGCCTCTCCAGAAGATCCAGGTTTTCTCTGACGTCAGAGATTATCAGCGTGTTTGTTCTTTCGTCGACGGTGATTTCGCCGCGCGGCGATTTTTTGGCGTTCAAAAGCGCCGTGACATCCCTGGCTTTGGAGTAGGAGAGGGTTATGGTCTTGACGATGACAGGACCGGCCTGCTCTTTGCTTTCGCGGAGCTTTCTTTGCTCTTCGTCCTCTCGTGTCAGGACACTGACAGGAGCAATGCGGAGGACGTTGCCCTCGAGCACTTTTCCGAGTTTGTTATTCCTCAGGAGGATATCGAGGGCCTGGTCCCAGGGAACATCCTCGAGATTGCAGGTGACGACGCCGCGGACCTCGGGGTCAAAGACGACATTCAATTTAGCGAATTCTCCCAGGTAAAGGATGACATCCCTGAGGTCGGCGTCTTTGAATTTCAGGGTGATGATTTCGCCCGTATACTTGACCTGGGATTCGGCGATCGTTTTTAGCTTGTATCTTTCCTCTTGGGGTTGCGCTTGGATCGCGTCCAGCTCCTGAGCTGTCGGCCGCTTTGAAGCAGCCGGAGAACTTTCGTGGTTTGCTTTTTCGCCGTTCGGCTTTTTCTGGCCGTTTGGATCAGAGGCCGGTTTGACCTCCTCGGCGGGGTGATTGTCTTCCTGCTTTGGGGCGCTCAGCGCTGGAGGAGGAGGAGGGGCGACGGGTTTCTGAGGAACAGGCTGGGCTGAAGCGGTCAGAAGCGGGCTTTTATCCTTGAAAAACGAAACGACGATTTCGCCGTTCCCCGAACGGAGGTCGTAAAATTTGGGCTCGTTCAGGTCAAAAACCATCCGCGTGATCGCATACGGGTCGCTCAACTGGAACTGAGCTACCCTGACCTTCTTCAACCCGTATTTCTCCACAGGAATGACTGAGGCGGGCTCTCCGTAGACGGTATTGAAGACATCCACGACCAAGCGGAGGGGGTTTTCGAGAGTAAAAACCTGTGAGATGGCCTGATCGCTCGTCTTGGCTCTAAATTGAAGCTGGTTATCTTTCTCTTCGATATTCAACTTGTCCATCAGGACAGAGACAGCTTCTTTTTTATCCAATTGCTGCTGTATTTCCGGCTCGATCAGGTATCCCTCCAGTCCCTTTTGGACTTTGTTCAACTCGATGATGGTCGTGTTGCCGCTGCTAAAAACGCGGTACGGAACCTGCTGGCGCAGATGAACCAGGAGACGGGCCTGATGGCTTCCTGCTTTCTCCACGTTTATGCCAGCGATAAGCTGCTGATCTCCGGGCTGAATCTGGGGCTGAGCATCAACGTTGACGTTGTCGAGCTCGAGGACAATGGTCTTGGAAGATTCTTTAGAATAATAGGTCTTCACAGGGGCAAGCGCAGCATCAGCTTCGAGAATGATTCGCGTGTTCAGCTTTCCGGGCTGAACAGTGATCTTATCTATGCTGACGAGCGATGGAGAAATTTGACCTGCACCGGCGAAGAATACCAAGAGGCTTAAAACTGCGAGAAGCAGCCAAAATTTTTTCCTTTTCATGTTTAACGCTCCTCTGGTTTTATTTCTTTGATAATATCCTTGGGTTTTGTCAAGGGAATGCCCCGCTCACTGGCTTTTCGGAAAATGACTTGGTTATCACTAATGCTCAGGATGAATCCATCAGAAAGTTTATCCCCAACCTCAAAATAATAAGGAAATCCCTGCGGACCGCTGAGGATGGCCGTGTATTTTTTCTTATACTTCACTATCCCTATCAGGCTGATGTCATCAATGTAAAGCTGGGGTGCTCCACCCGGCATGGTTTTTTCTTTGATTTCTCTCCCAGCCAGCAAATTTTTGAAAGGGTCTCTTCTTCCGGCCGGGTCATAAGTAGGAAGATTCGTTTGGGGATTAATGAGGGTTTCGCTCTCGGGGGTTTTTTCCTCCTCCTGGGAAAAGAGGAGGCTCGAACCGGCCAAGAAAAAGCCTGCGCATAGCCAAAGAATAAATGTCTTTTTCATCTTGCTTGCCTCTTCTGTTTTGGACTCGCCGGGGCCTCGGCGCTTTCTTCCAGGAACATATAGGTCTTGGCCGTGAAAGTGGCCGAGATCGTCGTATCCTCCGTTTGATTAGTCAGAGCCTTGATGGAGAAATTCTCAACGTTGAAGAGGCGGTCAAACTTGCTCAGCCGGTCGAAGAATGAGGCCAAGTTATGATAGTTCCCTCTGATTTCAATCGGGATGGGCAGTTCCGAGTAGAATTCTCTGTTGATTTCTCCTCTGGGCGTAAACCTGATGATGTCCAGCCGCGAATCGAAGGCCATCTGCTGGATTCTCCGCAGGATAACATCAATTTCTTTTTTGAGGGGGATGATCTTTTCCAGCTCTCTCAACTCCTCGGTGAGAGCCGCCAGATCGCCTTCGATCTTATCCAGCTGTTTCTTCTTTTCCTGGAGCTGGAAGACTTCATCCTCCACCTTCAATCTTTCCGCCTTGATTCTTTTGAGTTCAGCATTCTGAGGCTTGAAGTAGAGGAAGAAGGCGAGTCCAAAAATGATGATTGCTACAATGATATAGCCATACCAAGGCAAATTTTTCATTGTTCTCACCTTTTCCTTGGTTTTGCTTTCGCTTTGGCCGCGGGTTTCTGCGGAGGCAGTAAGCCCGGCGGAAGGACATAGTTCAGGGTCAAGGAAAATTCAAAGTATTGAGCGCCCCGGCCGGATTTTTGGACAGAAGAGATAAGGTTGACATTGGCGAACGAGGGACTGTTTTCGAGGTTGTAGATATAATCGGCAATAAGGTTGTTGGAAAGGGCATTTCCTTTCAGCTGGATCGTTTGACCATCGGATGTGACTTCGGTCAGCCAGATCCACTCGGGAAGCCTTTTGCTGAGCTCATCCAGGATCCTGACTCCGGTGTCCTGTTGAGCTCTCAGTTGATTGATCAGGTTGATCTTCTTTTCAAAAACAGCTTTCTGCTTCTCCAGCTCGTCAAGCTTAGCCACAACGTACTGAAGCTTGGCTTTCTCCGCCTGGGCCGTCGCCAGACGGGTTCTCTCTTGGCTGATGGCTCCTTTCTGCAAAAAGAAGGCCGCGGCGAGGACGATGACGATCAGCACGATGAAGAGCGAGGTGAAGGGGAAGGCTTTTGGTGCCTTGATTTCTGGCCCTGGAAGAGCAGGCCCTTCCTTGAATTCTTTTGTTTCCGGTTTTAATAAGTTTATCCGAATCATTTTTATCTTTCCACCTTCCGAGTGGCTAGCCCGACGGCGACTCCGAAAAGAGCGGCCATTTCTTGAGAATAAACCGGGTCCAATTTTTTCTCGTCATAATAGACGTTGCGGAAGGGGTTGAACATCTCTGTCTTGATGTTGAACTTCTGCTCGAAAGAGTTGGCGATATTCTTAAGATGGGCCAGACCGCCACTCAGGTAGATTTGTTCAATTTTCTTTTCTCTTTTTTCTCCGGCTTCATAGAAGGAGAAGGTCTTATCAATTTCATCGAGGAGGTCCTTGATGTTGAAGGCGACGACCTCATCGACTTTTTCGGAGGGCACAGCCTTGAGCGGTATCCCCTTGATCAGTTTTTCGGCGTCATCAAAGCTGATGTTCAGCTCTTTCCTCATGTTTTCGATGAAGAAGAAGCCGCCGAGTGACAGGTCGCGAAAGAGCTGGGAAGTTCCTCTCTCGATGATAGCGACATTGGTAATGTTGGCCCCGATATTGATAATGGCGACGATCTTGGACTCGAATGTTTCTGGGTAATTGACTTCCAGGGAGTTCTGGAGAGCGAAGACATCGACATCGATGGCCAGCAGATTTTTCCGGGCCTGGTTGACGACATTGCTGTAATTGGCGATTTTATCCTTCTTGGCCGCCACAAGGAGAATATCAAGGTTCTTTTCTTCGGAACCTCGCGGCGGCCGGAGGATGGCATAATCGACGTTTGTCTCTTCATAGGGATAAGGAATATTATGCTTGGCTTCCCAGACGATCGATTCGGCCAATTCCTCTTTCTCCATCGCAGGCAGGGAGATTTTCTTGATGATGACGGAGTTTCCGGATATAGAGATGGCGACGTTTCTGTTCTTGAATTTGTTCTCATCAAAGATCATTTTGATCGTTTCGACGACAGCCGTAGAATCGATGACTGTTCCTTCGACGATGGCATCGTGAGGTAGCAACTCATGTCCGATTTTCGTCACTTCAAAGACGTCACGGTCTTTCTTCTTCTTGACGTTCAGCTCGACGGCCTTGACCGAATGAGAGCCGATGTCCAGTCCGACGATTCCTTTTTCTTGGTTGAAACCTAACATTTTTGTTCCTACCTTTTCTTTCTATATTTTCTATTTATATATTGCCGCTTAATGAGAAAAAAAGAACTTCCCCTTTTTGATCTTTTCCCTGAGGTTCTTCTCCACAATCTCAGGGACCAGATCCTTGACACAGCCGCCCAGCTGAAAGACCTCTTTAACCAGCTTTGAGCTGAGAAATGAATAATTGACGCTCGGCATCATGAAAAGCGTTTCAATATCGGAGTTCAGTTTGCGGTTCATCAACGCCATCTGAAATTCGTATTCAAAATCCGATACGGCGCGCAGCCCCCGCATCACTATCTTGGCCTTGTTTCTCTTGGCAAATTCGACCAGCAACCCGTCAAAGGCCTTCACTTCGATCTCCGGTTGATGAGTAAAAATCTCCTTGATCATGGCCACCCTTTCTTTAGTCGAAAAAAGAGCACTCTTTTTGGGATTTTTCAGCACGGCTACGATAATTTTGTCGAATATCCTTAACCCCCTTAGGATAATGTCGACGTGTCCGTTGGTGATGGGATCGAAAAAGCCAGGATATACGGCTCTGTTCTCCATCCAAGGCATTCTTTCTTTTAGCAACCGGGCTATAGGAGTCAATATCAGAAACGACTGGCTTTGTCAACCATAAATCTTCGATAAAATGTAAGATTTCCATGCTGTTTTACCATCCCACAGGCCTGACAGAGCCGTCAATCACCTTTTGAGATGAGATTGGAGGTGAAAAATTCATAATGGCTTCTCCTCCAAGAGGGTGGTGCTTCCGTCGGCATCCCAAGCTCCAGATCGTCATTTTGACTTGGCGATTGTCACGAAAGTTTGGACGCTTCCGGGCGGGTTGATTTCTCGCTCGCTTTGATAGAAAATGAAAAATGTGACTCAATCAAAAAATTTAGGAAGTTCATGAGACGCTGTTGGCTCTCCTCCTTTTGGCTGCTTGTTCCGGTAATCCTTTTTTCTCTTGTGCCGGCCGGCGTTCAGCAGGCCGACGCCTACGCCAAAGAAAGGAGGGAGATGGTTGAAGAGCAACTGGCCTTGCGTGATATAACCGACCAGCGCGTCCTCGAGGCGATGGGCAAGATTCCGCGCCATCTTTTTGTGGGGCCAGCCTACCGCGGCCAGGCCTATGAGGATTATCCCTTGCCCATCGGCGAGGGGCAAACGATTTCCCAACCCTATATCGTGGCCTTGATGACCCAGTGCCTCGACCTGAAACCCGGAGAAAAAGTTCTTGAGATCGGAACAGGCTCCGGCTATCAAGCCGCCGTCCTCGCGGAAATGAGGGATCTAGTCTATTCTATAGAAATCAGAGAGAATTTAGCTCAAGAATCAGCCCGAACGCTCAGGGAGCTGGGGTATAAGAATATCCAGGTCAAGTGGGGCGACGGGTATTTCGGCTGGGAAGAGAAGGCTCCGTTTGATGCCATCATCGTCACCTGCGCAGCCAACCACATTCCTCCGCCTCTTCTTGATCAACTCCGGGAAGGAGGGCGGCTGGTCATTCCCCTGGGCAGTACCCTTTATTTCCAGACCCTCACACTTATCACTAAGGTGGACGGCAAACCAAAAGTCAGGCAGATTTCAGGAGTCCGTTTTGTGCCCATGGTCGGCGAAGCGGAAAAGAAGAAAAGCGGCTAGATAAGCGCCGGCAGCCAAAACCCACACGGTATTGTACCCGAAGCTGAGCGCAACGCCTTGGGCCAGGACGGCATTGATCACCGTCGAGAAGGCATTGGCCGACCAGGCCCACGGAAGAAGCCGACTCGCGGTCTTTTCCAAGAGGCGGATCCCGGTGGGAAAGGGGAACCCCATCACAAACCCGAGCGGGAAGATAGAAACAAAAGTGACGGCAATTTTCACGGCCAAGCCGAGTCCGATAAATTTATTAAAAAGGAACGGCAGGAGGAACAGATAGGGAACGGTCAGGCCCGCGCAGAGAAGAAGGATCACCTTCAATTTGCGAACAGGGGCTTTTCCGAGGATTTTTTTGGAGGATAGGCTGCCCACTCCCGAGGAAAAGAGAAGAGTGAAGATAATGGCGGAAATGGAGTAAAGGGGCTGACCTAGGAAGAGGATGAATTTTTGAATCAGCATGATTTCGATAAAGATGAAGGCGGCCCCGATCAGGCTGAAATAAAAAAAGACCGCCGGGAGAGTTCCGGTCCAGGAGGTTTTTTCTCTTCGAAAAATCCGAAGAGGCAGGAGGATGAGGATAAAGGCGCCCAGACAAGCTTGGACAAGAAGAATTCCCAGGAGGAATTTCCCCTGAAGAATGGCAGAAAGGTTCTGGCCGAGCGCCTGATAGGTGGCCTTGGCTTTATTCCATTTAAAATAATTGTAAAAAAAGGGGCGGTTGTCTGTGGCGGGTTCGACCTCAAAGAGATAATCTTCATAGAATTTTCTTCGAGCCGGCCCAGAGAGGAGCAGGGGAAAGAGTTCTTCGTAGACAGGCCTGTCCATTTGATTAAAGATGTTAAGGTCTTCTTTTGTTATTCCCGGAAAATAGGCTGTATCAAAAAGCCGGGCGCGGCAAAATGCCTTCAGTCTGGAGATTTCAGCCGCCGTCAAAGGACTCTTCTTGATGAAATAGCTGAGCGTTCCCCAGCTCCGGATGGCAGCGATCCGGGAGGACGGCTGGAGGCCTTTCTTTTCCAAGGCTTCTATCCAGGTGGCCAGGACTTTGGCCTCTTGCCTCGGCGGCGGAAGGAGATAGAGAGTCAGGCTGACGATTCCGTTGGGAGATAAAAGGTCCAGGAGACGGCTGAAGGAATCGACGGTAAACAGATAATTTTCGCCGATTCCGTAGAGTCCCGTGGCCGAAGCTCCAAGAATATCTACAAGAGAGATAACGATCAGGTCATGTGTTTCTTTCTCTCTGTTCAGTGCGGCTCGAACCTGGGAGGACACGACTTCGATGTTCTGCCTGGCGTAGAGGTCTCCCCAAAATGAGGCAAGTTCGTGGCGGAGAAGGCCCACGATCAAGGGATTGCTCTCGATGGCTTTTATTCGGGATGCTTCGAAGGTCACGGCTGCTTCGACATCCAGCCCGCCTTTTGGCTCTAAGATCAAGACCCGCGGCGCGGAGAGGACGAAATAGGGAAAAGACGAAGGAAGGAACGAGAGAAATTTCCAGGCAGGGTCCTGAGCTCCCTGGAACTTGGTGACGGCGTTGAGCTCGCCTCCGTCCACGGCCAGCCCGAGCTGAGCGGGAAGTCGATCTCCGTAGAGAAGGCTCAGGCCCGGGGCAAATCTCGTCGCCGGCGAGGCGACGACATCCACCCGGAAGGAAGAATCCCACCTGGTGAGGCATTGCTTGGCCTGAGGATACCTCAAGGCCTGGGGGAGGGCTTTAAAAGGGGAGATGCGGAAATCCAGAAAGGCGGGTGAGAGAAGAAAAAGAGAGCCCTCAGCCAGGAGAATCAGGATCAAAAAGCTGCGGAAGAGCGGGCCTCTCTTGAGGCTGAAAAAAAAGCAGCCGATCAGAGCCAAACCGGAGATGAGCACAAAAACGCCCTTTTCTCCCCGGGGGAGAAAAACAAGGACGGCGAAAAAAGAGCCTGCGCCGGCTCCGAGCAGGTCAAAGAAATAAATCCTGTGGGCAGCCGACGCCAGGCGGGTGATGGCAAACGACATCGTGGCGCCGGCAAAGAAGAAGGGGAGACCAAAGAAGAAATAGAACGGAAAAACAAAAAGAATTTGCTTCCTGTCCCAGGCTAGCGCGAAAAAGTCAAAGGGTAGAGAGTTGGCCAGCAGGAAGCTCACGGGGATGGACAGGGCAAAAAGGAGCGAGCTGAGGCTTAGAAATCTGTCTGGCTCTATGCGGCTTCTGCGCTCGACGAAGGAAAGGAAGGTCCCGCTGGCGCCGTAGCCGAGAAAAGCAATGCTGATGACCAAAAAGGCAAAGTGGTAATTCTGGGAAATGGAAAAATAGCGCGTCAGGGACACTTCAAAACAGAGGGTGGCGGCGGAGACGAAAAAAACGGCACTGAGGAAAGCCGGCTTCGGTTTTATCACTCCTATTAAATTAAATAAGGATAAAGGGGCGTGTCAACCTGTTTGTCTGAGACGTTAACAATATTTTTACAACTTCTTAACAACTTCTTAACAACTTCTGTCCGCAGGAGGCTTATCTTAAGTGTCAGGAGCATCAGGCAAAACGATGTCAGTACCCAAAAAATATTAAGGGAGGGATTAAATGCGAAAATCGCTAGTGGCTTTTTTGATTTGGAGTCTTTTGCTCGGGTCGCGGCTTTCACTCAGCTTGGAGAAAACGGAGGATGCCAGTCCTGTTGATACTCAGATACGGGCGGCTGAAAAGTTGCTCTATAACAATGTCATCATAACTCTAAGAAACGGAGGGCTCGTGGCTGGAGCCTTGGCCGGCATCGATAATGAGGGCGTCATTATCCTGAAAAAAGGACAGGAGGAGAAAATCCCCAGGGGAGCTATACAACAAATAACCATCGATATTGAAAAGAACAGAACCTGGCCTGTCTTTCTTGGCTTTTTCGGAGGGGCTTATCTCGCTCGGGAGCCTGATATTCTTGCGAGCTAAGGGGCAGCCTCCCGTATATATGAAGGATTATGACTCAACCTTAGGACTCCTATTATGGGAGGGAATTTTTGTCGCTGCCGGCACAGGCCTCGGGTATTGGTTCGGTTCAGCCTTGGAGAAAGGCGAAAAAGTCTTTGAATTTACGGGTGGCGAGCAGCACAACCTGAGGATCTGGGAAGCCCTCAAAAAATTCATCCTCCAGATTGATCAAGTCAACAAAGTCCATTTTTCGGTCCAGGGAGGCCAAGTTCTTGGACGGGCTTCAAGCCGCTTCCAGGATTTACTTAAAGAGGCAGGCTATCATATTTGGAGTGCAGGATATAATGGGACGGCGGAAGCTGAAGCCGCGAGCAATTTTAATTTGTTGCGCAAGGTTCAACTTACCTATTCCCTAAGGCCCGGTCTCGAGATCGGCACGGCGGTCTCCTTCCTGGGGGAGCCCTCTTTAAGTGGCTGGAGACAGACAGAATCTCAGACTGCTTATGATCCATCTTTGGGAAGTTATACAACCTATCAAACTGCGAATATCATGCAGGCATTTTCTTCCACAGGGTACTTTGTCTGCTGTCTCTACAAGCCTTTTTTCAGCCGACTGCCAAAAAACCTATCTTGGGATGTGGGCCTTGGTGCAGGAGCAGCCCAGATAAAAGTCGACCTAAGAACAACCATTTCCACCTCTTTCCCTTATTACCCTTATTACACAGAGATCTCATCTGAAAGCAAGATATCAAAGACACGACTCAGCTCCCTTGTTTTCACGGAATTGAAATTTTATTTATCTGATGGCTTTTCTGTCGGCCTGATCGCTGATTATGTGTTTGCCCCGGCCTTAAAAACATCGGCCATTCCAGAGGCAGGAATCCCGGCCCAGAAGCTTCGCCTCGTGAACGGCAGCGCCGGGTTTACCCTAGGGTTTGATTTTTGAAGGCGGGACAGTCTTGACATTCCCAAGAAATAAGATTAGTCCTAAAGGAGAAAGGGAAAATAAAAAGACGGGGGTTTCTATGGCAAAAAAAATCGTTTCGCTTATGACCATCGCGGCTTTTTTAGTCTTTTCTCAAACCTGCACTTTGTATTCCACAAAAAAAGTCGGCCCTGATGTTGCGGCTCAAAAGGCAGATAAGGACGTCAAGGTCATGAGGGTCCTGAAAACTTCGGGGGAAATCGTCGAGTTTGACGAGAAAAGTCCCGGCTATATCGTGAAGAATTCGGTAGTGGGAAAATCGAACATAAAAGAGACTGTAGAAGTCAGCAAAGAAAACATCCAAAAAATTGCTCAACACGATAATAAAAAAATAATATCGGTCACGACAAAGGACGGAAAAATCTATTCTCCCATTATTTCTTACACGGAGATGCCGGATAAGATAGTCGTTGAAGCTTATGGGACCGAATCCATTCCTCTTACGGATATCGAGATGATCTGGTTGAAAGAGCGCAATCCCGGCGCCTCGACGTTGGCTACCCTGGGACTCGTGGCGGCTGTCGCCGGCGGAGCTCTTCTTGTGGCCTCGCTGATTGTGTGGCTCACAAAAGGCGCCTCCTGTCCTATTCTCTACTCCCAGGACAACCTGCATTTCGAGCGGGAAGGGGAGATTTACAGCGGAGCCGTTTTTAAAGAGATCGAACGGACGGACTACTTGAAACTGCACCATCTCACCGAGGTCAAAGGCGCTTATAGGCTGAAGATTTCCAATGAAGCGGAAGAGACCCAATATACGGATGAAATCAAGCTGCTCGTCGTGGATCATCCGAAAGGCTCGAGCGTTTTTGTCGGCTCTGACGGCGTTGTCCATACTATTCAGAGTCCCCTTCGAGCGATTTCAGCTGAGGATTTGAAAGGGACGGATTTCACTGCGGCGTTGGAGGCTCCGGACAACCGGATGTGGAGCTCAAATCCATATCGGGGGAATCCTGATAACCCTGGTGACCTGAAATCCGGGGTCATTCTCAAGTTCCCTAAGCCAGCCGCTGCCCAGAAGGCCAAGCTCGTTGTTCGCATCGGGAACACCTTCTGGATAGATTATATTTTTATGCGCTCCGTTGGGCTTATGGGTGAGCTGATGAACGCCTGGTATCAACAGGCCGCCCAGAGCTCTCAGTTCAAAGAAAGGGCTGAGAGTTTCATCAAGAAACAAGGAGTCGCTTTGAGAGCGCAATTGTTGAAAGATGGGGAATGGGAGGATATAGGCTATTTCCATCCCACCGGCCCCGTGGGCCTTCAGGAAGATATCCTCGAATTTCCCGTCGACGCGATGTCCTCTGATAGCCTTACTATTAAGTTGGATGGGGGGACGTTTTTCTGGATGATCGATTATGCCGCGATTGATTACGCCGCGGATCTCGCTACAAAGAATTATGAGGTATCACCGGTTGAAGTCATTGATGAGAGCGGCCAAGATATCAAAGAATCCCTTCTCCGGTCCGATGATGTCTACTATACGATGCTCAAGGCGGGAAATTATGCCGTCCTGAAATTCCCTGTGCCGCCGAAAAATCCTGAGTCAGAACAATCTTTCATCCTTAAATCAGAAGGATATTACAGCATTCATCCTCCAGAGGAAGGACTCCCTGACGCCAAGGCGCTTGTTGCCCTTCTGCAAAATCCTGATAGTTTCTTGAAGTTTTCGCTCCGGGAATTCGCCAGGACTTTCCCCCATGACGGCAAGCCTCTGCAGAAATAAACTTGCGGCAGTAAAATAGACTGGGCTGGATTCGAATATTCATTGCCACAAGGATGGCCTCTCTCATGAAATGAGACCGGGCGCCTGTCCGGAATGCTTCCAACGAGTGAGGCCAAAGTTGCTTTTCCCCCGTCGTTGTGCTAACTTTTGGAAAAAAAGATGATTAAATTCGGCACCTCGGGTTGGCGCGCTGTGATGGGAGAGGAATTTACCTTCAATAATGTCAGGATTGTTGTCCAGGCCATTGCCAACTATCTGAAAAAGCGGTTTTCCGGCCAGCCGATTTCGGTTGTGGTCAATTATGACACCCGCTTTCTCTCGGAAAGATACGCCGGCGAAGCAGCCAAGATCCTTTCTCATAACCAGATCTATGTCCTCCTGACGGACAGGGATGCACCTACTCAGGCGCAGGCTCTCCAGATCATCAAAAGAAAGGTCCAGGCGGGTATCAATTTTACCGCCTCTTTCAATCCACCCGAATATAACGGACTCAAGCTCAACCTGGAAACGGGAGCACCGGCTCTTCCCCATGAGACAGATCAGGTGGAAGAGGAAATCAGGCGCTTGTCCAAAGGACCGGTTTTTTGCCCTTATTACCCCAAGACAGAGTTCATAGAGAAAATTGACCTCCAGGAAGATTACCTAAATTTCATCCAGAAAAAGATCGATTTCGCGGCCATCCAGAAAGCGGGTCTGAAAATTGGCGTGGATTTGCTCTACGGGACGAGCCGGGAATACTTGGACGAGATTTTGGAGGAGAATGACATTCCCATCGAAGAAATTCATGGCTATGTCGACCCCTACTTCGGCGGGGTCACTCCATCCTGCGCCGAAGAGAATCTCCAAGAGCTCAAGAAACTGGTTAAAGAAAACGGCTGTGACCTGGGGATTGCGACCGATGCCGACGGTGACCGGTTCGGAATTCTGGACCAGGAAGGGAATTTCATCGTTCAAAACTTAATCCTCTCGCTGCTCCTGGATTATCTCGTCAGGATAAAAGGCTGGCGCGGAGGGGTGGCGCGTTCCGTGGCCACGACTCATTTGATTGACCGGGTGGCCCGGCGTTACGGCCTCACTCTTCACAAAACGCCGGTCGGGTTTAAATATATAGCCGACCTATTTCTGCGCAAGCAGATTATCTTTGGAGGCGAGGAAAGCGCCTGCATCGCGGTCAAGAACCATCTTCCTGAAAAGGACGGAATATTCGCCGGCCTTCTTGTGGCCGAGATGATGGCGGTTACCGGGAAAAAGCTGACTGAGCTGCGGGATGATTTTTTTCGTGAATACGGCAAGAAAGTCGGCGGCCAGAAGACAATCCCTCTCAACCCCAAGAATGAGCAAGAATTGAAGGAACTCACCCTCAATCCCCCGGCTTGCCTGGCGGGCCGGGAAGTTACGGCTGTGGAAAGGATAGACGGCATCAAGTTTGACCTTGATGACGATGATTGGCTTCTGCTCAGGTTTTCTGGGACTGAACCTCTCATCCGCTGTTATGCCGAGGCCGGGTCCAGAAAGGATCTGCAGAAACTTTTGAATGAGGGATTGGGAAGGCTGGCCTGATGGGAAAAGAGGACCGAAAAAGCCCGTCGCTGCGGAGAAAACTCATCCTGGCGGCTGTCGGCTTCTTTTTTCTTGTCCTCCTCATCTCCTCTTTTTTCGGGAAGAAAGGCCTGATCGAGATATACAAGACCAGGAAAAATTATGAGCAGCTCCTCCAGGAGATCGAACAGTTGAAGGCTGAAAAAAGCCAATTGCAGAGAGAGATAGAGGACCTTGAAAAAAATCCTCAGGCTGTAGAAAAGAAGGCCCGGGAAGAACTCTGGCTGATGAAACCTGAGGAAAAAGTGATCATCCAGAAAGATAAAGAAAAAGAAAGACAATAAAAGTCTTTTCCTTTTTTCAGACCATGCCTCGACCATCTCTGAAGCAAGCCCGGGATTTGCTCCGGGACCTCAACCCGGCCCAGAAAGAAGCCGTCACCCACGGCCAGGGCCCTCTCCTCATTATCGCCGGTGCGGGAACGGGCAAAACAAAAGTCATCACCCAGCGCATCGCCTATCTTATCGCTTCAAAATTAGCCAAGCCGGAGGAAATCATGGCCGTAACGTTCACCGAAAAGGCGGCCAATGAGATGGAAGAGCGGGTCGATCAGCTTATTCCTTACAGCTACTCCTTCGTCGACATCAGCACGTTTAATTCCTTCGGCGAGAGAGTCCTGAGGAACTTTGCCCTCGACCTGGGCTACCGTCTTGATTTCAGGCTTCTGGATGACGTTGAACAGGCGATTTTTTTTAGAGAAAACCTTTTCCGCCTTCCCTTGCGGTATTATCGTCCGCTCAGCTTTCCGACCAGGCATATCCAAGAATTGCTGGAAGCCGTCAAGAGGTTGAAGCAGGAGGATATCAGCCCGGAAGAGTATCTCGAATATGCCCGGAAGCTGGAGAAGAGCGCCGAAGATGAGGCGGCGGAAGAAACGGCCCGCAAGCACAAGGAGATGGCTAAGGTTCATCAGGCCTACGAAGAACTCCTCAAAAAGGAAGGGAAGATCGATTTTGAAGACCAGGTCAGGCTGGTGGTCCATCTTTTCCGCAGGCGGCCCTCCGTGCTCAGGGAATTCCAGGAGAAGTATAAATACATCCTGGTGGACGAATTCCAGGACACGAATTACATTCAGTTCGAGCTGCTTAAGCTCGTGGCGGCGCGCCACCAGAACTTGACCGTTGTGGGCGATGATGACCAAAGCATCTTCCGGTTCAGGGGCGCCTCGTTGAGCAACATCCTCAATTTTGAGAAGGTCTATCCTGGAGCCAAAAAGATCGTCCTGGCCAAAAATTATCGGTCGGCCCAGCCGATCCTCGATTCCGCCTACAGGCTCATCCAGCAAAACAATCCCAACCGGCTGGAATTTCAGTACAAAGTGGATAAAAGGCTCATCTCCTCAGTCGAAGCTCCGGGCAAGAACATCCATCTTCTCCAGTTTGATACCCTTTCCCATGAGGCGGACAAGGTTGCCGAGGTCATCCGCGAAAAGGTGAATGAAGGCTGTCGGTTGGGAGACATCGCCATCCTGGTCCGGCGGAACGCCGATGCGGACGCCTTCCTGCGCGCCCTGAACATGAAGCAAATTCCTTTCCGGTTTTCCGGGAGCCGAGGACTTTATGCCCAAGAAGAGGTGAAGAATGTGGTCTCGTTCATCAAGGCGCTGACAGATTTTGAGGACAGCCGCAGCCTTTTTTTCCTGACCCATTCAGAAATCTACAAAGCCGACCTTTATGATTTGACTGTTGTCTCGAACTATGCCCACAAAAGAAACCTCTCCCTCCACAGCGTCTTCAAGAGCGTGGCTGCTGGCTCACTCGCCCTGGAAATTTCTGCGGAAGCGGCGGAGCAGTTCAAAAAAGTGTATGAAGACCTGGTTTATTTTGTCGAGCTCTCCAACACGCGCAACGCCGGACAGGTGGTCTTCTCCTTCCTGGAAAAGACGGGATATCTCAAGAGGCTGGTCGAAGAAGGGAGCCTTCAGGCCGAGCTCAAGATCAAGAACCTCCGTCTCTTTTTCGAGAAGGTCAAGAATTTTTCCGAAATTGCCGCTGATGATTCTATCCAGTCATTTTCCCGGCACCTTGACCTGCTCCAGGAAGTCGGAGATAATCCGGCCACGGCGGAGGCTGAGCTGGAGGAAGATGCCGTCAATGTCCTCACCGTTCATAAGGCCAAAGGCCTCGAGTTTGAGGTCGTTTTCCTGGTCAGCTTGATCGCCGACAGGTTTCCAGGCCGGGAGAGGCCGGAGAAGATACCCGCCCCTGATGAGATCTTGAAAGAAGACCTGCCGGCCGAGGAAAGCTCTCTGCAAGAAGAACGGCGGCTTTTTTATGTCGGCCTGACCAGGGCCAAAAAATATCTCTATTTGACTTGGGCCAGAGATTACGGGTTGAAGCGTCTGAAAAAAGTGAGCCCGTTTGTCCTTGAAGCTCTGGACATTCCGAGAATGCCCGATGAGGTCCTGCGGACTTCCGCCTTGGAAGAGATCAAGCGCTACGGCCTGGAATCTTCTGAGGCCAGGATCCTGCCCCAGGTCAAACTCAAGGAAATTCTCACCTTGAGTTACTTTCAGGTTGAAGATTACCTGACCTGTCCTCTCAAATATAAATTCCGGCATCTCCTGCGCGTTCCCGTCCTGCCTCATCATACCCTCGTCTTCGGCCGAGTCCTGCACAGCACGATTCATTCTTTCTTGAGAAAGAGGATGGCGGGAAAAACCGTCCCAGAAGCGGAGTTGCTCGAGGAATACGAGCGCTTATGGGTCAATGAAGGGTTTCTCAGCCGGGAGCATGAAGAGCTAAGGAAGAAGGCGGGGAGGGAAGCTCTCCAGCGTTTCTACGAGCGGGAAGAATCTTCCGGGTACAAGCCGGCCTTTCTCGAAAAAAGTTTCAAATGGCAGCAGGAGAAAATAAAATTTACAGGACGTTGGGACAGGGTCGATGTGCGAGGCGGGGGAGCCGTGATTATCGATTTCAAAGCGACCGAAGTGAAAAACCAGAAAGAAGCGGATAAGCGGACGACGGAGAGCCTACAGATGGACCTGTATGCCCTTTCCTTTGCCAAGACCCAACCCCTTCCGTTCCTTGAAGCCCAGCTTTATTTTCTGGAATCGGATATCATCGGCCATGCCCGCAAGGAGGAGAAGGAGCTTGAGAGAGCCTGGCGAAAAATAAAAGAAACGGAAGAAGGCCTTCGTTCTCAGAACTTCACGGCCAAACCGGATTGGCACAACTGCAGCTACTGCGAGTTCAAGACCATCTGCCCCTTTACTTATGCCTACTGAGCCATCTCTATCATCGGCCTTATTGTGTTGTCAGAGAACCGCGCTGCTTTTGGACTGGTAACTCGACTAATATATGGAACGTGGTGCCACGATTTCTTGTCGGTTTCGCCTCTCGGTTTGGACGATAGCTCGGGTGGCCCAACCAGGTTGGAGAGTCCGTGGACTCATAAGCCAAAGTGTCAGGTTCCCTGCCTGAGCTTTTCAGTCTGCTGGGAGCCAAAACGACATCACTGCCAGAAGCTTCTCCTTTTCCAGGGCTTTCAGGGTTAAGAAGAGCTTCTTGAGGTCTGGGGGAAGAGGCGTGTCGATTTTGATTTCCGGCCGGCCAAAAAGGGAACTGAAGAAGGATGTCTTTTTCGGCCAGATATCCAGCCTGACGCTTTCATCGGCAGGAATGCCGGACAGGTTTTTGGCGATCTCCAAAGCCTTAGACAGGCCGCCCAACTCGTCCACCAGCTTGATTTCCTTGGCTTGGCTGCCCGTCCAGACGCGGCCTTGGCCGACTTTGTCGACCTCTTCTTTGGTCATGTCCCGGCCTTCAGCCGCCTTAGTCAGGAATTGGTCGTAGGACCAAAGAATTTCCTTTTTCATGAATTCTTTCTCTTCCGGGGTCATAGCGCGGAATGAAGAAAACATGTCGGCCCTTTTGCCGTAAGCGAGTTTTTCAGCCGTAATCCCCAGCTTTTCGTAAAGCCGGGCCAGGCTGAATTTGATGAAGAGAACACCGATGGAGCCGGTCAGAGTCTGGGGCTGAGCCACGATCTTATGGGCGTCCATGGAGATCCAGTATCCCCCGGAGCCGGCCATATCAGACATCGATACGACGAAAGGCTTTTCTTTCTTGGCCAAGGCGACTTCCCTCCAGATGACATCCGAGGCGACGGCAGAACCCCCGGGGCTGTCCACCCGGAGCACTATGGCCGCGATCGACTTGTCCAGCCGTGCGTTTCTGATCCAGCGGGAAAGCGTCCGGCTGCCGATCATCTGGTAGATGCCTTCCCCGCCAACGATAGGACCCATAGCGTAGAGAAGCGCAATCTTTCTCCCCGTCTCCAAACCCAAGGAAGAGGGGCTGATCCTGGCGTACTCCGAGAGTCTTGCTTTCTGGAGCTGTTTTCCCTTATCCTGCAAAAGCTTTTCCAGCTCGTCTTCATAGAGGAGGTCATCGACGAGCCCCGCTTTGAGCGCGTTGTCGCCCTGGTAGAGGCCGGTGTCGATGATTCCCCTGACTTCTTCCTCGGTTTTCTTCCTTGCTTCGGCGACGGTCCGCACGTACCGCGAAAAGATATCGCTATAGATGGACTCCAGCATTGTCCTGTGGGCTTCGGTGAATCCTTTTTCCGTGAACATGTTATAAGCCGTCTTGTATTGTTCGACATGGATGTAATCCGCCTCGACACCCAATTTATCCAGCCCTTCCTTGAAAAAAGGCACCCAGCCGCCGACGCCGCTGAGCCCTAGCCAACCCATAGGATGAAGAATAATTCGGTCGCAGGCCGTGGCCAGGTAGTACCCTTTGTCAAATTCAGGGGCCTCTCCGATGTAAGCATAAACCTTTTTTCCCGACTCTCTGAAATCCAGGATGGCGTCTCTCAATTCGCTGATTTTGCCCCAGCCACACTCGAAATAGCCCAGCCGAAGGAGAAGGCAGCGGATGCGGTTATCCACTTTGGCCTTGCGAAAATTCTCCCAGAGGTCATGAACAGAGAGGGGCTTTGTTCCGAGGAAGAAACTCGTCCAGAAGTCGGGAGCAGCGAACTCCGGCAGCGAGCCGGAAAGGTCGATATCGAGATAAGAATAAGTTTTTATCTCCGGAGGCCGTTTGAACTCATAGAAGACAAACGAGAGGGTCGTGGCCGCTAGCAGAAAGAAAAAGATGAGAAAAATAAGCAGCACATATTTTCCTTTTTTCATCTCGCCTCCTTATTCCTTGTTACGGAATTTCAAATGATGAGTTTCGGCTGAGAATCGAATATAGAATATAGCAGAAAAGAACGGGTTGCGGTAGAATTTAATGGCGACGGTTCTGCGGGAGGCAGGTTCCGAGGAGGCGAGCTTATCATGAATGCCCTGGAGGTTCGAAACATTTCCAAGACATACGGCGATTTCTGCGCGGTTCAAAACCTCTCCCTCAAGATTCCCGCAGGCACAGTCTATGGACTTCTTGGCCCGAACGGGGCTGGAAAAACTACGACCATCCGCATGGTCATGAACATTATTATCCCCGACGAGGGATCGATCCGCGTCCTCGATCAGACCATGACTGAGAAAATGAAAGAGAGGATAGGTTATCTTCCTGAAGACAGGGGCCTTTATCCCAAGATGAAGGTCGGCGAACTCCTTCTCTTCCTGGCTGAAATCAAGGGCCTCGGCAGGGAACGCGCCCGCCCAGCCGGGGATTTCTGGCTCCAAAGGTTTGATTTGGCCGGCTGGAAAGATAAGAAGGTCGAACAACTTTCCAAAGGGATGCAGCAGAAAATTCAGTTTATCGTCACCGTCATCCATGAGCCTGACCTGATCATCCTGGATGAGCCGTTTGCCGGCTTGGACCCCGTCAACACAAAGTTGATCAAGGACATCATGCTCGAGATGAAGGAGAAGGGCCGGACCGTGGTTTTCTCCACGCACCGGATGGAGCAGGTGGAAATGATCTGTGACAATATCTGCCTGATCAACAAAGCCAGGATGGTGCTCGAGGGAAACCTCAGCCAGATCAAGAAGCGGCACGGGAAAAACACGGTCGTCCTGGAGTATGAAGGGGACGGCGGTTTCATCAGGTTATTCCCCGAAGTGGAAAAGATTGATGATTACGGCAAATACATGGAGATCAAGCTGAGGGAGAGGGCGGACCCGCAGGACCTGCTGTCCAAGTTGATCGGAAAGATCAGGATTGACCGGTTTGAAGTCCAGGAGCCCAGCCTGAACGCTATTTTTATCGAGAAAGTGGGAGAAAGACATGAGAAAGATCTGGTCGGTGATTAAGCGGGAATACCTTCAGATCGTCAAGACCAAAGGGTTTATCATCGGCACGATCCTGGGCCCCGTTCTCATGGCTGCTCTTGTCTTGATCCCGCTCATCGCCCAGCTGGCCTCAGTCGGGGAGCAGAAGAATATCGGCGTGATCGATGTGTCTGGCGAGATTTTTCCGGAACTCGAGAAGAAGTTGGATTATAGAATGAAGGACGGAAGAAAGAGATATGTTCTCGAAGAATTTGCTCCGACAGCGGATATCAGCGCCCTGCGCACCGACCTGAGCCAGAAAGTCTTGGCCAAGGACATTTCGGCCTATCTTTTTATCCCCAAAAATATCCTCGCTGGCGGCGACACGGAATACGTCTCGCTTCACGTCTCCGATTTCGATGAGATCCGCCGTATCAATGAGGCGTTGAATAGTGTCGTGATCGAGAAGAGGCTCAAGAAGGAGGGACTGGACCCCGAGAAAATCGCCCAGTTCATCCGGCGCATCGGGATGAAGACGATCAAAGTCACAGCCAAAGGGGAGGAAGAGGACACCGGCGGAACTTTTGCCGTCTCCTATCTTCTGGCCTTGATCCTCTACCTGACTCTTTTCTTCTATGGCGCCATCATCATGCGGGGAGTGATCGAAGAAAAAAATTCCCGGGTCGTCGAGGTCATCCTTTCTTCCTTGAGGCCTTTCGAATTGATGGTGGGAAAAATTTTGGGGATCGGGGCTGTGGGGTTCACGCAGTATGCGATCTGGGCTCTTTTCGGTTTATCGCTTACCCGGTACGGCCGGTCCTGGGTTTTATCGGCTTTTCCCGCTGCTTCAGCCTTCAAGATGCCCAGCATCCCTGCCTAGATTTTCATTTATTTCGTCCTTTTCTTCATCTTAGGCTACTTTCTTTACGGGACCCTTTATGCGGCCGTCGGAGCCATGGTCAATTCGGAAAAAGAGGCCCAGCAGCTCCTGATGCCGATAACAATGTTCCTGGTCGTGCCGATGCTCTTGATGATGCTGGTGCTGCGCAGTCCGAACAGTTCCATTTCGGTCATCCTCTCCCTGATTCCGTTTTTCGCGCCGATCTTGATGCTCATGCGCATCTGCGTCCTGCTTCCTTCGTTTGCCCAGGTGGCCGGGTCGATTGTCCTCCTCGTTCTCACGGTCATCATGATGATCTGGATCACCGCCCGCATCTACCGGGTGGGGATTTTGATGTACGGGAAGAGGCCGAGCTTGGCCGAAATCGTGAAGTGGATCCGCTACAAATAGCGCTTGATTTATTCCCACAATTATGGAAAAATTATTTGACTTTTGTCATCGTCGGTCCCGTTAAAGTGATGGGAAGGGCGGCGATAGGAGTGAGGAGGTTTTATTTATGTCTGTTTCAAAATTATATGTGGGAAACCTCAATTACAGGACCACAGAGGAGAAGCTGAAAGATCTTTTTTCCCAGTATGGAGAGGTCAGTTCAGTGAATATCCTCCAGGGACGTGGTTTTGGCTTTGTGGAGATGACTTCGGCCGAGTCCGCTGAGAAGGCCAAGACCAAGCTGAATGGCACAGAATTTGACGGCCGGAGAATTATCGTCAACGAGGCCAGACCGCGGGCAGAGAAACACGGTGACCGGAGAGAACGAAAAGATTTCGACAGATTTTAATATAGATTTCCCGTTTTAGCCCCACCTTCCCGGAATTTCCCTCCAGGGTTGATTCCTGCCGGGGATACGTCCGCTTCCTCCCTGGTTTTTTCTTTTCCGGGTGAACCTTTTCAAAAATTCCTTCGTAGTAATCTGTGAAGCTTAAAAATGAGGAAAAAAATGGCTGGACTAAAAACCGGGCTGGCGGCGACGGCCTTGCTGTTTTTGACGGCTCGGAACGAGAAGTGGTCGGGCTGGGCATCCCGATGTGGCTGGTCAACGCCTGCCTTAAGCAAGAGACGGATTTGTCCGAGCACAACAAGGAATTCGCTCTCGAACGGCGGTACGGGGCGGCCTGGTCATCGATTAAAGACCTGTCTCAGGTCGTCCCCGGACTTCTGGTTGAAGTTGAGGATGGAAAAGAGAAAGTGCTGATATGGTTGAAATAGTGAACTGATTTTGCGGTCTTTTGCCAGAAAGAAAATCGAGGATGGAAAGGACCAACGTTGCGGAAAATGAGAACATCCACATTCTGCTCGAAAAAGCCAAAGAGGGCGACCGGCCGGCCTTCCAGGCCCTCGTCACCCTCTACCAACAGAAAGTGTTCCTGCTGGCCTACTCGATCATGAGGAATAAGGAAGATGCCATGGATATCGTTCAGGAGACCTTCTTGAGACTTTACCAGAAACTCGGTTCCTATGAGAGGGAGAAAAGTTTTCAAGTTTGGCTTCTGCAGATGGCCAAGAACCTGTGCATCGACTATTACCGTAAGAACTACAGCAAGCGGAGAGAATTTGAAAGTGCCAAGAGCATCGAAGAGCTCAATTTAGCCGCAGACGATGGGCCAGACAATCCGGCCTCATCGGACCTGCGGCAGATTTTCTCCCGCTGCCTTGAAAAACTGGGAGAGCGGCAGCGGATGGTTTTTGTTTTGAAACACTATAACGGGCTTCAGTACCAGGAAATTGCCCAGGTCCTGAATATTTCTCCGGGCACGGTCAAGTCCCTCCATTTCAAGGCCGTCCGGAACTTAAGAAATCTGCTGAGCCCGCATTTGGGGATGGAACCATGAGTGAGTGCCGACGCATCAGAGAAAATTTGGCGGCTTTCCTGAGCGGAGAGCTGGGCGGGGCCGAAAAAGAAAAAGTCAGCCGGCATCTCGAGACCTGCTCACTCTGCAGCCGGGAGGTCAAACAATACCAGCAAACGCTCCGAACCGCTGAGTCCTTGAATCCTGAAACGGAGAAGGCTCTGGCCTCGGTCGACTGGGAGGCGCTTTCGGAAAAAATCGTCACAGCGGTCTGGCAGGAAGAGGCAAAACCGCGGCGTTTATCTTGGAGGGAACGATTCCAGCTTTTTGCCCTGAAATTCAAGCCCGTCCTGGCCGGACTCCTGCTCGGGGTCCTGGTCGGCGCCTTGGCCGTGTACCTCGTTTTCAGGGAAAGATTTCCGCAGAGAAACGGCGGAGATAAATTATTTGCTTCCCCGGAGTTCCTGGACAATGTGGACCTGGAAATAGCCAGGCGCGAGACCTTGGATTATCTGGAAAAAAGCCAGTATGTCCTTCTCGAGTTCGCAGAATCCGACACCCGAGAAGGAAAATTCGGGTCGAGAGGTCTGGCGGCTGAGCAAGCCAGAGTACTTCTCGAAAAAAAGAAATTCCTCAACCCGCAGTTGGAGAAAGCTCAAATGGCCAAGGCTAAAGAAATCTGCGACCAGATCGAGATGCTTTTCTATGAGCTCGCCCAGGTCAGTGAAACCCTGACCGACCAGCAGCGCCGGGAGATCCAAGGCCTGATCGAGCAGAAAAAGCTTCTCTTGAAAATAAAACTCCTCAGAAAAGAACTGCAGGAAAGCGAGGTCTAAGGTGAGAAAATATAGCCTCTTTTTCGGGATTATCATGCTGGGCGTGATTTGGTTCCAGGCGAACGCCCAGACGCCGCAGGAGGAGAAGCTCTTTCAGGAGGCCAAGATCCTTCTCTTCGACGAGAAATGGGCCGAAGCCCAGGAAAAACTGGAAGACCTTCTGGACGACTACCCCAAGAGCTCGCTGGTCCCACAGGCTATCTTCTACAGGGCCAAATGCCTGGGAAAACAGAAGGGGAAAGAGAAGAATGCCCTCGAAGCTTATCAGAGATATCTTGAGCTTCGAGACAAAAATAGGAGTTTCATCGAAGAATCGGAGACATCGATCATCGAGCTGTCCTACGACCTCTACGCTAAGGGCGAAAAATCCTATTTGGATAATATCGAGGAGAGGCTGGAGAGCCCCAACCGGGTGGTCCGGTATTATGCGGCTTTCAAGCTGAGCCTGGTCAAGGACAAATCTGTTTCTGCGAAAGCCATCCCCGTGCTCAAAGAGATCGTCGAAGAGGAAAAGGACCCGGACTTTAAAGACAGGGCCAGGATCGCCCTGCTGCGGATTTCTCCGAGCGCCCTGAGGCAAGTGGAGCAGGAAAAAGAAGAGGGAAGCTCAAAGATTTTGAAAATAAGAGTTCGGGTCAAAGGAGAAAAGGAGCCCGAAGTTTCCATCAATATTCCCTGGGCTCTGGCTGACCTAGCCCTCCGCGCCATCCCGGAAAAAGACCGGGCCGCCTTAAGAAAAGAGGGGTATGACCTGGATAAAATCGTCGAGCAGCTCACAAAAATGAAAGAGCGTATCATCAAAATCTATGATAAGGACCGGACGATCGAAATCTGGATAGACTGAGGCTTACTGAAATTATGAGTAAAGGAGGTCTTAAATGAAAAAAATTGCGGTTTTGGCTCCGATAGTTGTTGCCTTGGCTTTTCTTTTGTCTCCCTTTCTTCTAGCCGACAGCAAGGCTGACCTTCAGGCCATCAAAAAGGCGGTCAAAGAAAACCCGAACTACGAGGCGGGAAAGGAAGTCAAATGGTTCAAGATCCTTGTGACCGATAGTAAAACAAACAAGGAAAAAGTGAAGGTGACGCTGCCCCTTTCTGTTGTCGAGATCTTCCTCAATTGCGTGGACAGCAAGAACATGAAGATTCATGAGGGAGATTGCGAGATCGATTTGCGCGCTGTCTTCAAGGAGCTCAAGGCGCTCGGGCCCATGGCCCTCATTGAAGTCAACGAGGATGAAGAAACGGTCAAGATCTGGCTTGAGTGAGCTGAGCGAGATTTAGAACCAAGAAAAGTCAGAGGGGAGATGGAAAGCGCTTTCATCTCCCCATTTTTTTATCCCCATGGTTTATAGATAACTGGAAGCATCTTTTTTTTCGTGATTAGAATATTGGGAGGGCTGGAAAGGATTCGCTCCCAGCTGAGATTTTTCAGGCCATGAAAATTTTGGTTTTTTCGGCGGCTCCGTAGGGCTCGGGCCATATGCTCGGAGGCACGCGAATTTGCCCCGGGGAGTCAAATTCGCTCAAGTCCTCGCCTCGTTCTCCTCTCGTTTCACTCGAGGGCCCTTGCCCGCTCGGCTCCGGATGTCCTCCTTCACACATGGCCCTCCGCCCAGGCTATAAAGGAGGCTCAGACATACTTCGCTGGCCTCCGGCTGCCCTCAAAAGCCAAAATTTTCAGGCTAAATCTCGCATGGTCGCTTCATCCCTTTCCAGCCCTCCCAGCATAACGTTGACATTATTTCCTCTTAAATCAATAATATTAGCCATAAAGGAAAGGACGAATGGCCCGACTTTTCGAATACCAGAGCAAGAAGCTGCTCGAGCAGGGCGGAATTCCCGTCCCGGCCGGGGATGTAGCCTCGACTCCTGAGGAAGCGAGGAAGACTGCCGCAAGAATCGGCCGGCCCGTGGTCCTGAAAATACAGGTCTGGCTGGCCGGAAGAGCCGGGCTCGGCGGGATCCAGTTTGCTGCGAACCCGGCCGAGGCAGAGGGAAAGGCGCGTCAGCTCCTGGGGATGAAAGTCAAAAATTTCGTGGTCGATAAAGTCCTCGTGGAAGAGAGGCTGGCCATCAAGGCGGAATACTTTGTCGGCCTTGTCCTGGATGATGCCCAGAAACGCCCTCTGCTTGTCTTCAGCCCGGCCGGGGGGACGGGAGTCGAGGAGATCGCCCGCCTCCATCCGGAAAAAGTGGCGCGGCAGGCCATAGATGTGATCAAGGGATTCCCCGAGTATGAAGCCCGGAACATGCTCATCCAGGCGGGGATCGAGGGAAACCTTCTTCTCAAGGTTGCCGACCTTCTGATGAAGTTTTACAAAGTTGCGCGCTTTAACGATGCCCGGTCCGCGGAGATCAACCCTCTTGTTTTGACTGAAGACGGTGATGTCTATGCCGCCGACTGCCATATCGTTGTTGATGATTATGCCGTTTATCGCCATCCCGAGATGGGGATCGAGGTGGCCCGCGAGTTTGACCGGCCGCCGACAGAGCTGGAGAAGATTGCCTATAGGGTCGAAGAGAAGGATTACCGTGGCACCTTTTACTTTTTCCAGATGGTTGAGAGAATAGAAGAGGCGGATAAATACATCGGCTTCCACGGTGCGGGCGGCGGGGGCTCGATGATGTCCATGGATGCGGTGCTCAACCGCGGGTTCAAGCTGGCCAACTATTGCGACACGTCCGGCAATCCGCCGGCGAGCAAGGTCTACCGGGCTGCCAAAATCATCCTCTCTCAGCCCGGGATCAAGGGCTACTTTGCTTCGGGCTCGGGCGTGGCCAGCCAGGAGCAGTACCATTCGGCGCGCGGCCTGGTCAAAGCTTTCCACGAAGAAAAATTGGCCGTTCCGGCGGTCATCCGACTGGGCGGAAATTTCGAGGAGAAAGCCACCGAGATTCTCCGGACCTATCTAAAAAAAATCCCCGGGGTCGTCGAAGGATACGGCCGCGATGATTCCCCGGAATTCTGCAGCCGTCGGCTGGAAGAGCTGGTGGCCAAGAGCCCGGACCTGCGCCACGAAGTGAGGCCATTTTTAGAAGTCCCGTTTCCCGAAAAGGCCTATATTTTTGATACATTCACCGGCCGTCTTTCCCTGGACCACGGGAAATGCCCCAGCTGCCGGACAAAAGGCTGCGTCGAGGCCTGCGTCTATAAGGTCCTGAAGCTGGAGGAAGGGAAGCCAGTCCTGGCCATCCCGGCCGAGGAGGCCAAACGCGGAAAGTGCACCGAGTGCCTGGCCTGCGAAATCTTCTGCACTTTCCATGAACTGGACGCTATTATCATCCACCTGCCTATTCCGGGACTGAAGGAGTACAGGGAGAGGATCATCACATCCGGGAAAACAAGTTATAAAATTAATAAAAATTAAGGTTAAGTCGAATGGCTATCTTAGTGAACAGTAAGACCCGGGTCGTTATCCAAGGGATCACCGGACGCGAGGGCATGGCCCGCGCCCGGCTGATGAAGGACTACGGCACCAAGGTCGTGGCTGGCGTCACTCCCGGGAAGGGAGGCCAGGACGTCTACGGCGTACCCGTGTTTGACTCGGTGGCTCAGGCCTGGGAGAAAGAAGGCCCGCTGGACGCCAGCGTCATTTTTGTCCCGGCCGCCTATGTCAAAAATGCGGCTCTGGAAGCTATTGATGCAGGGGTCAAGCTTTTGGTCATCGTTCCCGACCGCGTCCCGATCTATGATGTCCTGGAGATTACGGCCCGAGCCCGCGAGAAGGGCGTCCGGTTTATCGGCCCCAACACCCTTGGCCTTGTCAGCCCGGGAAAAGCCGTGCTCGGAATGATCGGCGGCCGCGCCGAGCGGGCCAGGGAATGGTTCAGGCCAGGGCCCGTGGGCGTCAGCTCCAGGAGCGGCGGCATGACGTCGGCCATATCCTACTATCTCACTCAGGCCGGATTAGGCCAAAGCACCATCATCCACGTCGGAGGAGATGCCGTCATCGGACTGTCCCATCCTGAGGTCATGGAACTCTTCGAGCAGGACCCCGAGACCAAGCTGGCCGTCATGTTTGGAGAGATCGGGACGACCCAGGAAGAAAGAGTGGCAGACCTCGTCGAGACAGGGAACTTCCGCAAGCCGCTCATCGCCTATATCGGCGGCAAGGCCGCCAAGTCGGGAACCCGGTTTTCCCACGCCGGCGCCATCGTCGAAGGCTCGCGCGGCTCTTATGAAACCAAGGTGAAAAGGCTCAAGGAAGTCGGCGTCCATGTCGTCGATTCCATATCGGACATTCCCAAAAAAGCTTTCGAGCTTGTGCCGAAAGAAGAATTGGCCGGGAGGAAGCAATGACAGAAGACCTTCACTGGAAGACGGCGATAACCAGCGTCCAGCCCAATAAAATCCGCCTCCGCGGTTATGCTATGGATCAGCTGATGGGAAAAATCTCTTTTTCGCAGGCGATCTATCTCGTCCTCAAAGGAGAGCTGCCTTCGCCCGAGGTTGGAAGGCTCATGGACGCCATCTTTGTCTCTTCCGTTGACCACGGCGCCGGGCCGCCTTCGGTCCTGGCGGCGCGAACCGTCGCCTCCACGGGAGCCGAGCTTCATGCCGCCATAGCGGCCGGCGTTTTGGCCATATCCCGGTATCACGGCGGCGCCATAGAAGAAGGGATGAATTTTTTCTTGGCCATCGGCCGGAGAGCCGGGGAAAAAAAGATATCCGAGGAGGAGGCGGCGAAAGAAATCCTGGCCGAGATGAAAGCCAGGGGGGAGCGCGCCTCCGGCTTCGGCCACCGCGTCCATACCCAGGACCCGCGGACAGAAAAGCTCTTTTCTCTGGCCGAAGAACTGGGCCTGGCCGGGGCCTGCGTCCGCATCGCCCGGACCGTAGAGAGCGTCTTGAAAGAGACTCTCGGCAAGCCGCTTCCGATCAACGTGGACGGTGCGATCGCCGCCGTCCTTGGCGACCTGGGGATACCGCCTGAAATCGGGAATGCTTTTTTCATTATCGCCCGCGTGCCGGGGCTCGTCGCCCACATCCAGGAAGAGCGGACGCGGATGCGTCCGATGAGGAAAATCCATCCTTCTGATTTTGAGTACGACGGGCCCGGGGAAAGAGAGGTTTAAATGAGAAAACAACTGGAGACATTGATGCCCGAGCTCCAGCTTATCCAGGACCCTGAGCTCCGGGAAAAGACGACCATGATCTGGGTTGAAGCCCTGAAGCGGGGAGGCTGGAGGATCAAAGACCTGGCTGAGATGCCCTTCACTCTTTTGATCCCCCACACCGATGTCAACCTCATCGAGCACACCAGGGCGGTGACTCTTTCCTCATTGAGGATCGCCGAAGTCTTGACCGGAGAGTACGACGGAAGGATCACCATCCACCGCGACTATCTTCTTTCCGGCGCGCTGCTCCATGATGTCGGAAAGCTCTTTGAATATAAGAAGGAGAAGGGAAAATTCGTCAAGAGCAGGGAAGGGGAGCTCCTTCGCCATCCCATCTCCGGTGCGGCGTTTGCCTTCAAGCACGGCTTGCCCCAGGAAGTCATCCATATCATCGCCGCTCACTCCAAGGAGGGCGACGGTTCGAGACGGACTATCGAGGCCATCATCGTCAATCATGCCGACTTCGTTAATTTCGATGTGCTGAAGGATTAAATGAAAGAAAGGTTTTTAGAAGGAGAGCTAATTGAATGAATTGGGGAATGAATTGGGGTCAAACCTACACATTTGACAGCCTGACGGTTCTAATTCTGTCTTTCTATCTGTTAAAGATGAGGGAGGAACTCGGAAATGTAAATTGTGTAGGTTTGACCCTTAGGAATGGATGAGGAGAAGGAAGCGTGGGTAAGACGCTCACAGAGAAGATACTCGGAAAAAAGGCGAACCGAGACGTCCGCGCCGGCGAAGTGGTCACTGTTTCGCCCGACTTCATCCTTTCCCATGACAACACCGCGGCCATTATTCAGGAGTTCAGGAAGCTGGGGCTGGCCAGGGTCAAGAATCCGCAAAAAATCGTCATCATCCTCGATCACGTCGTGCCCGCGGCAGCGGAGAAATACGCCCAGAACCATAAAATCATCCGGGAGTTTGTGGCCGGGCAGGACATCCCTTACTTCTTCGATATCAACTGCGGCATCTGCCACCAGGTTTTTGCCGAGCGGGGGTTGGCCCTTCCGGGAAAACTCATTGTCGGGAGCGACTCCCACACAACGAGTTACGGCGCTTTTGGCGCTTTTGCCGCCGGCATCGGCCGGACCGAGGTGGCGTCCATCTGGGCCACTGATGAGATCTGGCTCCGCGTTCCTGAGACGGTCAGGATTGAGATCGACGGCAAGCTGCCCCCTGGCGTTTATGCCAAGGACGTCGCCTTGAAAATAATCGGCGACGGCGGCGCGGATATGGCCGATTACAAGGCTGTCGAGTTTGCCGGCCCGGCAGCCAAGACGTTCAGCCTGGCCTCCCGGTTTGTTCTGGCCAATATGTCCGCTGAAATGGGAGCCAAGAACGGGTATTTTGAACCGGATGAGGAGACCCTCGCCTGGCTTAAAGAAAGAGCCAAGACCGAGTTTGAAGTCATCACATCCGACCTCAACGCCGAATACAGATCGATTCTGAAATACGACATTTCTGACCTCGTGCCGCAGCTGGCCTGCCCGCATACGGTTGATAATGTCAAGCCGGTGACTGAGGTTGAGGGCAAGACCTTCCATCAGGGAGTTCTCGGGACCTGCACGAACGGCCGGGTTGAGGACCTGGCCGTTGCCGCCAAGATATTGGAGGGCAAGACTGTCCACCCGGGAATCAGATTGCTGGTGCTTCCCGCTTCCTGGGAAGTCTACCGGGAGGTTCTGAATCAAGGGATCTTGGCTGTGCTCGCGGAAGCAGGCTGCGTCATCCTGAACCCGGGCTGCGGGCCCTGCCTGGGAGCCCACGAAGGGATTCTGGCTCCGGGTGAGGTCGCCCTGAGCACCTCCAACCGGAATTTCAGGGGAAGGATGGGAAGCCGGGATTCCGAGATCTACCTGGCTTCTCCGGCTACAGTGGCTGCTTCCTGCCTTGAGGGAAAAATCACCGACCCGAGAAAATTCGTATGAGAAAAGGACGAGTCTGGAAATACGGGGATAACGTCAACACGGATGTCCTCTTTCCGGGAAAATACACCTATGCTCTGATGCCGCCCGAGGAAATGGCCCGTCACGCTCTTGAAGATTTAGACCCTGACTTTGCCCGGAACGTCAAGCCCGGGGATGTCATTGTGGCCGGGAAGAACTTCGGCTGCGGCAGCTCGCGCGAACAGGCGGCGGCCTGCCTGAAGTATGTCGGCGTGCAGGCCGCGATCGCCAAGTCTTTTGCCCGGATCTATTTTCGGAACGCCATCAACCTGGGCCTACCAGTGCTCCAGTCCGAGGAAGCCGTCGACAATATCGCCGGCGGCGAAATAATTGAGATCGATTTTGCCGACGGCAAAATCATCGCCGCCAAAGGGATCTTCAGCTTTCGGCCTTTTCCTCCTGAAATGTCCGGCATCCTTGAGGCCGGCGGGTTGATTGAGTATACCAAGAAGAAGATTGATTCTTCCTTAAAGTGATTAGAATCTACGGTCGATATAGCCTCTCGCAGATTACGGAAGGAGTTATCTATGGCTAAGTACAGAATTGCCGTCTTGCCCGGTGACGGTGTGGGCCGGGATGTGATGGATGCCGCCATGATCGTCCTGGAGAAGCTCGCTCTCAGCGCCGAATTCGTTCCCGGCGACATCGGCTGGAAGTTCTGGACGAAGGAAGGAAACCCTCTTCCCGACCGTACCCTCAAGCTCCTCAAGGAGACCGATGTCTGCCTTTTTGGAGCCATCACTTCCAAGCCTAAGGAGGACGCGGCAGCCGAGCTTGACCCTTCGTTGAGAGACAAGGGCTTTTCCTACTTCAGCCCCATCGTCCGTCTCCGCCAGGAGTTTGACCTTTACGCCAACCTGAGACCGTGCAAGACCTATCCCGGGAATCCTCTCAATTACCGGGACAATATCGACCTGGTGATATTTCGCGAAAACACTGAAGGCATGTACGCGGGGGTGGAGTTCTTCCCACTCCCTCAGGAGGTCAGGGATGCGCTGCTCGTCCATCCCAAGATGAGAGCTTTCCGGGACACTCCCTTAAATGAGATCGCTTTATCCACCCGGATCATGACCAAAAAAGGATGCACGCGGATTGTCCGGGCGGCCTTCGAGTACGCGCGCCAATACAAGCGCCGTTCCGTCACGATCGTCGAAAAACCCAACGTGCTCAGGGAAACGGGAGGCCTGATGCTGGGCATCGCCCGGGAGATTGCTGGAGAATATCCGGAAATTCCGTTTAAAGAGGCGAATGTCGACGCCATGTGCATGTGGCTCGTCAAGAATCCTCATGACTATGATGTGTTGGTGGCGGAGAACCTGTTCGGGGATATCATTTCCGACCTGTCCGCCCAGCTCGTCGGAGGCCTCGGGTTTGCCTGCAGCGGCAATATCGGCGATAATTACGCTGTGTTCGAGCCGACACACGGCTCTGCTCCCAGGTACGCCGGCCAGTACAAGGTCAACCCGACAGCCATGCTGCTCGCCACAAAGATGATGCTCGAATGGCTCGGCGAAACGGAAAAAGCAAAACGCCTCGAAGAGGCCATCGCCGCCGTCATCAAAGAGGGCAAAGTAAGGACATATGATCTGGGCGGCAAATCCACGACGCTGGATGTCGGCCGCGCTGTGGCGGAAAAACTTTAGGAGTCAACTTATTTATGGCTGGGACCGTTATCGAAAAGATCATCCAGGCCCGCACCCGGGACGAGGTCTCTCCCGGAAAGATCGTCTGGATGGACCTGGATATCCGTTCGGCCCGGGATTTCGGCGGCCCGAATGTGGTCAAGAACTACGAGCGGGAATACGGCGGGCTTCCGCTGGCCGACCGGGCCAAGACGTTTTTTACCTTTGACCTGTGCGCTCCGGCCTGCACTCTTCGCTATGCCGATAACCAGCAAATTTGCCGAGATTTCGCCCTCAAACACGGGATCGAAGTCTTCGACGTGGACAAGGGCATCGGCAGCCATGTCCTCATGGAGGAAGGCCTGGCTCATCCGGGGAGCACGATCGTCGGCACGGACAGCCATATGAACATCCTCGGCGCCGTCGGAAGCTTCGGCCAGGGGATGGGGGATGTCGATATCACTTTCGCCTTCCGGACTGGAAGAACCTGGTTTGAAGTTCCGGAGACGGTCAAGGTCGTTCTCCAAGGGGACTACAGAAAGCCCGCCTCAGCGAAAGACCTGACGCTTTATCTCCTGAAAGAATTAGGGACAAGAAAGATCGCTTTGAGAGCGGCCGAGTTTTATGGACCTGCCGCGGCCGGCCTTTCGCTCTCCGGCCGCCTGACCTTCTGCAGTATGATCACGGAGATGGCCGGAATCATCGGGTTCATTCCGGAAGCGGGCGGCCAGGCGAAGAAAGACATAGAGAAGTTCACCGGAATGCCCTTTTCTCATACGGCGCCGGATGACGAAGCCTCCTACGCTGAGACCATTGAAATCGACGTTCAAAATCTTCCCCCTCAAGTCGCCGCTCCCTTTTCTCCGACGAACGTGAAACCGGTGACGGAGCTCAGGGGGACGAGGATTGACTCGGGGTTTATCGGCTCTTGCACCAACGGCAGGTTTGAAGATTTTGCCGACGCGGCCAGAGTCCTCCGGGACCGCAAGGTCAAGAAAGGGGTCATGCTCAAGGTCGTGCCGGCGACGCGGCACGTCTACAAGGAGCTCCTCTCGCGAGGCATCCTCGCTGATTTATTCGACAGCGGAGCGATTGTCCTCAACCCTGGGTGCGGGGGCTGCGCCGAGGGCCACGTCGGGCTGACCGGAAAAGGCGAAGTTCAAATCAGCACGGGGAATAGAAACTTCGCCGGAAAGCAGGGCCAAGGAGAGACCTATCTTGCTAGCCCGGCAGTTGTCGCGGCCTCCTGCGTGTTAGGTTATATCGCCAGTCCAGAGGATGTGTAGTATGGAGAAGACCTTGCGTCGCGGCCGGGTTTGGGTCCTCGAAGACCGGGGCGGCCGACTGATCAAAGATATAGATACAGACCAGATTTTCCACAATGCCTTTCTTCATATCACCGAAATCTCCGAGATGGGCCGGCACGCCTTCGGAAACCTGGAAGGCTGGAAGGATTTCGCGGCGAAAGCGCAGCCGGGCGATATCATTGTCGCCGGCCGGAATTTCGGGGCGGGTTCCTCCCGGCAGCAAGCCGTTGACTGCTTTATCGCCCTCAAGATCGGCCTGATCCTGGCCCCTTCTTTTTCCTCGATATATTTCCGGAACGCCGTCAATTCCGGGCTGCCGATTCTCCGAGGCAGAACGCTCGACGAACTGGTCAGCCGGCGCCGCCTCGAGACCGGCGATGAAATCGAAATCGATTTTCTCGGCGGCACAGGCCTGAACCTGAGCAAGAATATTTCTTTTGCCGTTGAACCCATGAGCGCAGTCCAGTCGGAAATTTTTCGCGACGGGAATTTATTCGCCTTTGGAAGGTCATTCAGCCGGAGAAGCTGAGATGCTGATTCTGGCGCTGGATACGACGACCGCCAGCGGTTCTGTTGCCCTTCTCGACAACGCCAGACTCCTGGGTGAAATCAACGCTGAAATCCCGGGTTCGCATTCCTCCAAGCTTCTCCGCGCAGTGGATTATCTGTTGCGGGGGAATGGATTGAAGATTGAAGACATGGCCGGGTTTGCTGCGGCGGCGGGCCCGGGTTCTTTCACCGGGATCCGCATCGGGCTGAGCACCATCAAGGCTTTTGCTTTCGCCTCTGGAAAACAGGTCGCTCCGGTTTCCACTCTTGCGGCCCTGGCCCTGAAACTCAAGGAGTCGCCGAGCCGGCTGATTTCGCCGCTCGTTGACGCCAAAAAAGGCGAAATCTATGCCGCTCTTTTTGAATCCGCAGGAGAAGAGCTGGTCGAGGTCATCCCTCAGGGAGCCTACACTCCCGACCGGTTTTTCTCTCTGCTCCCCGCGCACAGGATTGTCTCGTTTATCGGGAACGGCGTCGAGGTTTATAAAGCGAAAATTCTTGCCTACCTGAAGGATAAAGCCAGGTTTTCTTCACGTTCCCTGTTCATTGCCAGTGAAGTGGGAATCCTGGGTTACGAAATCCTGAAGAAAAACCGCGGCGTGAGCGGCGAAAAGCTCGAGCCGATATACTTTAGAAAATCACAGGCGGAGGAAAAAAGATAGAGCGACAAAAGCTTCCCGGGAAATTTTACTTCCTCAGAAGGATGGAGGAAAAAGACCTGGCCTCCGTTTTGAAGATCGAAGAACTTTCTTTTCCCAACCCCTGGCACGAAAGCACCTTCAGGGGAGAAATCCAGCACCGTCCCATCTCCTTTCCGCTGGTTGTCGTCCATTCCGCGCTGAATAAAGTCATCGGCTACATCATTTTCTGGCTGATCGGCGAGGAAGTCCAGATTAATAACATCGCCGTTCATCCTGATTTCAGGCGATTGGGAATCGGAGAGCAGGTGCTCCGCCAGGTTATCGAGATGGTGAAATGGCGGGCGGCCAACTTTGTCGGCCTGGAGGTCCGTCCTTCCAACATCGCCGCCCTGTCTTTGTACAAAAAAATCGGGTTCAAGATGCTCGGCGTAAGGAAAAACTATTACACCAACCCCCCCGAGGACGCCTTTGTCCTGGGTTTCCACCTGGGGGACGTTCCCGAGTGATATTTTCGTCTCTCTTATTTTAAGAGCATCAGCAAAGATGAAACCTCGAGAGCTCCGATTCAGGAAACTGCCGCGAGCTTATTTTTTTTCTTGGGGCTGAGGTGTGAGCTTGTTGTACTCAACCAGGAGCTTCAGCCACCAATCAGGAAACTTGAGCGGCAGTCTTTTCCTGGTCTTGGCGTCATAGATCCATAAATGGTTGTATTTGACCAGGAGCTGATCTCCCAGGTCCCACCAGGCGTCTATGACGAGGTTCGCATTATTGACGCAGTATTCTGTCAGAAACTGATGGACCTGAGCGGGGTTGGCCCGGTAAAGTTCATTGGCCAGTTTATCGATGACCGGCGTCCTGTCCACGGCGGATTTTTCCCAGGTCTTCTGGGCTTCCCGGACATCTTCGATCGCGTAAGAATACAGAACCTGAGTATGGAAATCCACATAGTCGAAAGCCCAGCGGGCTGAATCGCGGCTGAAGACCCAGTGGTCGCCGACTTGGAACGACTTGGGAATTTCGGTAATGCCGGCGTAGAATGGCATGAAACAAGACGTGTCCTGGTTGCCGAAGGCCAGCCAGACGATCCCGCCGACGGGGTTGGACAGCCAGCCGCGGCTCTGGGTCACAGTCACGTACTCGGCTCGATTGACGTTGATGACCCGGGGGGTGTTGTACCTCTTGCCGTCGAGCGTAAACCCGTAAGGAAGGCGATTCGGGTTTCCGAACGCCCCTCCCTGCAACCCTTTGGCGGGGTCGAAAGGAGTTCCCTCGCATTTATCCCTGGTCATCGTCATGACGTCGTAAACGGAGAGCTTCTTTTCCGGCTTGATGGAGAAGGGGAGGTCCATGTTCGGCGTCTCAGGGCTGAACTTTTGGGAAGGCGCCACCAGGTCGAAAAAGCGCCACAGACGAACCCTGGACCCGTTCGTCGAGGCGGCGCTGACTTCGTTGGGCGAGTACGCCCTCTTCCAGTTAAACGGCTTGCCGCTTTTAGGGTCGTAGAATCCTTGTTCTACGGCGAAGGAAATAACGTTGGGAGAGGCCATAAAATAGTCCGGGTTCTTGAGATCGATCTCGCCGATCCGGGATTCGTTCGGGCAGACGCTGACTTCGTCATCCGGGACTCTCTGGGCGCACCAAACAGCTCCTGGCTTTTTGCTCGTGGGAGTCCACAAAGGACCGACCGGCATGATCTCGAAGACCCAGACTTCGTTGGGGTCGGCCACGGCCAACATTTCTCCGGTATCCGTAAACCCGTAGCCGTGCTTTTCGCCCAGTTCGCCCATGATTTTTATCGCCTCGCGCGCCGTCTTAGCCCTCTCCATAGCGATCAAAGTCAACATGGTGATGTCGAATTTGGGTGTGGGCGTCTGATTTTCCATTTTTTTCTCGCAGCCGATCGTGGACTCGCCGATGGCGACCTGCTGGTCGTTCATGTAGCCGAAGTCGCCATGGATGTAGCCATAAGTGTGGGGAAGCTCGGGAATTTCAAGACCGGTGAAATTATCCTTGATTCTCTCCCATTTTAGGCCGTCTTCGGGCGGCCAATTTCCAAACTGGTCGATATGGTAGATCTTGCGTGTCGCACCGGCCGGGTGATCGGCGGCAGAAATATAGCGGAAAGTCCAGTCGCATAATCCGCAATCGCAGGTATGCGTCGTCATGACCGAGCCGTCCGTGGAGGCATTTTTGCCGACCATGATGACGGTGCAGGCGTCCGAGGCGGGTTGATTCAGACAGGAAACGCAGCCCTTATCGTCCGTCGAGTTAAAGGCCGAAACACGGATAAGGACCAGGATAGAGAAAAGCAGGACTCCTATCCATAACAGTTTTTTAGCTCTCATCCTTGACCTCCTTTTTTTCAATGGTGAGCCTTATTTATACAAACCCGATTTGCTTCTGTCAATTTAAATTCGATTCAATAAATGACTTTGACCAGACACAAACCTTTGGCTGGCGCTGTCGGCCCGGCCAGCGATCGGTCCTTTTCCCTGAAGATGTCCTCGATTTGTCGAGGCTCCATCTGGCCTCTCCCGACCTCGAGCAGGGTTCCCACAATCGTCCTGACCATGTACCTCAAGAACCCGGTGGCCTCGATGGTATAGCCGATTTCTTTTCCTCTTTTTTTGACCTCGGAGCGGAGGACCTTCCGGACAGGGTGGAGGAGGCGGTTGGAAGAGAAACCCGTGAAATCCGCTTCCCGCTTGAAGAGTGCGGCGGCCTCGCCCATCTTCTGGATATCGAGAGCTGCGGGCCAGTAGAGGACGTAGCGAAGCAGAAAAGGGCTGATGGCGCGGGAATTGTAGATCCGGTATAGGTAAATTTTAGATTTGGCCGATTTCCGGGCATGAAAATCCGGAGCGGTCCTTCGCAGCGAAATAACCTTGACATCATCGGGAAGGAGGGCGTTTAGGGCTTGCTGCAGTTCTTTGTCTTTGAGGCGGAGATCGGCTCTGAAATTGGCGACCTGGCCCTGGGCATGCACGCCGGCGTCTGTCCTTCCGGCGCCGGACACCGAGATCTTTTCTCCCGAGATTCTGGCGAGCACTTTCTCGATCTCGCCCTGGACCGTCCTCTTATCGAGCTGCCTCTGCCAGCCGCAGAAGTCAGTGCCGTCGTAGCTGAAGATGAGCTTATAGTTGGCCATGGCCCGTTTCTTCACTCTTCCAGAGCCAAACGGACGGCCTCCTCGGGCGATTCGGCTGAAATAACTCCCTTGATATTCCAAGTGGCCAACCCAATGACTCTTTTCCCGTAGATGTTGCCATAGCCGATTTCGGTCAGTGTCCCGTATTCTCCGTCGATGGCGATCAAGACGTCCGCGTTCATGGCCACGAGGGAGTTCCGGCTGTATCCCATGCCCGTGGCAATGGGCACATCGATAGAGGAATTGGCCTCGCCAGGATGTGTTCCGGGAAGTATGCCGACAGTCAGCCCGCCGGCCTTTTTCGCCCCGGACGCGGCTGCTTCCATCACGCCTCCCAAGCCGCCGCAAACAAGAATGGCTCCCGCTTCAGCGATCAACTGCCCGACTTTATAAGCCGCCCCGAGTGAACGCTTATCCGGCCTGCTGCCCCCGATGACGCCGATGCGGACTCTCTTTCTCCATTCGCTCATTGGCCTTTCCTTTGCTTTCCCTATTTATCATAGACCACCTTTCTTTTCAAACATACCGGAGATGAAAGGTTGAATATGAACCTCGATTCCATTAGAATTCTCTCTAACTCGGAGAGATGCCTTGGCTCAGGACAGCGTGCTCTTTGAAGAAACTTATGCCTCCTCTCCCTGGACCCTCCCCTCCCATGTCTCTCTCTTTACCTCTCTCTCAGGAATCAGCCATCAAGTCTATGAATCCAGGGATAGAATCGATCCCGCCCAGACCATGCTGGCAGAGGTCCTCAGGAAGAACAATTTCTTCTGCTCAGCTTTTACCGGATCAGGTTATGTTGACTCCGTTTACGGGTTTTCCAAAGGCTTTGACGTCTACCAGGAAGGCGAAGGCCTTACCACCCTGATGAATTCAGCGGAACTGATGTCTCAGGTCACCTCCAAGTGGCTGGGCCAGGACGCGGACAAAAGTTTTTTTCTGTTTCTCCATACCTGCCAAGTTCACACCCCCTACTCTTGTCCTCCGCCTTACAACACGATGTTCTTAGGGCAGAACCCGCGCTGGCAGAGGATTAATCTTCTGAACTATCTCGGCGGAATATCCGGCATCTTTAAAGAGCTTCCCGAAGAAGACAGGCAGAATATCATTGGTCTCTACGATGGCGAAATCTCCTATGTTGATGATAAGCTGATCAAGCCTCTAATCGAGAAATTGAAGGAACTGCATCTTTATGACCGGACCATGATTGTTTTTACCAGCGATCACGGCGAGGAATTTTTTGAGCATGGATCCTGGATGCACGGACAAAGTCTTTATGAGGAAGCCCTGAAGGTTCCGCTGATCATCAAATTCCCCGGCTCAAAATACCGGGGGAAGAGGATCCCAGGTCTTGTCCGTCTGATTGATGTCATGCCGACCATACTGGAAGAACTGGCCATAGACGCCAATAACCTGAATATGGAGGGGAAGAGCTTGATTCCCGTCATCCGCGGAAACGGAAAAAGGGAGCGAACATTTTTAGCCGATACCGCCTATCTCACCAACAGGCTCTCTCCTGAACAAAAAATGAATTCCTCGGAAATACTATTCCCTGATAAAATTGCCTTTGGCAGCAGAAAGAATAAGCTCATCTTAAACAGAGAGCTCACAGAAGAGGAGGCCCGTTCTTACTCGCCGCCGCCTCCCGGTTTCCCCGCTGTAGAGCTTTATGATCTGGATGCCGATTCTCGAGAGAGAGTAAATCTTGCTTATTCAAAAGCCGACCAGGCCGAGCGGATGGTGCAGAAAATTAAGGGGGTTTACGGGAAAAAGAAGAAAACGGCGGAGAACCAAGTTCAGCCGGACGAGAAATTGAAAGAACAGTTGAGAGCTTTGGGCTACATCCGCTAAGATATCTTCTGAAAAGGAGAAAGGGCATGTCCAATTTTTTTGAGGCCAAAAGCCTGACGACGGAAGAACAGAAGAGATTGCTGGAAGAGGTGGAAAGGAGAATTGCCGAGAAAATGAAAGAAGGACTACTGACCCCGAGAGAAATCCGGGAGATCGAAGAGATGAGGCTTCGGCCTCTTCCGGATATTCAGGATGTCCAGAATGTCTACGAGAACGTCTTGTTCCGAGAGAGAACAAAGACGGCCAAGAAATAGCAGGTCGCCAGGGCCAGCTTAAGGAGAAAGCTATGAGCCAAGAAAAAAAGGAAAAATCAGGTGAAGAGCCGGCCGTCAATATTGATTACGATAATATCGATGTGGCTCGGATCATGGACGGAATCAAAAAAAAGATCGCCCGCCGGCCCGGCCGGGAACCCGGCCTCCCTTCCGAGTCCCCGCCCGATTTTGACAGTTCTTCCCGTCCCGATCCTGACGCCGGGAGAAGTGAGACGCCGCAGGGTCAGCGGCCGAGGATGAAGAAGCTTCTGCTCAAAATCATGTCCCCTTTTTCGCCCCTGATCAAGCTTTTGATTTTGCCGGTTTATGAGGAACAGAGACAACTCTTCCTGGCCCTCCACAACACGAACATAAGGTTGGATCAGCTTATCTCTAAAAAGGAAACAGAACTGGAGAGGCTCCGGGAGTACACCAAGCTTCTCCATAACATCAGCCATAACCTCGTCGTCGAACTGAGCAAGCTGAAAATCGAAGAAGAGATGCTCAAGACAAAGACACAAATCTTGGAGAAAGATTTCGAATTTATGGGAAAAAGGGAAAGGGCCCTGGAAAAAGAAGTCTTCAAGTGAAACCTGGACAAATTGAACAAGGAAGAAAACGCCTGATGGACGTTCACCAATTTTCGACGTCCTTGAGCTATGGCGATGCCATCTCGGACGAGATGATCGAAATCCGAAAGGTCCTCCGCGAGAAGGGCTTCCGCTCCGAGATTTTCACGCGCTTCTTCGACGCGCGGATGGCCGCCGAGAGGCGCGATTACCGGGAATACAAAAAGGTCAGCTCGCCGAAAAATGTCGTCATCTTCCATTTTTCCATCGGGTCCCCCGTCTCCAAGATGTTTTTCCGCGTCCCGGACAAAAAAATCATGATCTACCACAACATCACGCCCCATGAATTTTTTGTGGACTGGCACCGGCTCCTGGCCCGGGAGTGTTATAAGGGACGTCTGGAGATCAAACTTTTTGTGGACAAGGTGGACCTGGCCCTGGGTGACTCCGCGTTCAACCGCCAGGAGCTCGAGGCCGTAGGGTATCCGAGGACAAGCGTGCTGCCGATTCTCCTGGATTTCTCCAAATTTGACGGGAAGGATGATCCCGTCGCGAGAAGCCTTTTTGCCGACGTAAAGACCGCGATCCTTTTTGTCGGCCGGGTCATTCCCAACAAGAAATTCGAGGATATCATCAAGACTTTTTATTTCTACAAAAAATACTTCAACCCCGACTCGCGGCTGATCCTGGCCGGAGATTACGGGGGGATGGAAAGATATTTTTCGTCGCTTCAGGAATTGGTCGGACGGCTCTCCCTGCGCGATGTCCATTTCACCGGACATATCGCCTTCCCCGAGCTCCTGGCTTATTATAATATCGCCGATGTCTATTTGAGCCTCAGCGAGCATGAAGGCTTCGGCGTTCCTCTTCTCGAAGCTTTTTATAAGAGAATTCCCGTGGTCGGCTACAGGGCGGGTGCGGTCGAAGAGACAATGAACGGGGGAGGGGTGCTCGTCCTGCAGAAAGACTTTTTGCGAGTCGCGGCCATGATCGATACCCTGATAAAGAATAAAGACGTGCGGCAAACCGTCATCGAAGGCCAGCTCCGGGGTTTAAAAAAATTCAGCCGGGAAAATGTCAGCCGGATTCTTCTGCGGCAGGTCGAAGAGGTCAGCCGGAAATGAGAGTCGACCAGCTTGTGCCGGCCTTCCATCGCGGCGACGCCATCGGTGACGAAGCCGCCTATCTCCGGCAATTTTTCCGGTCGCAGGGGTTTTCCTCGGAGATTTACCGGCTGACCTGTGATAGGGAGCTCGAAGGAGAATCCAGGGAATTCTCTGCTTTTCCGGAGCCGGCGCCCTCCGACGTCGTTATCCTTCATTTTGCCGTTCCGTCTCCGCTGACCGAAGCTTTGCGGCGGCTTTCCTGCAAGAAAATGATCATCTATCATAACATCACTTCCCCGGAGTTTTTCCGGGGTTTGAGCGAAGAAATGGTTAACCTGACCCGGCGGGGCCGGGAAGAGCTCCGTTCGCTTGCCGATGTCGTTGACCTCAGCCTGGCTGACTCCCGCTTTAACGCTGAGGAGCTCGATGACCTTGGGTTCAAAGAAGCCCATGTTTTTCCCCTCTTTGTGGACTTGGCGAAATACGAAAAGCCCATGAACGCCTTTGTCCACAAGCTCTTTCGCGACGAGCGAACGAACATCCTGTTTGTCGGCCGGGTTGCTCCCAACAAAAAGATCGAAGACCTGATCAAAGTCACCTTTTATTACAAAAAATATATTTCTCCCCTGGTCAGGCTCGTCATCGTCGGCAAAACGTCTTCGCTTCCCGCCTACTATCACAGCCTGGTCAAACTCGCCGACGACTTTGTCCTTAACCCCGATGAAATCTGTTTCACGGGCCATGTTCCTGATGAGGACATGTTCGCTATCTACCGGGCTTCGGACGTTTTTCTTTCGTTGAGCGAGCACGAAGGCTTCTGCCTCCCCCTTGTGGAGAGCATGATTTTTGACCTGCCCGTCATCGCCTATAACTGCACGGCTGTTCCCGACACCTTAGACGGCGCTGGCATCTTGATTAACGAGAAAAAAGCGGAAAAAGTGGCCGAACTCGTGAGCATCGTTGCCCGCAACAAAGACATCCGGGAGAGCATCATCACAGGGCAACGCTCGAGACTCGAAAGTCTCAAGGGGAAGGGAAGAGAGCCCTTCCTCCTAACCTGTCTCGAAAAATTAACGAAGAAGAGGACGGACTGAGAATGAAAATCGCCTTCGTCGTCCAAAGATATGGTCCTGAAGTCATGGGCGGGTCGGAGCTTCACTGCCGGTTCATTGCCGAACGGCTGGCTGCGGCAGGTTACGAAGTTACAGTTTACACAACGTGCGCTAAAGACTACACCACCTGGAAGAATGAATTTTCGCCCGGAACAACAACCTTAAACGGAGTCGCCGTCAAACGATTCCCAGTCAGGAAACAGCGGGACATGGATTCCTTCAACGCCTACTCGGACTGGATCTTTGCGCATGACCATACTGACAAGGATGAGCTGGAGTGGCTGGACCGGCAAGGGCCCTGCGCGCCCGATCTCCCCGAGTCCTTGGAAAAAGAAGAAGGCGGACATGATCTTTTTATTTTCTTCACGTATCTTTATTACACGACCTACTGGGGGCTGAAGAGAACTGACGGAAAGAAGACGCTTGTCCCGACAGCGCATGACGAGCCTGCCTTGCACCTCGGGATCATGAAGGATGTTTTTCGTGCGCCTCACGCTTTCATGTTCAATACCGAGTCCGAAAGGAAAATGCTGGGCCGGCTGTTTTCCTTCGAAGGCAAATACCAGGATATCGTGGGCGTGGGTGTCGACATTCCCGAGCGGTCGGACACAGCCGGTTTTCTCCGGGAGCATGACCTTAACCCTCCCTTTATCCTTTATGCCGGCAGGATCGAGCCGGGCAAAGGCTGCCAGGAGTTGGTCGATTATTTTCTCCGCTCGAGCGCGAACAACCCGGACCTGAGCCTTATCTTGATTGGAAATCTCCTCATGAGCCTGCCGGCCCATCCGAAAATAAAATATATCGGTTTCCTTTCTCCGGAGGAGAAAAACGCGGCCATGGCCTCGGCCGATGTCACTATTCACCCTTCCCACTTTGAAAGCCTGGGCATGGCGGCCCTTGAATCCTTGGCCATCAAAACTCCCATCCTGGTTCAGGAAGCCGCCGACCCCCTCAAGGAGCACTGCCTCCGGGGACGATGCGGGCTTTTTTATTCCAGCGCTCGGGAGTTTGAAGCCGCCCTCGAACTTCTTCTCGGCGACTCAAGATTGAGAAAAGTCTTGGGCGATAATGGGTTAGCTTATGTCCGGGAGAATTATGCCTGGCCCAGAATTATAGGCAAATATGAGCGGCTTTTTGGCCGTTTGACCATGGCCAGATAGCCCGACGAAAGAGAGGAAAGATAGAGAGGTTGACTTCAAGCAGGGTGTGTGTTAAGGATTAAGGATTAGAAAAAACGGATAAGAGAGATGGCCTTTGTCAATCATATCACCAAAAATTTAGCCATCAAAATCGTCTACTATGGCCCGGGCCTGAGCGGGAAAACGACCAATCTCCGGTATATCTATTTTAAGCTGGACTCCACTTCCCGGGGGGACCTTGTCTGCCTGGAAACGGACACGGAGAGGACCTTCTTTTTTGACCTGCTTCCGGTCAAGGCCGGGTTGATCGGCGATTATAAAGTTCATTTCCAACTCATGACCGTGCCCGGCCAGATCTTTTACGAGGCGTCGCGCCAGAGCGTGCTTCGCAACGCCGATGGGATCGTCTTTGTCGCGGACTCGCAGGTCCCGCTTCTCGACGCCAACCTCGAAAGCTTTGACAACCTGAGGCGAAATCTAGTTCAGCTGAATGTGGATATCAATGCCGTCCCTCTGGTTTTCCAGTACAACAAGCGCGACCTGGATAATCTCATCCCGGTGGAGACCTTCAACGGGCTGCTCAACCCCCAGAATCTTCCCTGCGTCGAAGCCTCGGCCATCAACGGCGTGGGCGTATTCGAGACCCTGAAAGAAGTGGCCAAGCTGACCGTTCCGGTGGTGAAAAAGAAAGTCCTGGGCATCAAACCCGGGACAGAGGCGAGGGCCGCCGAAGAGAGAAACGTCCAAGAGGCCGTCAAAGAGGCCGGGCAGAAAGATGTCGAAGTGGAATTCGTTTTTCCGGGCGATGAGGCTGAGGCCCACATGAGAAAGATGAAACTCAGGACTCTTGATGAGATAGAGAAAGAATTGGAAAAATTATCCAGCGAATTTCTGGACAAACCGAAAAAGCCAAAATCCTCCTGAAACCGGGGACGCTATCTCAACTTTCCCATTTTCATTTCTGATATAACCTCCCTTTTTTCTTCGTCTTTACAATAAGCGGAAGATGCTCGTCAAGATATTCAGCGCCGCCCTCCTCGGGATCGAAGCTTATTTGGTGGAAGTCGAGGTAGATATTTCTACAGGCCTGCCCGGATTTGTCACCGTCGGGTTGCCCGACGCCGCCATCCGGGAAAGCAAGGAGCGGGTGCGGGCGGCTCTGAAAAACTGTGGGTTTGAGTTTCCCTCCCGGAAGCTGACCATAAACCTCGCTCCCGCCGACAGGAGAAAAGAGGGCTCTTCTTACGACCTCCCCATCTGCCTCGGTCTTCTGGCTTTTTTGGGAGTGGTTCCGCAGGAAAGACTCCAAGATTATTTGTTCCTGGGTGAACTGGCGCTGGACGGGCGCCTGAAACCCGGCCGGGGAATCCTACCTGCGAGTCTCTTGGCTAAAAAGCAAGGGTTCCAAGGGATAGTTGTCCCTAAAGAAAACGAAAAAGAAGCCGCCCTCGTGAACGGAGTGGAAATTTACGGTCTCGAAAACTTGGTCCAGGTTATCAGACTCCTCAACGAGCCGGGGAGTTTTCCGGCCTGCCGGTATCCTTTGGATGACGTCCTGGCCCGGCCTGCCTTTGACGGGGACTTCGAGGAAGTGAAGGGACAGCAGCACGTCAAGCGAGCCTTGGAGGTGGCGGCGGCAGGATTTCACAATGTCTTGATGATCGGACCGCCCGGTGCCGGCAAAACCATGCTGGCCAAGAGATTGCCCACCATTCTCCCGCCGATGACGTTCGAGGAGGTCATTGAAGTGACCCAAATCTACAGCTCTTTGGGTCTTCTCCGAGATAAAGGCGCTATTTGCTCGAGGCCGTTTCGCTCGCCTCATCATACGATCTCGGACGCCGGCCTTATCGGCGGCGGTGTCATCCCGCGTCCCGGAGAGGTCAGCCTGGCCCATAACGGCGTCCTGTTCCTGGATGAGCTGCCCGAATTCCGCAGGAGGGTTCTCGAAGACTTGAGGCAGCCCCTTGAGGAGGGAAAAGTGGTCGTGTCCCGCGCCTCGATGAGCCTGTGTTTTCCATCGTCTTTTATGCTCGTGGCGGCCATGAATCCCTGAGGTTGCGTTGCCCAGATGCCATCAATTTAGAGGAAGAGGGAAGATAGGTGAGGTTGATAGTTACGTCCTCGTTGCCAATCGTTATTTTTTCAGTAATGTTTTCAATAATTTTGCGTTTTTCTTCAGAGGTTAATTCAGGCCAACGGGTATATAAGTCTTTAGCTTCATTGAAAATCTGGTCAGAGGATATATATTGAATCTTAAGGAAGTCAATCTCTCCCTGAATTTCTGGAATCTTGCCGTCTATCTGCTTGAGCCTTTCCTCTAGCGGCTTATAGTACCTGCCAAGGCCTTCCATGGGGATTTCATCGTTGATATAGGCTCGGTATGTCTTTTCCATTTCTTGTTCGGTCTTCCGTCTCTCTTCGTTTAAAGCTCTCAGCAGGTTTTCCTTCTCTTTAATAACCTGGTCGGCCTGATTAAGATAGTTTGTTATCTCTGTAGGCGAGAAGAAGAAGGTTTTAAGCTGGTGATGGAAAATATCCTCAAGGTCTGTTGTTCCTATTTTATTCCGGCACTTATAACAGATGTACTTGGGGGAATTTGAGGGGACGTACATTTTGTAGTTGCAGTGGCAGAAAACAAAGCCGGTGAAAAGTTGAACTGTCTTCCTGGTTGGACGCCTGTTTTTCTTCTCCTGCTCATCGAGAATGGCATTACACCGGTCCCAGAGCTCTTCGGTGACAATAGGCTCAATTCGGCTGTAGACCCATTCTTCTCTTGGCTTAATGACCCGCTTTTGATTTTTGTCGGGAGGGCCTTTTGTCCAGTTAGCCCGATGGAGTCCTTTGGCTGTTGTGTCCCTAATAAGTCTTCCGACCGTAGTATCAGAGAATTTTGACCCATTTCGGGTTCTATAGCCGGATTCATTAAGAAGTCGCGCTACGGTCTTCTTTCTCTGGTGTTCTAAGAAGAGGTCATAAATCAGCTTTCTGATCGATGCTTCCTTAGGATTAGGCACCAATTTTTTATCTACCCACTGGTAGCCATAAGCGGCCTGTCCTCCCGTAGGCTTTCCTAGCTTGGCTCTGATAGGAACTGAGGCTGCTACCCGTTCCGAGATTTCTTCTCTTTCCCATTGGGCCATGGCCGCGATCATCGTATAGAAGAGCCTTCCGGCAGGAGAAGAAGTGTCTATAGCCTCTTGGAGGGATATGAGATCGACGTTGTGTTCTCGGAAAATATCTGCAAATTCCAGGAGTTCCTTGGTATTTCGGGCCAGACGGGCTAATTTAGAAAAAATCAGGCCTGTGATATGGCCTGACTTGATATGTCCGAGCATCTTCTGAGTCTCGGGCAGATCCATAACAGACTTTCCGCTGACTGCCTCAAGATGATAGACCTCTTTGACTTCCCAGCCCTTGGATTCGGCATAGAAGCGGGCTCGTTTCTCATGGTGTTCAGGGCTTTCTCCCCTGGCCTGGTCTTCGGTAGAGACCCGAATCCAGATACCGACAGGTTTTGAAGGTGTCATATTGAAGCCTTTCTGATAATGATTTTAAAGCAAATCTATAGAGTATTTCAAATGATTAGGCGCATTTTCAACATATAGAATGAGTTAGATGATATTGCCAATGATTGATAACTGCTATATAATTCAAATGAACGCATGCCGGGCAATCCGAAGTTAAGATCGATATCACTAAAAGAATATTTGAGGCGGGTAAAATTACGGGGATCGACGTTTTAGACCATATAAGTATCAAAAACGCCGGTAGCTCATTCAAAGGATTAGCCAGTAAAGATATAAAAGATAAAGGGATAATCTAGAATATGAATACAATGAAGGATTATATCAAACAATATTTAGAATGGCGAGAAAAGCAAAAAGAACAGGAATTAGCCGAAAGAGAAAAAAGAATAAGTTGGTATAAAGAAAAAATGGGAAGCCCAGAAAAAATCAGGAATTTTACAGAAAAAAATTTACGTGAGTTAATAGGAAAACTTTGGGCTTTAGGATTCTGGCGTAACAAAGTCTATAAAGTTAATAAGGTTATTAAAGATAACGGCTTAGATAAAATAAAAACTGCTTTTATTAATTTGCTTTATTCTGATCAACCAATAGCAAAAAGATGGGATGATTTTAGAAAATCTATTAAAGGTCTGGGGCCGTCTTCCTTAAGCGAGATTCTCACCTTGGTATTTCCTAACCGGTACGGAATTATGAATATGAAACCATTAACTATTTTGCCCCACTTAGGCTTTTTAACTGAGAAGGAGACAAAAAATATCAGTTATGGCTATACTTCCGGCCGCGATTATGAGAAATTTATGCAAGCTCTTCAGAGAGTAAGGGAAGAATTAAAAAAAAATGGGCTTCCAGAAGCAGATTTCATTGATGTCGATTTTTTCATTTGGTATTTATTTGAACACGTTTTTGAATTGAAATTTAAACGAGACAAAGGAGAAATTATTAAATCTACTTTGGGCATAAAAGAAATTCCAGAAATAGAAACACCAACAGTTTCTTCAATTGAAGCGAGAAAAATTACTAACCATCAAGAAGCCGAATTTATGTTATTAAAATTAGGGCAAATTTTAGGTTATGATACTTATTCGCCGGATAAATCAAAAGAGGCTTATGGCCAAAAATTAGAAGAATTAATCTTTCTTGATGAAATTCCTCAATTTACCATTCCGTCGCTTTTAGATACTATTAAAAACATTGATGTTATTTGGCTTGAGGATGAATTCCCGGTTTATTGTTTTGAAGTAGAGCATACTACCGGAGTGACAACCGGACTTTTAAGGCTTTACCAAACCAGCCAATTAAATACTAAATTATTTGTCATTGCTCCCGCAGATGTTCTAGGAAAGTTTGAAACAGAAATGAATAAAATTCCCTTTAACAGAATCCGTGATCGGTATATTTTTAGATCGTATGAAGATTTAATTAATTTTTGTCATTTAGCAGAAAATTATATAAATTCAAAAAATAAATTTTTTAACTAGAAAGTATAAAATAAATTATGCCAAAACTATCAGACCCATTTACCACAAAACCAACAAAAGAACAGATAAAAACAACGCGGGAGATTTTAGACGCAATTTTTAAAGACCCTCAAGTTAAATACGGCTTGCGGGAATTTTCCAAATTAAAAATAGAAGAAGTTCTTACTATCTTTGAAAAAGAGCCAGGTAAATTTTATGTTCATTGCCTCAAGCGCGACAGAAATCTCTTTGTTTATGACAAAAATAAAAATACCAGCGAGCCCGAAGAAATTATCCGTCAGTTATGGCTCGTTCGTTTAATAAAAGACTATCGTTATCCACTGGAGAGAATCGAGGTAGAAAAAGATGTGCGCTTCGGCCGAGAAATCCACGCCAAAGCCGCAGATATTGTTGTTTATTGGGGAGACAAAAGTACTCCCTACGTTATCATTGAGGTAAAAAGCCCAACCGAGGAAAAAGGAATTGACCAATTAAAAACCTATCTTAATGCCGAAGGTTCGCCTATTGGCGTATGGTCAAACGGCAAAGAGCGCGTTATTCTCTACCGTCCTTATCCAAAACAATTTGAGGATACGCTTACCGAAATTCCAAGGGTGGACCAAACCATCAATGATGTTTTAGAAGAAAGAAAAACACTTGAGAAATTAGCTTCTGATTATGACCTAACAGAACGAATTAGGATTTTAGAGGAATTGGTTTTGGCAAACGCCGGTGTTGATGTGTTTCAGGAAGTATTCAAGTTGATTTATGCCAAACTTTACGATGAAAAAGAGGCGAGATCACGTCCTGACCAAGAGGTATATTTCCGTAAATCCAAAGATCCCAAATTTACCTTTGATAAAGTCAATCGTTTATTCAGGGATGCTATTGAAGAATGGCCGGGGATGTTTCTGCGTCAAGAAGAAATTCAACTTTCTCCCGGTCACTTATCGATTTGTGTTGGGCAACTGGAAGATATAAAACTTCTCGATTCAAACCTTGAAATTATTGACGCCGCTTTTGAGTATCTTTTGCCGGAAGTGGCAAAAGGCAAAAAGGGGCAATACTTTACTCCCCGTCATGTTATTGATATGGCGGTGAAGATGCTTAATCCGCAGGATAAAGAATATATTATTGACCCAGCGGCTGGTTCCGGTGGTTTTCTTATTCATGCGATGCAATGGGTGTGGAGCCACGATTTGAAAAATGTGGCACACGAAAAACAGATTGAATATGCCAGACGCTATCTTTACGGCATTGATTTTGATGACAAGCCGGTAAAAATTGCTCGCGCCTTAATGCTGATTGCTGGCGACGGCCGCTCACACATTTTCAAGCTAAATTCTCTCAGCCCTCATGAGTGGCAAGGTTCAGATTCAGAAAAAGAGAAAGCGCGGGCAGAGCTTCGCGAGCGATTACTCAAAACCGGCGATTATGAAAAAGATAAAGAAAACGAACAAACATTCCGTAATTTCGCCTTTGACCTTCTCCTCACTAATCCACCTTTTGCAGGAGAAATAAGAGAGCAGGTTTTGCTTCGCGATTATGAACTGACGAAGAATAAAAAAGGCAAACTCGCCAATAAAGCAGAACGCGACCTCCTGTTTATTGAACGTGCCCTGCAATTGATACGGCCCGGCGGCCGCCTTGCAATTGTCCTGCCGCAAGGAAAGCTGAACAATACAAATATGGAATATGTGCGTGAGTGGCTTTTAGATAAGGCACGGATTCTCGCAGTTGTGGGACTTCATGGAAATACTTTCAAACCGCACACCGGCACAAAAACTTCTATTTTGTTCTTGCAAAAATGGGGCGGCGAAGCTGGCAAGCCGATGGACGATTACTCAATTTTTATGGCTGTTTCCAAAAAATCCGGCAAAGACAACTCTGGCGAGTATGTCTACAAAAAAAACGAGAAAGGAAATTTTATTTTAGACGAAAAAGGTCGCCGCATTTTAGACCACGATCTTGACGATATCGCCGAAGCATTCATGAAATTTGCCAAAGAGCAAAAATTTGATTTCTAGTAATACCATGCCAATTGATACAATATCCAATTGGTACAGATATTCTCAAATAGAATATTTCACGCCATTCATGAAGCTATGGCTTGCTTTTAATTCATGGTATAAGCAGTTCTTACCAAATTGTCAGACTGATAGGAATGCAATTAACGAGATAAAAGACGGAGGTTCTATTAGAAATAGTTTTGATCAAATATTTGATGCTCAAAGCGATGACGGTGAAGAATTCAGAGAAGCTCTTGCGCTTCTCGTGAAAGAATTAAGAATTCAAAAAGTTAACAATGTTGGTTTTACTAATTCTGACATCGAACCAAATTTTCAGAGTTTTGCTCCGAGGGGACAAACTCAAAAGCTTAACACAGGAAACATTGTCAAATTAGACAGAGAGACCGCCGTCATTTCCGATAAAAGTATCTTATTTTCGGAATTAGTTGAAACAATATACCAAATACGTTGTGGTCTTATCCATGGAGAATTTGATGTTAATGATCGGAGAGCCCATAGATTAGTAAAGGGCGCATTTATCTGTTTGAATAAGATTTTTGGTCCAATCGTTTTAGTAAATAATCCATGATCACAGTCTCTACCATCCAAAAATCTCAAATTGAAGGTGCTTTGCGGCTGGACGCGGAATACTATCAGCCGGAATATTTAAGTTTAATATCAAAAATCAAATCTCAAAAATCAAAATTATTAAAAGATATTGCGGATAAAGTATTTAGCGGTCCATTCGGCTCAACGCTAAAAAGCGAATCCTATCAGAAAGAGGGCATTCCTTTTATCAGAATAGGTGATATCTCTGATGTTTTTATAAACCGAGAGAATCTTGTTTATATTTCCGAAAGCGAAAACAAGAGAATTTTTAGCACTCATTTAAACCCGGGCGATATAGTTTTTTCAAAAATTGGAACAATCGGGAGATTGTCGGTGATTTCCAAGGATTTAGGTCAAGTGAATATCAGCGAAAATAATATAGGTATACGACTTTCTAAACTATCGCCACAAGAAAAAGTAAGTCTACTATTCTTTCTATTAAGTGAATATGGTCAATTACAAATTTTGCGAAGTGCAAGCGGTAATATACAGCAGAAATTAAATGTCGCGGACATAGAGAGTGTTGAGGTTTCTATATTCTCACCACAATTTCAGTGGGAATTATGGAAACTATACGAGAAAATAACTGAACTGCGAAAACAAAGCACATCCCTCTACTCTCAAGCCGAGAATTTGCTTTTGGAGGAGTTGGGGTTGAAAGATTTTGAAATTGAGGAAGATTTATCTTACATCGTCAATCTTTCTGAAATAAAATCCGCTCATCGTGCCGATGCCGAATACTTCCAGCCGAAATATGATAAGTTAATAGCAAAAATTAAAAAACAAAATGCAAAATTGTTAGGGGAAATCATTGCAATGAAAAAAGGTATTGAACCCGGTAGCGAACAATATCAAGAAGAAGGAGTGCCATTTATTCGTGTAAGCAATCTTTCAAGGCACGGAATAATTGACAAAGACCAGAAATATTTAAGTGATGATTTATATCAAAAATTGAAAGTAAATCACGAGCCAAAAGTGGGTGAGGTTTTACTTAGTAAAGACGCAACTCCGGGTATTGCTTATGTAGTAAAAGAATCTATTAAAGGTATTGTTTCAAGTGGCATTTTGAGATTAAAACTAAAAGATAGGGGGGTTGAAAATGAGTATTTGGCTCTTTATTTGAATTCTGTTATTGGTCAGATGCAAGCAGAACGCGATGGCGGAGGTTCTATTATTACTCACTGGAAACCGGAGCAAGTTAAAAATGTTTTAATCCGAATCCTTCCCAAATCCACCCAGCAAAAAATTGCAGATTTGGTCCAAAAATCGCACGAAGCCCGCAAAAAGGCAAAACAACTATTAGAAGAAGCCAAACAAAAGGTCGAAAAAATCATTGAAATTGAATAAGTTATCTATGGCAAGAAAAAGAAAAGCGGATCCAGAGAAGATTAAAAAAATCTTAGAAAAGAGGGGTTATAAGAATGGAGAACCGTCACCTAGTTATGAAGTGCATCATGCCAAGCCTCTTGCAGAGAGGGAAAAGATACGCCGAAAATATTGTGGTTATTAAAGCGAGTAAGCATCGCCGGATTCATAAAAACCGCAGAATAAGAGAAGAAGAATAATGGATAAACGGGAAGCCGAAGAGATAATCGAAAGATAACAAACATGGCAAAAGCAAAACATCCATTAACGAAACCTCAGGGTAGTGATTTGGTGCATAGTTAACGGAAAAACACAAAAGACGTTTTTACTCATAATGCCCGAATAAAGAGACCAAAATCCAAAAGGAAATAGGCAAAATAGTGTCAATTCTAATTTTATGGCGGCGGATCTATAAACTCACGCCGGAGGAGATAAAAATAATTGAAAATAATGAATTCTAAAAACTGGCCAACAAAAAAATTAAGGGAAATTTCTGATGACGAAATAAAAGCTCGTTTCTTTGTTGCGCTTGATCAGTTATTTATAAATGACAGCTTTCTATTAAAGAACGGTGCTAATGAAGGAGGGGATAAATTAGAAAGGGGGGCACACGAGAGAAGTGTGGCACATAAATTAGCGGAATATCTGCAAGCACAATTCCCTGGATGGTACGTAGACTGCGAGTATAATCGGGATGGCTTGCAAGTCAAAACCCAAAAAGGTCAAAAGCGAGTGTTCCCTGATGTCATCGTTCATCATCGTGGTATTAAGGACAATTTACTTGTGATTGAGTTGAAGACATCAAAGGAAAGTAATAGCAAGGATCTCGAAAAACTTAGACAATTTACTGAAAAAGGTAAATATGAATACCAACTGGGGGTTTTCATTCGATTAACAAAAAATAAACTAGAGAAACCTATATGGTACAAAGATGGCCAACAAAAAAATTAGGAGAAATTATTTTCTGATCTTCTTACCCCCGCCCCGCAAAAATTTTCTTTAAAATTTAACAGGGCAGGTAAAAACAAGACGATAAATGGGAAAAAAACGAGAGCCGAAATTTAAGGTCAGATTGGATAAATTAGAAAATCTTAACAAATCATTAAATCCGCCGAAGGAATTATGTGGTATGTTCTTGCCAGAGGGGTCAGCAAAGCAATTCGATTTTATGTTTGTTGCAGAAATGCCATCAATGAATGAGCCGAAAGCCTCAAGCAAATATGAAAATTTTAATTTTGATGTAACGAAACGAGATAAGTTTTTTCAAGAAATGATGGTTAAATACAGAGTTGCCGGCACTTATGTAACCGACATAGTAAAAAAAAGAGATGTACCCAGAAGGCCGACAGAAGAAGAAATTAATCAATGGCTGCCCTTTTTACTCAAAGAGATAGCAATTATCCAACCGAAAGCCATTATAGTTCTAGGTAAAAGGACTTATGAGGCGAGCTTCAAACCATTCGTTGCCCCCTTTATCTCTAAAGGGGTAGAAGTGGATTATGTTTTTCACTACAGCAGTCAAGTGCCTAGAGCAAAATTTGAACAAAGGTTCGCGGAAGTTACTAGAAGAATAAAAAACAAACCAACCAATTCGGTTATAAACTCTACGGCCTCACGTTGAAGAAGATAAAAATAATTGAAAATAATAAAGTCCTGAAAAAATAAATTCTCTATTTTTGAGGCGGGCGGAGGCCGGGCGGAATAGCCCTGGCCTCCCGAAAGTAAGTAGGAGGCTAATGCATTATAGGTAATGGATGAGAGAGACCTAAGGAAATCAAAATTTTCAAATAAATGATTATTAAAGAAGAAGATGCCTGAATGAATAAGAAAGGTGAAATAAGGCAAAGATATAAGTTGTCTCCTGATGTCCTAAGAGAAATACTAGAGCTCCATAAAAAATGGTTAAATTCAGAGGGAAAAGAAGGGGAATGTGCCAATCTTCAAAATGCTGACCTACAAGGTATCAACCTAGATGAAGTTGATCTTCGAAGAGCGATTCTAAATGGAGCTGACCTTCAAGGAGCAAGTCTTATAACCACTGACCTCAGAAGCGCACAATTGATGGATGCTAATTTGCGAGATTCATTACTTCTTGGAGCTTTCCTTTGCGAAGCTCATCTCAATGGCGCTGAGCTTCAAGAAGCGATTCTTGATGAGGCCCAATTACAAAATGCAAATCTTAGCAAAGCATGTCTCCAAGACGCCTTTCTCGTTCATGCAAATTTGCAAAAAGCTGATTTGTCTGAAACTGTACTTCGTAATGCGAACCTAAAGGACGCTGATCTGACAGATGTAAATGGCCTAATGGGAGGCCAGCTTGCTGGATCGAATGTGTCTGGCGCCAAGCTCCCAAGTGATATACATAAATTTGAAGTGATGATGGTTACCGGGGAAGCATCAAGAAATGCTGGGAAGATTTTTTTAGGAACTTTGTTGGGATGTATCTACTCCTGGATAACAATTGCCACTACAACAGATGCTCGGCTCCTTACCAATTCTGCCTCCTCACCACTTCCAATAATTGGAACAGAAATACCTATCATTGGATTCTACATTGTGGCACCTCTTATACTTATAAGCGTTTACATTTATTTCCACATTTATTTGCAACATTTGTGGGAAGGCTTAGCACAGTTGCCAGCTATATTCCCCGATGGTCGAGCACTTGATGAAAGAGCATATCCCTCGTTGTTGACTAGCCTTGTTCGTAGCCAATTTAAGCTTTTAAAAAAGGACTGCCCAAGATTTTCTCGATTACAAGTGGGGCTTCTTAGATTGCTTGTGTGGTGGACTGTACCTATTACATTCCTCTTTTTTTGGGCCCGATATTTTCCTCGTCATGATTGGACAGGCACAAGCCTACAAATTGTTATGCTCATTGCAGCAATAGAATTCGCTTTTATATCCCATCATGCCGCTGTGACGACCCTTAGAGGTGAAAAGAACGGACGAATACACTGGAAAAGGGTTTTCAAAAGCGCTGTTAGATTATTTTTAATATGCTTTTGCTCTTTCATCATCTCCTTAGGAGCTATCGAGGGCGTCAATACTAAATTTCTTGGCCAGATTTTTCCTGAAAATGCTACTGGTATCAGATTATGGATTCCCAGGATTCTTAATATAGTTAATCTAGGTCAAGGAAACTTTCCATTTGCGAACTTTTACGATACAGATGTCTCTACTAAACCTAATAATTGGGCGGGACAAAAAGAACAGATCAATTTAGTTAAAGGAGCTCGTCTTATTAACAGCAACCTCTGTTATTTACTTGCATTTAAAAGCTTCCTTGTAAATGCTGATTTGCGTGGGGCAGATCTCCGTTGGGCTCTTTTATCGAATGCTGACTTGCGTGCAGCAAACTTCGGAGACGGTAGCGGGTTCTATTCTTCGGCTGATCTCCGATATTCCAATCTTAGTTTTAGTAACCTCCAAGGTGCTAAACTTGTACAAGTTAACCTGAGTTATTCTAATATATCTATGGCTGATTTAAGCGAGGCGAACCTATATCTAGCAGAAGTAGATGAGGCGAACCTATTTGGGGCTAATTTCAGCAACGCTAACCTAACAGGTACTAGCTTAGATGGCGCTAATTTACAGGAAGTTGATTTCCGCAATTCTAAAGGCCTTTCGAAAAGGCAGCTTCAGAGCGCATGTAATTGGCCTCTGGCTTATTACAGCAAAGAATATATTGAACTCTTAGAGCTTCCAATTGACCACAACGATAGATTACAAGACAGAAACTTACAGAAAGCTAACTTCAAAAAAATCAACTTTCGGAGAGCTATCTTCGTAAAATTCAACCTCCAGGGAGCCAATCTTCAGAGAGCCAAGCTGGCCGGAGCCAATCTTCAGGGAGCCAATTTTCGAATGGCTGACCTTTCAGGAGCAGATCTTCGGTTTTCAAATATAATAAAAGCTGATCTTGCGGGAGTTAATCTGCGGGGAGCTAATTTGATGAAAGCAATGCTTTGGGATGTCAACCTTATGGAGGCCGACCTCAGAAATGTGCTTAATTTATCAATTGAACAGATTACCAAAGTAAAAACACTATATAAGGCTAAATTAGATCTTGAACTAGAGAAACAAATAGATGAAAAATATCATCATCTTTTAGAAAAGCCAAGGCCTGAAATAGAAAGCAAAAAGGATTGAGGCGGGTGGAAGCCGGACCCCCGAAAGGGCCCAGGCTTCCCGGAAATAAAAAGGCCGCTCCCTGATAGGAAAGCGGATTATCGCCTCGTTATAAAATGACGAAGCATATCTATTATATTTTTCATTAAAGTGGGTGAGAAATGAAAAAACATACCGTATATCGCTGTATTGTAAGGGCAATCAAGAGTGGCACGATTAAAGAACCATTTACTGTATCTGATTTTCAAAGCGCATGCCCAGGGTTTGGCCGAGGGACTTATAGAGCTTTCTTATATAAGCATTGTATCGGCAATCCAGGTAAAAATACTGAGCTATTTGAAAAGGTTGCACCGGGGAAATTTAAAGTAATTAGACCCTTTAAATATGACCTTGACTGATACATGGATAAAAAAGGAGATGCTTATGCACCTCCTTTTTCCTCTCTGCCATTTATTTAAACACGGGCTTATAAGGAATTAAAGAACCGATCTATGGCTCGTCCAGGGCCTTAAACTCTTCCATGGGAAGAGCAACTAATTTGCCGCCCAGCTTTTCCAGTTCCACGCCCTTCTCCCAGGTTTCTTCCTTTTGGGCGGCCTGGGTCACGGCATTGGCGATCCCGTACTGGTCGTATTCCGGCTCCGCGCCGAAGGCCATGAGGATATTTGCTTTCTGGGCTTCGCTGAGCTTGTACTGATCGACCACGTTCTGGATCACTTTCTGAGGATTTCTGATCTTGGCTTCCGTGGACTCACGGAGCAGCAAGACGATTTCGCCAAATCTGTTGAATAGTTCCCGAATCGAGCGCCGGAGCGAAAGATAGATGATCTCGTCCGCAATCTCATCTCCGTTTCCGATGTGGATTTCTCGCGTTACCAGCTCCTCCACGATCATCCCGTTTGAGCATTTGACCCGGAAAAGACGGGGTTCGACGCGAAGCGCCTTATGTCCAGTTTCAGAATTGGCAAGAAAAAGCCCGCCCATTATCAGATCATCCTTGTGCCTCACGAAATCCCTTAGTCTCTGGCTTTTTACCTTGATATTCATCTCCGTCTCGGATAGGAAGCAATCTTCGATTTCGGCGTCATGGGCTTGAAGCTCGTTTAGGGCACAGAATAGAACGTCCATGTGGTCAATTACTCGGTATCTGTCGCTGAGAAGGGCCCGGACAGAGTCACCCAGGCCCCTGATAAAAACGTCCTTTCCGTTTCTCTTCAGCCAGGTGTTGACGTTCTCAGCCAAAAGTTCAGGCGCGTCTTCTTCCATCTTGTGGTAATACTTGAGCGGAATCTCAAACTTCTCGGCAATCTGGTTATGGCAGGGCTTGGTGATCAAGAAGGATTTTTTCCCCTGGATTTGAAGGAAAGGCAGGTTCTCGTCCAGGGCCATCTCGATTTGAGACAAATTCAGTCTCTTGTCCCATTTCAAAGGCTTTTGTTTTTCCAACTCTTCAATCAAAGATTGAAGTTTCATGCGTTCCTCCTTTTTTGATTTGAATTAAAGAAAAATAGGCAGAGAGGTATATGTGAATTGAAAAGAGCTAAGAAGAGCTATTAGGCTTCTTGAGATTTGAATAGAGCAGTTGTCTCTCTATTATCGATTTGACCTTCTTCGGCCTGGGAATTGCCTTAAAGATCATGATCCCATAAGTCCCGGCTGACTCTACGGTCAGATCGCCGTATCCGAAAACGCTACCCAGAATCCCAAAGCTGCAGATGATGTCTTCAATATTCTTTAACCGAATGGCCATAAACCTTTTCCCGATAATCCCTCTTTCCTTGATGAGCCTAAAATTCGTGAGGTAGAGCCGGTTAAATTTCCAGTCGAGGTAGAAGATAATACTCAAGAAAAAGAGAACAAAAAGAGAGACAATATAGCAGGCGCCTTCGAGACTCCGCCCCAGAATCCCCAGAAAGGGGCAGGCAAAGAAAATGTAAAAAAGAAAAAACACGGATATCCCGAATAAAGGTAGAGCAAGGAACAGCCAGTGCGGATTGGCCTTCAAGACAATTCTTTCATCAGGCAGAAGAAAAATTGATGGATTAGATGGGGAGCTTTTGACCATAAGAATTATGGAAGTAAGATGATCTGCTTAGGATATCCCGTTCCACTTCCTTCCTGGGCCGAGAGTATCTTTTCCTGGATAGCTTTACTATTTTATCCCTGTATGACTTATTTCTTTCAATTAAAGGCAGTGTAATAGCGCTAAAAGGCTGGGAGGTGACGCCGTCGATCAGTAGTTTGAGGTAGATGTGGTAATTGGGCAGATTGATAAGATCAGACTCGTCAAAAACATGGGAGAATTCTCCGGCCAGATATTTGGCGTCCTCAGCACCTATTCTAAATGAGATAATTGTGCCGACATTGCCGAAGATGGCCGACCTTATTTTTTCATCCAATTGCTCAATATACTGGTGCGCAAGAATCAAATTTAATCCGTATTTTCGGGCTTCAGACAAAATATCGGCAAAAGATAGGGTGAGAAAGTTATGAATCTCATCTACATAAAAATAGAACGGTCTTCTATTGGCTTCCGGCAAATCAGACCGGCTCAGGGCAGTCAATTGAATCTTGGTTACGATCATCGCTCCTAAAAGGGAGCAGTTGTCTTCTCCGATCTTGCCTTTGGCAAGGTTGACAATCAGAATCTTCCCCTCATCCATCACCTTCCTCAGGTCAAAGGTGTTTTCTCTCTGGCCGACGATATTCCTCAGGGGCAGGCTGGTTAGGAATTGCCCCATTTTGTTAAGGATAGGAGAGGTCGCCTCAGACTTGAGCCAGGCAGAGTATTTTTCAAACTCAAAGAGCCAGAAGTCCTTTACCTGCTTATGAGTGATATGCTCTAAGACTCCTTTCCTGAATTCCTTATCCGTTAATAACCTCGGCAAATCAAGAAGAGTGCTTCCAGGATACTCAAGAAGGGTGAAAAGGGAATGTCTCAGGATGTGCTCTAGCCTTGGCCCCCAAAACTCAGACCAGATTTTCTTAAAGACTGAGATGATGTTTGAGACTACAAGATGATGGGAGTCTAAAGGAACCTTTTCTAAGGGATTGAAAGCTATCGGGTATTCCAAGTCTCCCGGGTTGAAATAGATGACATCCTCTATTCTTCTCTTGGGAACATAATCCAGGATGTCTTCTGTCAAATCTCCGTGCGGATCAATTATGGCTAGCCCGTTCCCGCTTTTGATATCAGAGATAGCCATATTTTCAATCAGCGTAGTTTTTCCGGTTCCGGTCTTTCCAACGATATACATATGACCTCTTCGATTCCGCTCTTTAATCCCGAATCGTTTTCTTATGTCTCGATAGTTGGTCACAGCAAAAGGCGTGATCAGTTTCTTGTCATTATGCGATTTTGTCATTTATCTTCATGATAAATCCCCAATAATTGCGATAAAAGAAAGGAAAAACTCACTTTAGCGTCAAATCCTCCCGTCTTGTTTAGCCCTTCCTGTGAGCTAAGATGAAAGTAGAACCTTAAAAATCTAATAATAGGAGGGATAAACCTATGAAAAGCAAAGTGAAGTGTCTTGAACTCAGAACTCCGGACGGAAAGGTTATCCTAGTTCTCTATCTCTATGAAAAAGAGATAGTCTTAGAGGATAGCCCAGGCGTTTCTTCGGATAATAGGGGAGAGGCGAAAAAAGAAAAGCCCCAACCCAGAAATCCCGATCCCGAGGAACCTTTGATGACTGCTCCTCAAAAACGGTATCTCTTCCGAATTTTGGCTGACAAGGGGATCGAAGGGGATGAGGCCCTTCAGCACTTGAAGGAGCTGTTCCAGGTGGATTCGTTAAGAGAGGTCACCAAGCTTCAGGCCAGCAAGATGATCGAGCGGCTTCTTGAGGAAGCCAAAGGAGTCGAGGGTGATGGGACACCTTTCTAACAGCCAGATTAATCTTTATCTCCAGTGCAGCCTCAAGTACAAGTTCCAGTACATTGATGAAATTCCGAGACCATTCAAGCCTTCTGGTCTGGCTCTGGGAAGCGTTATCCATTCAGCCCTTTCTTGGCTCAACAGGGAGAGAATGAACGGAAACAGCATTACCCTTGAGAGGCTCTACAGAATCTTCGATGCCGACTGGTACAGCCAGAAGGTGGATACGGAAATTCGCTACAAGGACGGAGAAGAGGAGATGAAGCTTGTTATTTTGGGCAAAGAGATGCTGGACCTCTACGCTGAACAGCCCTATAAGGCTGTTAAGGGCACCGAAATTCCTTTCTCAGTTCCATTGATCAATCATCAAACCGGACAGAGACTCGGAATCGATCTTGAAGGCGTGATTGACCTGATCGAAGAGGATGACACGATCACGGAATTTAAAACCTCAGCCCAGATGATTTACCCCAAAGAAGCTGATAATTACCTCCAGCTGACAATCTACAGCTACGCCTTTGAGGCCCTTACTCAGCGGCGACCGAAACTCCTTAAGGTCGTCAATTTCGTCAAAACTAAAAAGCCCAAGATGATTACCCTGGAGACAAAACGAAGCAAAACCGACTACCAGAGATTCTTTTTCTTGGCCAGCCAGGTGCTTAAAGGAATCCGGTCTCAAATCTTTTTTCCGAGCTCTAGCTTCTGGTGCAAAGACTGCGAGTACGGCGGTCTCTGTAAGGATTGGAAGGGGAATTAGATGAAGGCCAAGAAAATGAAGAAATACACCGTAGTTTATGAGGTTGAAATCGAGGCTAGAAATATCAAAGAAGCTGAAGATATAGCTGATCGTTGGGAGACAAAGGACAAGGCCAGGCTTAAGAGAATCGAGGGCAAAAACGAGTCCTGGGAGACGTTTTACAATTCGGAATGACCCTGACCAGAAAAGCAGTTCTTTCAAAGCAAAAGGAAGTAGAAAAATCTACTTCCTTTTTCAATTAACAACGCATATTCCTAAGCAGGATTGAAAATGCATAAAAAATAAGCTAAATTTAAAATATAGAGAAGAGCAAACTCTGAATTAATTAATTTTAGATTAAAATGGCTTCAACAAATCTCTCAATTAAATACAGGCCTGTTAAAATTGGCTTTTTGGTTCGTGACGGAAGCGTTGAGGACTTGGTCAAAGCTTCTGGCATTAACACTCTGCTGTGGGGCGGAATTTACAATCCGATTATTCCCGTTTCTGCAGATAAAGAATTTGCTGAGCAGTTGATGGATCTTTTCTCCGTAGATGTACTTTTTCCTGTAAGTCAAACAAAAGAAATAGATAGTCTTATTAAAGAATACCCATTTCTAAAGGCTCCAATGCACTATAACCAAAATATATTTTATGAGGATTATATTTCAAAGAAAAATAACATTGGGTATTTAGATTCTCTTAATATCGTAAATTATTATTGGGATAAAGAAGTAAAATATAGGTCTAAAGGATATCAGAGTAGGTGTACATCATTAATATGGGAAGAAAATGAAGAATTGAAACACTTTTTTTCAATTCTATTTGGCTATTTCCCCACCGATTATAATTTGAGAGATAATTTTGAAAACGCTTTTCTAAAGGGGATGCGCTCCAAAGTAGTTTATATATCGATAAATGGGCCTTTTAATAAAGAGTTAGTCAGTGATATTTCTCCAATAAAACTAACAGGATCAGAGTTAATTGGTTATGGAGGCACATGGGGAGGAAACGGAATTTATGTCGGCGATGAAAATAATTTTGATGACTTGCTTTACTTCTGGAATTTAAGAGCCTCTGGATTATCAGTAGACTTTCTGCCCAAAAATAAGATTGAAAGATTTAGGGAATTTATTAAAGAATCGATACAAAAACTTGATGATATCCCTAATAAGAATCCCAATATTGAAGATTGGATTACTGTTTATTATGCGGGTTCCCATGATGAAGTAAAAGAGATTATTAAAGAATTCCAAGGCAAAAAGCGATTTGTATTCAATCATTGCGATAAGATTATTTGGAACGGCCTAAATATAAAACCGACATATTTTTGTTTTGGCTGGGAGCAAGTCTTAGCTAGCATTGATAAATCGGACGATAGGTTTTCCGTGTCCGTAAATTTTCCAGATAAGAAATTTATGGCTGACAATAATCGTATGGCAGATGTGGGATTCCAGCAGTTGGCAGTTTCAATTGATCCAATCCATGAGTTAGGTTATCCAGAACATACCTTGAAGCCTCCTTTTCTCCGTAGGCTAAATGAATTCTATAGCAGACAAATTGCTTTCGATCCGTGGAGAATTAGAGTCGAAAGATACGGAATAGCGGAAATCATGAATGTAAATGATAATTCCTCGACATTTTATCCAATTCCTCATCAGGTTCTAATACAAAAAATATTTGAATTGGCTGGAATAAAATCAAAGATAAGCCAAGCGGGATTAATCACCAAAAGAATTATCGAAAAAATCGGCGGTGTCGATGGAGGGAGAGTTTTTAAAATAAGCAGTGTAAGGAAGCTACTGCAAACATCGGGAACCGAGGATTCATTCAGCAGGGGGGAGGCAACAAGAAGGATCTGGGATGAGGGAAACTTTAGAAAGCACGAAGGACTTTATATAGAACCAAGGAAGAGGCCTAGTTTAACGCCGGACTTGGTTTTTGATTTTTTACTGAAAAAAGATTTCCTGCGGGCCGGGCTCGAACTGACTTGCGGTCACTGTAGGCTATCCAATTGGTTGTCTCTTGCAGAAATCGACGATATATGGAGGTGCAACTATTGTGGAGATGAAAACAAAACAAGTCTGCAACTAAGCAACAAAGGTGATTGGAAATTTAGGAAGAGCGGGCTCTTTGCCAAAGATAATAGCCAGGAAGGCGCGATTCCAGTCATTTTAGCATTGCTGGTGTTTTTGAGAATAGTCAATTCTTCAGAGTTTATCTATTCTCCCTCACTGATATTGGAGATTGCGGGTAAGTCTTGTGAAGTCGATTTCTCTGTTTTGCAATACGGACGAGGTAGGGAAATTCAATTAGCAATAGGCGAATGTAAGAGCGAAGCGGGAACAATTGGTCAAGGAGATGTTGACAATCTTAAGTCAGTTCAAGAAAAAATAAGGAAGCTTGGGATAAATTGCTTCATGGTATTTTCGAAAACAGCAAAAGAATTTACAGAAGAAGAAATAACATTATTCAAAAAACTAAGAACTGAGAGAATTCCAATTATCCTATTAACAAACAAGGAGCTAGAACCGTATGAACCGTACTGGGAGATTGACGAGGCTGACAGGTTACCTGAAAAGTACGCACTCCATATGACAGCAATGTGCAGGAATTCTGAATATATTTATCTGAAAGATTTGAAATAAACGAGCCTGCGAAAAAACCGATTAAAAAAAATTGAAGAAAATAGCTGCGTTTTTTTGATTAAGGGAGGATATTCCATCTTACTTATTTAATAAATTTAGCGATTTAGAAGGCCTATAAATTCTCTATGATCCAGGTTCGAGCTTTCTTCATTGCGGACTTCTACAGGGGCATCAGACTTTCACTTCTAATTTGAAGCTCAACTTTTTTTTCCAAGTCCCTGGCGCCAACTTGCCGGAAGAGGCAAATATTCCCTAATTATTTGGTCTCGAAAAAAAATGAAAATAGGAGTAAGCTGAAAGTGTAAATATTAAAATTAATTAAAATCGTTAACCTATTGCCCGCTACTTAGGGATTTTTGGTCTTTTATTATGGCTAAACCAAAAATTACAAGAACATATGGGCCAATCCATTTTGAAGACCTAGACCCTCATCGTTTTGAAGATCTTATTCGTGAGTTGATTTACGATTTCAAAGATTGGCAAAGCATTGAAGCAACTGGAAGAAGCGGGAATGATGAAGGTTTTGATATTCGTTCATATGAAAGGGTAGAAGTTATTTCGCGCCTGCAAGATGAAAACAACGAGGAAGCTGAAGTGGTTCACCCGATGGAAGGAAATCTATGGATGATTCAGGGAAAAAGAGAAAAAACAATAGGGCCTCAGAAAATAAAAACCATTCTTTCGGATATCGATCCCAAGAATCCACCATACGGATATATTTTAGCCGCTGCGACGAATTTTTCTAAAGAATCGTATGATGTATTCCGCGATGAACTGCGAAGAAAAGGAGTAATGGAATTTTATCTGTGGGGGAAAGCAGAACTTGAAGATATGCTTTATCTACCAAAGAATGATCGAATATTGTTTACCTTTTTTGGCATTTCATTGGCAAGCAAACGGAGGATAAGGGCAACTGAAATAAGATCAGCAATAAGCGTAAAAAATAGACTATTCAAAGCAGTAGGAGAAGAGGGCAAATTTCATCAATCAATTCTAATCAGAGATTTAAAAGATACAAAATATCCATACAAAAGCAAATATACCGATTTTAAAGCCAAGCCCAGATGGAAAGAATATGTTGCATTTAGCCACCATCCCCTCGGTTTATGGTGTCATGTTCACGAATATTTCGCGTATATAGATGAAAACAAAAAAGAATGGGATTTTACGGAGGAAGTAGACTTAGTTTATCGTGAGCGAGAAGACGAAGATGAGCGTCAAGAAGTTTTTAAGAAAAGGAGCCTCGTCAGTGATTTCTGGGATTTTCTGCCGAGGAAAAATAAGGGACATTTTGTCATTGATTGCATTGTTAAGTACGCTGATATTGCAATTGTAGATGACAAGGGTGATGTTTATTATAATTTCCCTCATATTTATGTTGATTTCGTTGGCGAAATGGGACCTTTTGCTGGATGTAGAAACATTTTAGAAATTAATAACAAAGAAATAGAGCTAACAGATGACTACAAACGAATAAACATATTTCCTAATATATATAAGAAAGGGGAGCTCGGAAAAATCTATAGAAAGAAAAAAATTGTTTTAAGCCCCGAAAGCCAAAAGGAGTTTAAAGAATATCACCTAGACACGCTTTATGAGACCGACGGGAAATACAATTTTTTAAATTCAAGAAATGTAATTCAAATAAGTAATCAAGAAACGGAAGCGGGAGAAACTTTTATTCAAATTACATACAAGTTTAAAGAAAGGGCAAAGGTATATATAGACCAATCTCCAGAACCCTGGCGAACGAAAAGAAGTATCGAATTGCAGCTGGGTCGAATGCCTGTCGACGACGAAGAAATGAATATATACGAGTTTAAAAGAATCTATAAATGGGAACTTGAACAGAAACAACGATAAAATATCATCAGACTTTCACATGTAGTTCGAACCTCAATTTATTGTTCCAAGTCCTTGGCGTCAAGTTGCTTGAAGAGGCAAGAGTCCCCAACTTTGGCGTGTTTATTTTGAAGTGATATACTAAGATTGTTCGAATCTAAGTCCCATGCACCCGGGTTCTTGTATCGAACGGCGAGGATGGAGTAACCCATGAGCAAGATCAAATTAACTACAGCACAAAAAAAGCTAAAAAGAGAATTGGATGAAATCATTCAATTATTTGGTTTGAACTATGGCAATCTTGAGGATGCGGAAAAAGAGGCAAGAACTCCTTATCTAAGAATGGTCAAGGATCAGTACGTAAGGAGCGAGGTTGTCATGACCTACGTGGTCATAGACGAATTTCTTGGTTCTGCGATATGTCGTTATTTCTTTGGGAAAAAGAAAAGCTTTATTCAATTATGGCGCACGAAGAAATTCCAGAACTTCAATTATTATATTTTAGAAAAACTTTCCCTTCTGAATAAGCTTGATTTAGTAAGAGTTATTTTTAAGTTACCCAGGGAAATCGAGAATGCAATTAGAAGAATTAATGATCTTAGAAACGGACTTGCTCATTCTTTCTTTCCTGAGAATCTGAAACGAAATAAACCCGTTTATAGAAATGAGAGCATCTATACGATTAAGGGTTTAAAGCTCCTTGAAGAAGATAGGGAAAAAATCAATGATTTCTTCTTAAAGAAGCTTTACTCAGTTCGTGAAATTACTCCGAACAAATAGATATCACCCTGTTATATTTGGAATCCCAGCCTCTCCGTTTGCCTCATAGAAAGTCTTAACGCCCTCTATCGTGGTCCACTAGAAATTGCCGAAAGAAGATAAAAATCCTATTTCTGTCCAAGAAGCCTATAATTAAGAAAGCAATCTTTTGGAGTTGTTTAACATAATTTACAGACTCATTCCCGAAAAGAAGAAATAAGTGTAAAATAATAAATTAATAAAAATGCGCCAAATAAAAATGACAGGCGAAGCAAAGAAAATAAGACAAAACTCAATTGGCTGTAATTGAACATAATTAATTTATTTTAGGGCTAAGATTTAAGTATGGAACAGGAAATCCAGGCGTGGAAAATTACTGAGTTTAATTTGGAGGGACAAATAAACCTAAATAACAAATTTGGGCTGATTAAAATATATAGAAGTGATGACGGAGTATTGGCTATGACCGGCGACGCCAACTACGGAAGAATAGATCAAGAGAAACCTTCGCCCGCAACTTTCCTAAGATCGGATTCAATTCTAGGATTTGTGCTAGACATTGGCATACAGCGAGAAAAAATGCTCACTTATGGTCAAGGCCACTACTTTGGAATACAACTTACACAGGTTCAATCTAAGCGGCCAGTCTCTCAAAGAGATTTTAACCCAGATACTTTCGAGAAAATAGGAAATCTGATAAACACTTACTATCAATCAGGAGATAAGCAAAAGGAAGCGGAGGCAATTAAAATGCAGTTGTTGTTTGATACATACAATGACGCTAGATTGCTTTTTCCGACTTTTTACGCCGAGAGTTATCTTAATCTAATGAGAATCATAGACGCTATCGGTCATGCGCGAGGAGGGTATGACTTTGCGACTTTTGTTGCCTCACTCTCTACTGACCTCAATAATAGTATTTACGCCAAATTGAAAGCCCTAAAAGCCTACAAAGGTAGACTTGATGTCGCTATTAATCTGTTCAACGACTGTTTAAAGAAAGCTAATCCGAAAAAGTGGCCGTGTTCTAAGGAAATGGAGAAGTATAACGATTCGGAAAAAGTGATTTTTGCCTGTTTTTATAGTGCCTACCAGTATAGAAACAAATTTGTTCATATTGGATTTCCTTTTCCCGATACTGTTAAGGAATCTTTGGGCTTAGAAGAAGGCTCGGGAACCGCATATCTCAACCCTGCCCTCGGTATTTCTTGGTCTAAAGTCCACCGGCCAGACGGCCTACAAGAAGGCGATCTGATTGATGTCCATAAGATAGTCGGCGCTGAAGCGGACGATTTTAAGAATAAATATTTTCAATTGTTGCCTAGTTGGTATTTTCTAAAATCTATGACAAGGGAAGCATTATTAAAAAAGGTTGAAACCCCGATGAGCTAAAAAGTGCTTACCTTTGATTATATGAACTTTTTAGCTCTGCTCGAGACACGTCTCATGCCATACTGGAAATTAGTTAAAAATACCTTATCGGGATTGGCCGATTGTGGGTTCTGGCTCAAGTTGGCCAGCATCATCAAACTTTCACCTCTATTTCGAACCTTAATTCTTTGTTTCTAGTCGCTGGCGTCAACTCGCCGAAAGAGGCAAAATTCTTGCTCACATACCAAAATCGGGAAGATAAAAATTGTCTGGAGCTTCCATAATCCAGGTTCGAACTTTATCCAGTTCGCGCAGCTAATATTTGACTCAATAGGCAGATTTTCCTATCCTGAAGAAAGATTTATAATATTTATAAGTAATTATAACGGAGAATGAAGTATGCGAATTACAATCGATGAATTTTCAGTCAAGTCGCTATATTTGGAGACTTATCGTGACGAGCTGAAGATCGGAGTCGCCACTGGTTTTGTAGTCAAGAAAAACTTTTCGTACTACCTAATTACAAACTGGCATGTAGTTACTTGCAGGAACACCTCTAATGATCGGCCGCTTTCAGACGTGGGAATAACAGATCCAAACATCCTGAAAGTGTGGTTTCACGGCCTAAAATTGGGCCAGTGGATACAAAAAGAGGTTTGTATCATTGATCAAGATAGAAACAAGCTATGGTTAGAACATGAACGCGGCAAAGAAATTGACGTTGTCGCCGTTCCATTGAAAATATCATCCGATGTAAGTATTTATAACATAGATTTGGCGCTGGCTGATTTTGATTTGATGCTTTATCCCTCTGAAGCAGTCAGTATTATAGGTTTTCCGGAAGGCCTGACTTCTGGAGGTAAATTGCCCATCTGGAAGACTGGACACATTGCTTCGGATATTGATATTGACTGGGGTGATAAACCAGCTTTCTTAATTGATGCCACTACTAAGAGTGGCATGTCAGGTTCTCCGGTTGTTGCAAAAAGAGTTAGTATTTACCAGACATCTCAGGGTAACACGATCGGAAATGCAGTGAGATTCCTCGGCGTTTACTCAGGTAGAGAGATTAGCGCTTCTGGGATTGAAGTTGGTTTCGTATGGAAACCACGTGTTATTTCTGAAATTCTTTCAGCTTATTAGATAAGGAAATACAGAAGCGATCCGAATTTCTTACAATCCAGGTTCGATCTTTTATCCACGATTATTTTTGCTACCTAGTCTTACCAGAATCTTTACGAAGTTATAAATAAGTGTTAATTTGAAAATATCCTATCTTTTAATATTTCTTTAATCAAGTCATCATCAATTATAAGCTCCTATTCCCAGATATTATTGTCTAAGTTTGGGATTATAAATTGATATTCTTTTATGAACTGTCTCCTTTATGCCCGTGTCTCCACGGACAAACAAGCTCAAAAAGACCTGTCCATCCCGGCCCAGATCGAGGCCATGAAGGAATATGCCAAAAGAAACAACTGGAAGGTTGCCAGTCATTTTATTGACGAAGGCGAATCCGCAAGAACGGCTAATCGTCCTGAATTAAAAAAGTTGATCCAATATTGTAAGGAAAACAAGGGTGTTGACGCGGTAGTTGTTCACAAAATTGACCGTCTGGCAAGAAACCTGATCGACTATGCTACGATAAAGGCCATTCTAAAACAGAAGGGGATACGGCTTATTTCGGTCTCAGAACCTTTTGATGATAATCCCGTCGGTCATCTTCTTGAAAATATCATCGCCAGCATATCCGAATGGTACAGTGCCAACCTGGGAGAAGAGATAAAAAAATCCAATATGGAAAAGCTAAGACAAGGCGAATGGCCTCATAAGCCGCCTTTTGGATATAAGAGTGTAAAAGGAGAGAACAATCGCATTAAACACGAACCGGATTTAGAAAAAGCGCCTTTGGTCAGGCAGCTATATGAGCTTTTTTCGACAGGGAAATACTCTTTACGGACTCTTGCAGAAGAAATGCGAGAAAGGAGTTTGAGGACAGTCTATGGAAGAATATACAGTCCTGAAGCGATTAAGAAGCTTCTCACAAAAAGATTCTATATCGGTAGGCTGGATTGGAAGGGGAAGGAGTATAAGGGCAAGCATGAGCCAATTATTACACCTGAGCTTTTCTACAGGGTACAAGAGGTCTTAAAAAGAAGGAGCGCTGAAACAGGGGAAAAGGGGAAACTGGATTTTCTTTTAAGAGGCGTGGCTTATTGTCAAACCTGTAATCAAAAACTCACGGCAGAGAATCATCCAAGGGGCAATTATTATAGGTGCCTGCCAAATCTTCATAACGGAGATAAATGTGATGAGCCTTATGTCCCGGTGAAGCTTCTTGATGCCCAGTTAGAAGCACTTTATGAAAGATTACAGCCTCCAAAGAAACTATTAGAACTCTTAAAAACCGAGATGAGAGATATTGCCGAAAGACGAAAACGAATTGCTCAGACCGAGATAAAAACCCTTAAAATAACAATCAACAACCTGGAAAGCAAGGAAATGAAGCTCATAGATGAAAAACTGGAAGGTAAGGTATCTAAGGAAATCTACGAAAAAATGCAAAAGAAGTATTCTGAAAAGAGAAGGGAAGCCGAGGCAAGGATAAGCCAGCTTGAATTGGATTATGAGGATCCATTAGATTTCTTAGACAAGTGTATTGTCATAGGGAGTATGCTTTCCTATCTTCACGAGAGATTTGATTTCGCTCACAGGAAATGCCTGCTTAAGGCTATTTTTGAGAAAATATATGTGAGTAATAGGACTATCGCGGACGTTAAGCTTAACCCGCCTTTTTCTATTCTATTCAGCAAAGACATTGGAAGATTGTTCGAAGATAGTCCTTCAGCGCCCACCAAAAAGGACATTTTCGAACAGATAATAGAAGCGGCTTTGTATCGAAATTATCAAGGCATAAGCCCGATTTTAGAGGCTGTTTATGAACAGGCTAAAGCGGTTCTTAAATAAATCAAAAGAGAACAGGGACATACAATCATTGTTGCTAGTGTAATGTCTCAAAATTAACTTGTATAAATAGCGGAACGCTGTTATCATGGGTATAATGGAGGTGCCCATGAGAACAGGACGTCCGAAAAGGGCCATCGTGCTGACGAGCGAGGAACGGGAGCAGCTGAAATCGATTGCCAGTTCGCGCTCTCTGCCTTATGGCTTGGTCAGGCGAGCCCGAATCATCATCATGGCGGCCGACGGCGCAGCCAATAAAAATATTGCCGCCAAACTCGGCTACAGTGCTTTTTCGGTCGGTCTCTGGCGGCGGCGCTATCTTGACCAAGGGCTGGCCGGCCTTCACGATGAACTGCGCGCCGGGCGGCCCCGGTCGATCTCCGACGAACGAGTGGCCGAGCTCGTCCGGAAGACTCTTCAGAGTAAACCTCCAGACGGCACCCATTGGTCGATTCGGTCGATCGCTCAGGACACCAAGATCTCCCGGCCGACCGTTCACCGGATTTGGAACGCCTTTGGGCTGCAACCGCATCGTCAGCGCCATTTCAAAATTTCCACCGATCCCTTCTTCGTTGAAAAAGTTCGCGATATTGTCGGGTTGTATTTACATCCTCCCGATAAGGCCATGGTCCTCTGTGTGGATGAGAAAAGCCAGATTCAGGCTCTGGACCGAACCCAACCCGTCCTGCCTATGGGCCTTGGCTATGTCGAAGGAGTGACACACGACTATCGCCGCCATGGGACGACGACCTTATTCGCCGCTCTCGATATCGTCACCGGCAAAGTTCTCGCCCGATGTCGAAAACGCCACCGTCATCAGGAGTACCTCGATTTCCTCAACCATGTCAACGAAAACGTCCCTCCCACCTTAGATATTCACTTGGTTGTCGATAACTACGGGACCCACAAACATCCCCGGGTCAAGCGCTGGTTGGCTGTTCGTCCTCGGTATCACGTTCATTTCACGCCGACCTATGCCTCCTGGCTCAATCAGGTCGAAATCTGGTTTAACATCATCACCCAGAAAGCTATTCGTCGCGGGACGTTCCGAAGCGTGAAAGACCTGGTGGGGAAGATCGATCATTTTGTCCAACATTCAAATGCTAACGCTCAACCTTTCCTCTGGACGGCCACGGCCGATTCTATCCTGGCCAAAATTAAAAGACTTTGCCAATATATTTGCGAGACGGAACACTAGATATTGACAGAGCATTTTCCAGGGATGATAATTTAGGGGGCAATTTTGTGAGCCAAGGGAGGTGATTTAAGTGAAACTGAAATGGAAGATTGTTCTTTTTTTATTGCCATTGACGCTCTGGATAGGTTGTAAGTCCGTGGTTGGTCCTGATAAGGATACTGATCCAAAACCAACTACTGTTAGGGTGGATTATCACAGGTATGTTGCCGGAGGAACGAGCCCCGAGCTAGCAGATACAGTGACTACTACTTTAACATGGGGGGGAATAAACGGAACGAGCCAGTATTTGATTAAGCAAGATGATATTAATTACAGTTGTAGTGTAAGCATTGAAACAGAGAATGTAATCACTGGATATGTCGGGGATTTTAAAATGTATGATCCAGATAATCCGTGCCCCGGTTCTAATGGAGAAATAGCATTATACGTTCGCATAGACGGAGTAGACGTAATTCGAATCAGTAATGGCTGCACCTCTCCTTGGTCAGGCACGTTCAAGTTCATCAAGCACAATGACGGCATGGTTGAAATGCTGAAGCAGTAACGAGGGCAAGTAAAACCACTTGTCCTCATTTTTTTATTATAAGCGAGTAAACTTCGGAACTATCACAAAAGAGTGAGAAAGAGTAAAGCAGTTAAAAACAACTCCTCTTTAGTTTATCCCCATCTTATCCACCTTCTGAACCTGAATTTGCCTGAAAAGGCAATTTTTTGTGCCTTGTTTTCGCTCGACCCCTCTCCTATTCTGAAAAGTATAACCATTAAACTAGGGAGGGAATGAAAAAAGTCGAATATAAGAAGATTCCGAATAATCTGAGGAGATATCGAAAGGCCATTGGATTAAAGCAAAAGGATGTCGCCAGAATTCTGAGCCTGAAAAATTCCGGCATGATATCCCGCTGGGAGAAGGGTGTCTGCCTGCCGAGCCTGCTTAACGCCTTCAAGTTAGCAGGTTTGTATTGTGTGTTGGTGGACGCCTTGTTTTTTCCTCTGATACGGCTGATTAAGAAAAAGATTATGGAAAGGCAGAACGAAATTCTGAGATAAAAGTATGCCTAAGAGAAAGAAGCGACCGGACATTTATGATAAATATCGACGTATTCTCAAAATGCCCAATTTATCGAATAAGGAAATTGATGAGATGAGAAAGTATCTTAATCTTCTCGCCCAGACTATCTGTGAGTATGTCTGGGGGAAAAAATTCTACTAAAAATTATGACAAGTAATGAGAAAAATGAGATCAGGCATATAAGAAACGGAGATTGGTTTTGGATAAATAAAAAAGTCTTGCAGCTTTATAGCAGAAGCCTTAAGACTTCTGGAATTGCCGTCTACAATGTCCTTGCTTCCTATGTAAATTCCAAAAATCAGTCCTGTTTCCCCACTCAAAAAGCGATAGCGAAACTGATCGGAATGAGTAGAAGGACGGTCATAAGGAGGATAAGGCAACTGCAAGAGCTCGGACTACTAAGCGTTGAAAAAAGGAGAGGCCGTTGCTTCTTTCGTCTTCTAAAACCCCATGTGACAAATGAGACACAGGCAGGTGACAAAAGAGATACAACTGAGGTGACGCCAGGGAACACAAACAAGAATAAATTAACAAGAAATATTAACAATATCGTTAACGAAGATAAAAAATTTTCAATTCCTTATTCTTTTAAGGGATTTAAACCTAAAACCAGAGAAGAGCTGTTAGCTCTGGATATAGCCAGAGAGTTGAATGACCTCAAGTCTCTCCGTCTCTATCTTTCTTATGCCAAGAAATACCCCGAATCTCTTTTAAGGAAGGTCTTAGGAGAGGTAAAAGAGATAAAGCGATCAAAACTTAAGAAAGGTCGAGCCGCTTTTTTTAACTATCTAATCAAAAAATATGCCCAAGCAGCATCTAAAAATCATAGGGATTAACCCAGGGACAAGATATTTAGGGATTGCGGTCTTTCAAGGGCCTGAGCTTTTGGATTGGAGAATAAAAGTCCTCAAAGGAAAGTGGTCAAAAGAGAAGATGAAAAGGGCAATCGAAATTATTTCAGAGTTTATCGACCGCTACGAGCCGAATGTCTTAGCCATAAAGAAGCTCCATCCTTCACGTAGGTCTCAGAATTTGAGCCGATTAGCGTACAAAATAAAGGAATATTCAAAAAGAAAACGTCTAAAAGTCTATCAATATTCAATAAAAGACCTGGAAAGCTTTTTCATTCGAGAAGACAAACTAAATAAGAAGAATCTAACAAGGATAATCGTCTCAGAATATCCTTTCTTATTCCACGAATTTCAGAAAGAAAAAATCCATAGAAATCCCTACTATGCCAGAATGTTTGAGGCTGTAGCTTTAGCTTCGATCTGTTTTCATCAATTAGATAATCATTAACATTTAAGGAAAGGTCGAAAGCCTTTTTACCAAAAGATTTTAGTCTACTTCAGTCAGGATAGCCTTGGAGAAAGAAGTCTCACTAAGTATTTAAAGCCCAAGCCCTCGCGATTATGGCCAAAAATGAGATATTGACACACTATTTTTTTATTTGGTAATGTTAAACCATAAAAGCAACAAGAATCTTTAAATGATTAGAAATTAATGGGTTTTGGGCGGAAATATTTTTAGAAATACTATATCCTTTTAGATATAATATATTCATGTTAATAAAGGTCGAATTAATAAATTAAAGAAATCGAAGGGAACAAAACCATGAAAAAAATTTGGATTGTAATTGGTATCATTATGGTCTTGGCTTTAGCCATCGCGCTCGTCGTCACTCAGATAAAGAAGGAGCCAGGGGTAATAAAGATTGGGGCGATATTACCGTTGACTGGAGATTTGGCCACATATGGGGTAAATGCAAAAGATGGCATAATCTTATTATCTGAAGAAATCAATTCAAAAGGTGGCATCATGGGTAAAAAAGTAGTTGTGATATTTGAAGATAGTAAAGCACAACCAGATCAAGCAGTCGCAGCAATACAGAAGTTAATTACTGTTGACGACGTATTGGCTGTAATAGGCGATGTTGCGAGTTCTCCAACATTAGCATTTGCCCCTATTGCGAATAAGAACAAAATTGTAGTAATTTCACCCGCGGCATCTTCTCCGGATATTACAAATGCAGGTGCCTATGTTTATAGAGTTTGGCCATCTGACGTTTATGAAGCCGACCGAATGGTAGAATATGTAAAAAAGCAAGACGTGAAAACGATAGCACTATTTTATGTGAATAATGATTATGGTCGAGCAATGATACAGGAATTCAAGAAACGTATAGAAGGAGGTAATATAGTCATCTCAAGAGAAGAAAATTTTGAGCAGAATACAACCGATGTTAGAACGCAGCTTTCTAGAATAAAAAAAATAAATCCTGAATATATATATCTTATTTCTTATCCTAAAGATTCAATTATAATACTGCGACAATACAAGGAATTGGGCCTCCAATCAAAAATATTATCAACATCATCATTTGAAGATCCTCAAATTATAAAAGAACTTGTAGACATTATAGAAGGGGTTATATTTACTTCTCCAGTTCCTCCTGATGATACTGAACCAATTGTCAACGCTTTTAAAGATAATTATGTGAAACATTTTGGAAGAAAACCAGGACTTGTGTCTGATTACGGGTATGATTCTCTACTAGTAATATTAGAAGCATTAAAAATTTCTAATGAGATTACAAGAGAAGGAATAAAAAGGGGAATAGAAAAGATAAGCAACTTAAAAGGGGTCACAGGTCTAATTAATTTTGATGAAAATGGAGATGTAATAAAACCAGCTGGAATTAAAGCTGTAAAAGATAACGAATACATCTGGCTAGATAAATAAGGATTATTTTAGAAATGAATTTTAGCTTAAAGGGCAAGGTATCATTAGTAACTGGAGCTTGCCGTGGAATAGGGAGAGTTTGTGCAGAAGTTTTACTAGAAAGAGGTTCTGATCAAGTTTGTATCTGTTGTCGAAATTATGAGCATATACAAAAAACATCTTTAGAAATTGAAAATAGATATGGATTATCAGTAAAAGGGTTTGAGGCTGACTTATCGAAACCCAGCGATATAAGAAACTTAGTAAGGTCTATATTAAAAAAAGGGGGACATATCGATATTCTTGTAGTTAATACAGGAACTCCATCTCCAGGTTCTTTCTTGAAATGTAAAACATCTGATTGGAAGGACGGGATTAATTTATGTTTAAATAGCACTATTCAGCTTTGCCAAGAAATTATACCGAGCATGAAAGAAAATAAATTTGGGAGAATAATAATATTAACTTCAATATTTGCTAAAGAGCCAGATTTTAACTTTGTAATTTCAAGCACTCTTCGAAGTGCTTTAGTTTCATTAACAAAATGTTTAGCAACTGAACTAGCCTCTTTTGGAATTACGGCAAATGCAATTTGTCAAGGTTATGTAGATACGCCTTTATTAAGAGAAGTAGCAAAAAAACAAACAATGACTTCAAAAAATAATATAGATAGCGTATTTAAAGAATGGAAAAATTTTATACCTCTTAAAAGATTCGCTAAACCAGAAGAAGTCGCTTATCTTGTTGGTTTTTTGGCATCAGATCTAGCGGGATATATTACTGGGACTTCAATTGCAATTGATGGTGGAATTTTGAAAAGCATTTTATAGATGTGGAAAAACTCAATTATAAGACTTTTTAAGAAAATTTTTTGGAGAGACAAAATCAGAAAATATATTCATTCACCAAGGAAAGTAGTTACACTTTTTCTCGGTTTATGTATAGCGTTATTATGGGGTTTTCTTGATTGGGTGAGGGATATTTCCCAGCCGTTTTGGAAAACTTTATTAGGTAAAGAAGTTTGGTATCGCGCTACTATTTTAATTGTAATATTAATGATTTTCTTATTTTATTTTATTCGTGTTTTGTCAGAAATGCCTTCTTTGCATAAAAAAATAGATAACGTAATTAAAATCAAAGATAGATTAATTGAAACAACCTGTTCCGTACTAAAAGATATAACTCATCTAGAGATCTCTGAAGAAATAATAAAAAAAAATGAAGAACTTGTTACTGATGGCTTAGAAGCAGTGAAACTTAACTACCAAGTTTGGTCTAATCATGTAAATCAGACAAAAGATGAATATCTTCAAGAATGCTGGTTATATTATTTAAGGACGTATTTTAGAGAAGAGGCATTTGATATCCAGAGAAAAGAAATAATTACAAACGCAAGAAATTATCCTTTTATTTTAATAACAACGCTTTTAGCCCTTGTCAAATCTTTAGAGAAAAAACAAAATTGCGAAAAAAAAGTATATTTCTATACAGTCACTCCTGTTCATCCCAAAGATTGGTATAATTGGCCTCATGGAAGAGTTAAACCTCGCAACTATTATGAAATATCTTTTATCGGTCAATATCGAAGAATCTTACGTGAAATAAAGAAATGGGAGAAATACAAATATATTTGCCATGGACGTTTTCTGATAGTAGCAAACGAAAAGGAAATTACTAACAAATTTGGATGGGAACTCGACGAATTTAGAAAAGTAATTGGAACTAATCCAGATGATATACATTTAAAAGATTGGAAGCTAATAGATATTCCTATTAGTCTCTCGAATCTTAAATCATATCCTGACTTAAATAAAATATATAGTAAGCTTGTTGAAGGAAGAGAGGAAAGAATTTTCATCCCATTAATTTGCGTGAAAACACATTTGTACCAGAGATGTTTAGATATTATAGTGGCATCCAGAGATATAGAAAATCAAATTGAATCATTGTCGAAAGATACTTCCATTCAAGAAACTAAGAAATCAGAAATTCTTTTAAATATACAAAAAAACTTGGGAGTTATAGATGATGAAATTAAATATATTAGAAATGATAAGTTAATTGAAGCTAGGAAGCTAGTAGGAGACTACCTAAATAATAAGAATGTTGATATAATTACATTTGTTGAAAATATTCAATATCTTTCGCTAATAATATATAAAAAATATAAATGTTTAGATGATATATTGCTTTATGCATTAAGATTGAAGGATTTTTCATCTAATATTAACTGTTATTCTCTGCTGGAAAAATTTGTTGAAGATCTTCATTCCGATGATGGACAAGCAGCAGTAGTTAACCTTTATCAGAATAATCACTTAAATACTCCTTTTTGCATTAATTATTGGAAAAACCGAGAGATTCCTTCTGAATTTGCAATGTTTGGTATCGGGCCAAAAAATGCACGTAATGGAGAGGATATCCAATGGAAAATAGTATTAATGACCGATTTGGATTATCCATTTAAAGTTTCAGGGATGAGATTTTATACTGATGATGATCAAGATGCTTCAAGGTTTAATATATTTAAAGATACACTAAATGCTCTCATTAATACTACCCCAGATGGAAGAAGAAAGATTGATTTAAAAACGAGAACCAAATGAAATTTGATAAACTAGTGGTGCTCGATCGGATTATTTTACTAGAGAGTCAATGGAGACGATTGAAAGAATTTGCTGTGGAAATTTTAGAGTATTCTGGATTAAATCCAACAGAAATGCTTAAAAAGATTTACGAGGAAATGGAGCAAGATCCTAAGCCAATGTGTTGGACACAATTGGCACAAGAAGAAGTGACAATAGAAGAGTTAAAGAATAGAGTCAAAGATGCCGATGCAATAATAACCTGCTGGACGAGTATCCCTGATGAGATAATTTTATCAAATTCTCAACTTAAATATGTTGGATTTTGGACTAATTTAGCAGCTCATCGTATAAATATTGATCTTGCAAAGAAAAGGAGGATATGTGTCACATTGATTCCTGACTATGGCACAGATTCAGTAGCTGAATTAACATTTGCTGGAATTTTAGCTGTTTCACGAAAGTTGTTTCGCGCGCATCATGATACCCTCCGAGGTAAATGGCCTTATGAACTCATCAAAACTGGTCAGTATGTTCCAAAAGTCGAAGAGATACGTCAAAGAATTTTAAAAGATAAAGTCATAGGAATAGTGGGACTTGGCCGCATTGGAAAGCGTGTAGCCGAAATAGCTTTAGCATTTAAAATGAAAGTTCAATACTGGTCAAAAAATAGGCATCAGGAATTTGAAGAAAAAGGCCTTAAATTTGTAAGTCTTGAAGAATTATTTTCTACAAGCGATATTGTAAGCGTCCATCTTTCTCCATATGCACCAGAAGGATTTGTAAAAGCTGAATATATAAAAGGCTTAAAAGACAGAGCAATTTTTGTAAATACGAGTGCTGGATTACTAATAGATCAAGATGCATTATTCAAAGAACTTTCATCAAAAAGAATTTTTGCATTTTTAGATGTGTATGAGGGTCTTCCACCAAAGAATATTCTTAAAAATATTTCTTCTTTAGACAACATTTTTACATATAGATCGGGTTGGTATACTCAAGAAGCAATAACATATAAAGGCGAGTATTTATTAAAAAATATAGAAAGATTTTTAAAGGGAGAAGGTGAAATACAGGCGCAAAGAAATATTAGTCACGATGAGAGTATTATTGAAATTCCTTGTTCCAGAGATAAGTATTAGAAAGAAAATATTTCTGAGTATTCAAAGATTTTATATACAAGAGCGAATGAGAGATTAAAGTAGCCCCTTTTGATCGCACTGTTGAGATTTATTAGAGAGTTAGCAATAAAAGATGAAAAAAGCTTGAGCTGAAAAGTGAAAGACGATGGTTTTATGGAAATTACAATATGTACCAACAATTAATTTTAAACGGAATACTTGCAGGAGGCATCTACGCCCTAATTGCTTTAGGTTTTACTGTAATATACCGCACCGTTAAATTCTTCCACTTCGCTCACGGTGTAGTTTATGCAGCCGGAGCTTATTTAGCTTACACTCTCTTTATTCTTCTTGGAATAAACAAAATTTTCAGTTTTTTTTTATCCATCGCTCTTGCGGCCCTCTTAGGTATTGCAATAGATAGAATCGTCTATCATCCTCTTCGAAAAAATAATGCACCCAACTTAGTCTATCTTATCGCCTCCTTCGGCGTTTTTATTTTTCTCCAAAACCTTCTCCAACTTATTTTTGGTGCCCAGATTTTAACTTTAAGAACCGGCCCCATAAAAGAGGGACATCACTTCCTCGGAGCTGTAATCACGGATATCCAGATTCTCATCATAGTAGTTAGCCTGGTATTATTCTTTCTTGGTTGGCTATTTATTCAGAGAACAAAACTTGGCAAAGCTATCCGAGCAGTTTCTGATGATCCTATAGGCGCAAGGGTAGTAGGAATCAATTCTGAAAAAATAATCCTGACTGCTTTTGCCATCGGTTCTGCCCTTGCAGGAGCCGCTGGAATCCTTATCTCTCTTGAAACCAATATCGAACCGACAATGGGATTTAATGCCATCCTAAAAGGAATAATTGCCTCAATAATTGGCGGAATTGGCAGTATCCCAGGGGCTTTATTTGGCGGGCTCTTCCTCGGGCTAGCTGAGAACCTTGGTATTTGGAAAATCCAAGCTGGGTGGAAAGATACTATCGCCTTTGCCATCTTGATTATATTTTTACTTTTAAGGCCCTCAGGGATTATGGGCGTTAAAACAGAAAAAGAACAACTATAAACCATGGAATATCTTCTTCACATATTAATCATTACAGGAATCTACATTATCCTGACCTCGAGTCTTAACCTCATTGTCGGCTATACAGGCCTGGCAGCTTTAGGCCATATCGCATTCGCCTGTGTGGGTGCCTATACTTCAAGCTTGCTTGCCTTAAACTTTGGGATTTCACCCTGGATTGGACTTGTAATTGGCGCTATTTTGGCTTCTGTTCTTGGAGTTATTGTTGGCTATCCAGCTTTAAGGCTAAAAGGCGACTACCTTGCTTTAGCCACCTTTGGATTGGGAATTATTGTCTATTCAATTGCTAAGAATTGGGTCTCTTTAACAAGAGGCCCTATGGGACTCCCAGGAATACCTCCGTTTTCTATTTTTGGGTATGAAATATCCAGTGTCTGGACCTATCTTGTTTTGGTTTTAATTTTTGTAGCTATCACATACATAGTAATCAGAAACATCACCAATTCTCCCTTCGGAAGGATCCTCAAAGGAATAAGAGAAGATGAAGTTGCCACAATGGCTTTAGGAAAGAACATCGCCAAACATAAACTCATTGTCTTTATTGTCGGAGCCTTCTTTGCTGGGATTGCCGGGAGTCTTTATGCTCACTACATCACCTTCATCGATCCTTCAAGTTTCACTGTAATGGAATCCATTGCCGTTCTCTTAATGGTAGTCTTTGGCGGCATGGCTAGCTTAGGAGGGTCTTTTGTTGGAGCTTCTATCCTTGTTATCTTTCCTGAGCTTTTAAGATTTTTAGGCATGCCTAGTTCAATAGCCGCTCCCTTAAGACAGATGATTTATGGATTGTTGCTTATTGTTTTGATGATTTTAAGACCTCAGGGGTTATTGGGAAAATATAGATTTAAAAAGACATGAGCCTATTACAAATCCAAAACCTTGTTAAAGAATTTGACGGAATAAAAGCAGTAGATGATCTTTCATTTGAAATTAGCGAAAAATCCATCGTTGCCCTTGTCGGGCCTAACGGCTCAGGGAAAACTACAGTCTTTAATCTGATTAGCGGATTTTTGAGACCTAATAGAGGAAAAATCTTTTTTAATGGAGAAAACGTAACCTCGCTTAATCCTTACAAGATTGCTCAACTTGGTATTGGAAGGACATTTCAAAATATCAGGCTCTTTCCTCAGATATCGGTTCTGGATAATGTGATGTTAGGATTTAAGTATGATAAGGGAGAGAAATTTTCCTCGGCTTTATTCCAGACCAAAAGAATGAAACAAGAGGAGAAACAGAACTTTCTTAAAGCCGAAGAGATTTTAAAGTTTGTAGGTTTAATTGAAAAAAGGAATGTGTTGGCTGAGCACCTCTCTCACGGCCAGAGAAAACTCCTTGAATTAGCCAGAATTCTGGCCCTTGAGCCTAAGCTCTTTCTGCTTGATGAGCCCTTTGGCGGCCTTTTCCCTGAGACAAAAAGAACTATGCTCAATCTCATAAGGAATCTCAAGGAACGAGGTAAAACCATTCTTTTTATTGAACATGATATGAATTCAGTGATGGGGGTGGCCGAGAAGGTTATTGTCCTCAATTACGGAAAAAAGATAGCCGAGGGCAAACCTGAGGAAGTGAAAAATAATGAAGAAGTCTTAAGCGCCTATTTAGGAAAAAAAAGGGTATGAGTAAAATCCTTGAAGTAAAAAACCTCTCTGTCTATTACGGAACAGTGAGAGCATTAGAGGATGTATCCTTTTCTGTAAATCAGGGAGAAATTGTCTCTCTTTTGGGGCCTAATGGCGCTGGAAAATCGACTGCCCTAAACGCTATTTGCGGGCTTGTCCCTATAAAAAAAGGAGAGATATTTTTTCAAGATAAAAGCATTAATGGATTAACTCCTAATAGATTAGTAAAGAAAGGACTCTGCCTTGTCCCTGAAGGAAGAAGAATTTTTACCTCAATGACTGTCCTTGAAAATTTGGAGATGGGAGCATTTACAGTTCATGGCAATAATAGGACAGAAATCAAAGATCGAGTGGATAAGGTCTTTCATTTATTCCCCATCCTCAAAGAGAGAAAAAAACAAAAAGCAGGCACTCTTTCCTCTGGTGAACAGCAGATGCTGGCCATCGGAAGGGCTTTGATGCTCAAACCAGAGCTTCTTTTGTTGGATGAGCCGTCTTTGGGTCTTTCTCCCAATTATGTAGAGGCGGTTTTTGAGAAATTAGTTGAGATAAATAAGGAAGGAACGAGTATTCTTCTTGTTGAGCAAAACGCCTTTAAGGCGCTTGAGGTATGCGACAGAGGATATATATTTGAAATAGGCAGAATTGCTATTGAGGGAGAAAGAGAAAACCTTTTGGATAATGAAGAAATTAAGAAGGTACTTCTTGGGGGATAAAAACTTATAGGAAGAAATTATTTTCTGAACAAAGGGAGGAGTCAATCTATGCCTGTTTTTTATACCCTTGATAGACAAGGTACGCTTAGCCCAGGTATTACGATTAATCTTACAAGCTATAACCCCCCAGAGTTTCAGCTTCATGTGGATAATATGTTATACTAGAAAAAAACAGACCTAAAAATTGGTTATTTTCAGGTCAGAATAAAGAAAAACATATAACAGTTGAAAAGATATTCTCAAATGCCTGCGAGACAGCACAAAGGACATTTATCCAAACCATGTTCGCTTATACTTCTAATATCCGAACCTATTTCGGATATGAACAAGTTATACGCCATGCCTCATAAAATGGCATAGGAGGTTTGATGACTCAAAAAAAGGTCCTTTTTCTTAGATACCCAGGTGGTAAGGGTAGAATGCTTGATTTTCTAATTCCTCAGTTTGGCTCATCTATCCTCACAGCAAATCGCTTTGTCGAACCATTTGTAGGAGGTGGAGCTATTTTCTTTGCCTTGAGTCCCAAACAGGCACTTCTCTCTGATATTAACTCAGAACTTATTGACTTATACGGTGGCATTCGTCGTTATCCGATAGAGGTCTGGAATATCTTTCAAGGTTTTCCCTCCACAAAAGATACGTATTATAAGATTCGTGATTGGAAACATGATGAACTGGATTTACCGACTCGTACAGCGAGAACGCTCTATCTAAATAGGACCTGTTTTAAGGGTATGTGGAGGCATAATGGTAATGGAGAGTTTAACGTGGGATACGGTGGACAAGATAGACGGTGGGTAATAAGTAAAGAAACCTTGGTCTGGGTTTCAAAAAAGCTATGGCGTGTTTCTCTGAAATGTTGTGACTTTGAGGAAGTCATTGATGCATGCGAAGAAGATGATTTTATTTTTGTTGACCCGCCCTATCGTCCAAGTGAACGCGAAATGATTCATGATCATTATAGGTATGGTAAATTTAGTTTTGATAACCATAAACGGTTAGCAGCAACGCTAAAAAGAGCCTCGGCAAGAAGTATTCGTTGGGCTATGACGACCTCTGCGCATCCTGACATAGTTTGTCTTTTCCGCAGGTATCATATTGTGTCTATTCCACGAGGAACTGGAAGAAAAATTGGAGTATTAAAAAAAAATTCAGGTGAAGTTCTTATTCGCAATTACGAGGAGGTATCCCAATGAAAGATTTTTTCGAGAAGGCAGCGATGCAAAATCACCCACTCAGGGTCTTACAAACATTCCTTGAACGCGAGAAAGCTAACGAGCAAGCAAAAAAATATGATGATATGCGCTTCGTTGGATATGTGCTTGATATTGGGTTTGATACCGTTACGATTATTACATCTGACCCGTTCAAGATTGCAGTTGGTGGAGTACCTCGAAATTCAATGCTCATAATGGTGCCTGCGAGTTATGATTCATTGCCTCCGCATTTTACGTTGTTACGGGTATTAGAAGCAGCCCCTACCCCCCTGTCCAAAGAAGTTCAGCAAACCTACTTTGAGCTGCAGAAAAAGTCAATGCCAGAACTAGATATTTTCACTCAGAGTGAACTGCAATGGGGGGCGCTCAAGACTGGCGTTCTTGGAATGTTTTATCCCCATCCTGAAAAAATAGATCAGGTAGAGTTTTCAGGCGATCTAAACAATTTTGTTAGCGCACACAAGTATCGTGTCTATGCGTGTGATGACGCCCTATTGAAACTTATCACCAATTCGATGGTACCAAATGAAAACCGGTTTCCCATCGGGGACTTACGGTTGACTGAATGCAGGCTTCCATTGCCGAACAAACCTCAGCCTCAAGTTGAAGTCTTTGTTTCTACAAAGGATTTCATGGGTGCGCGTACAGCGATGTTCGGCAAAACTCGGCTTGGTAAAAGCAATGTTGTTAAGCTTATTGCCCAAAGCCTAATCGAGACAACTGATCAATCAAGAAATGTTGGCCAGATTGTGTTCGACATCAACGGGGAATATGCCAATGATAATCCACAAGATGATAGCCGTTCATTGAAAAGTGGCTATCCTGGTCGTTGTGTTGTTTATGCTCTAGCTCCGAAACCAGCGACCCCGTCGCAACCACTAAAGCTTAATTTTTATGAGCATCCCGAGCGTTCTCGCCGGGTGTTGGCAGATCTGTTGGAAAGCGAAGGGCGCACTTCCATTTACGTCAAGGCATTCATAGGTACGGAAATCCCGTCACTTGAGTCACTGAGCAGTATTACTGATTATGGGGATAAGAAAAGAGCAGAGCGTAGAATTTTAATGTATTGGGCTGTTCTTAAAAAAGCTGGCTTTGATGTTGATGAACACGCACTTTCCCAAAAATTGCGTTTTGACCCGGGTTATAATGCAAATCTTCGCTCCGCTGTTTATGGAAATGCCTCGCTCCCCGCCATCAATTCCCTAAATACTTTGGTCTCTGAATTTGAACAAATCGCTAATTTTGTCCGTAGTAACCCAAATCATCTAAGTTTGAAATCACAGAGTGACAGACCTCTATTTGAGCGCGATGAACTCGCTATACTTGAGTTTCTCAAACCATCTATCGGGGCGGGACCGGCAATGATTCAGCGGTTCAGAATTTACCATGACAGAAATGCAGGGGATTTTGCAAAAGAAATAATAGACCTTGTTGATCAAGGTCAAACAGTTATTCTTGACTTGGGAAATGCCAACCCAGAGGTGATGGAATATTTTTCCTATGAATTATCGAGTGCAATTTTTAATCATCAAGTTGATAAATTTGCTAACAATGCACTTGGTAGCCACTTTGTACAGCTCTATTTTGAGGAAGCTCATAACTTATTTCCTGCAAGGGATGAGGGCATGGATATCTACCGCCGCATTGCCAAGGAGGGAGCCAAATATCACATCGGGATGGTGTATTCTACGCAGTCTGTTACAACTATTAATAAAGACTTGCTTGCCCAGACAGAAAATTTCTTCATTGCCCATCTTTCATCTCAAGATGAGGTAAACGCTCTTGCTAAGGTGAATGTTGCCTATGAAAGTCTAAAGAACGATATCCTTCAGGCAAAAACGGTCGGGTACATAAGAATGCTTACACGCTCACATCGTTTTGTCGTATCGGTGCAGGCCAGGAAGTTTACTCCGCCTGTTCAAACAAATGGAGGAACATAAGATGCCTTACAAGGCTGGAGAACGGTTACCAGCAGAACGTGCAAGCCGGTTAGGACATCTTGATGTCTTAAAGAGCGAATTGGTAAAAAAACTCTGCAAGAGTTTTGAGGATACTGTCCAAAGTCCCATTTCTGCTACTGGTTCTTGGAGAGCCATTTCGTCGAATGCACAACCTTTGCCTTTAGTATTTGGTGTTGATGGTTCCATGCAGGTCATTGAGTCAGACACTCCACCCTATAAGGCATTGGCATTTGTTAAGACTGCTCTCTTGAGGGTTGATCAAGTTGCACTTTCCTCGATTGATGAGGAATCCCCCCATCCACTTGCGTTGCGAGACATATTAGCTGATTCTGCTTTATATCATGCGACAGTCCTTCCACTAAGACACGTTGTTGTCCCGGGGATGTCTGTATATGATGCAGTTCGCCAAACAATCTTTGAATCGCTAAAAGATGCTTCATTAGATGGCGAACCTCTTGAAACCCTTAAGTGGCTAGTTTATCAGAAGTGGGACAAAAATGAAAATAGAGATTTACCTAACTTTGAGTGTCCACACTGTGAGTATCAAAAGACTACTCTCCCATTCGACGCAGATATCGGGGAATGCCCAAATTGCAAGGGGAAATTGAACGTCACGGATATGCTCGGTTTTCATCAAGAGATGGCTCCAGACTCGGCTCCTGAAACAGTTGCAACAGCGTATATGAGCATTCATGAAACGTTATTGTTGTTTACAGGGGTTAGATACTTCTGGGAGAGAAAGAAGGAGGTGCTTTCCAATTGCCTATTTGTAAAAGATGGACCTCTTTCAATTCGAGCACAGTATTCAAAACTCGTGGCTCCAATACGCCGATTCTTGGTTTTTTCGAGGGATCAAGGTTGTCCCGTGCACCTCATTGGACAAGAAAAGACTGGAGCGTTTGCTGATCATTTGCAACTGATTGGGAACAATGCCCCCCTCCGATCGCTGTTTATCCCTGGCAATCAATACATCAAAGAACAAATTCAACATAGGCCCAGCAGAGGGGCACCCTATGGTAAGGATACGAATTACGGAGCCAAAGTTTTTGTTCGGATTAGTCATTATCATCAAACGGTGCTAAATATTCCTACTGGAGAGTACGTTGAGAATCCTAAGCTTTCTAATCTCATCGGTGCTGAAAGAATCTTTGCGACATTACCGACAATTTTGAGTAGCCGGTTTGAGGGAGCCCTTTTACCCATTGAACTGGCTCATGGCGTTGCATCTCTCTCAACATATCCTTCTGCTCAAATTCTCAAGATTTTTGCAGAAGCAAAGGGGCAGAAGAATGAATAAGGCACGGCGTATAACACAGCATATACGCTTCGGGCTTACGCGCTTGCCCTTCAGGGCATTGCTGCCTTCGGTTAACGTCGTATATGCTGGAAACGTTAGGCGACATTTTCAAGTACAAACGCTTGCTTCTCGGCCCACTCTGCCAGTCCGCTGTCTAAGCGTTCCTCGAGTACTTCCAGGCACCTCCAGGTACAGAACTTATTCCCAGTGTCATGGCCTGTATCCCGACTTCCAGGGAGAGGAATAATGTTCCCCAAAAACTGGACGGCAGGTTAAAGTGCATTTAAGCCTGTCAAATCAGAAGGGGTTTAAGAGGTATTTTGAAAAATAAAGATCGCTTTCCATAAACCAAGGCTCTCTATCTGTTAAACTTGACAGAGGGTCAACTCCTTCCTTATACTTTCCGAGAGGCATTAAATAGTGAGGCTTTTTGGCATTCCGCTAAAGAATTCATTCCCTGCAGGTCCAAGATATCAATCTCTCTTTTTAGAGAGATTTTGTATATTTAAAGGAGGTTAACTATGGGAGTCACGCTTCAAGACGAAAAAATTATTGATCGTTGGTCAATGCTGATCGAGGGCGGCTAACCGAAAGCAGGTTAAGTTTACAGTGATAAAGAAGCTAGAAAGGGGGTATCGGAATGATAAAGGCGATAGTGAACCTTCTTTTTCTCATAGGCATATTTCTTTTTTTCTTCTCTCGGCAGGCCGGAGGATTTTTCATCGCTATGGGTGTGGTCGCTGTTCTCATAATTATCGCCGAGCGGAAAGCGGAAATCTTGGATAACTGGTCGGCGCTAATCAGGGGGGCAGAAGGCCAAGGAAATAAGGTTATTTTAGCGACTGAGGAGCTTATCGATAAGGCCAAAGCTCCCTCAATTGAGATAAAAGAGGAGGAGGTAGGCCCTGGCTTAGCTCCCACGACATTCGGCGAGAAACGAGCGTTCTTAATTGTCGCGGACAGACGGAATCTCAAGCTCGGAAACTTCAAGACTTATGTCAACGCCAATGACTACGGAGACGGACTTTTTGTTTCTTGGTATCTGACATACATGCCGGATGTCTGGCAGGTGTTGGCTTCATTGATTCCAGGTGTGAGAAAAGTCATTGGATTAGACGAACTGAACCTATTCAACAAGCAAGACCTGACTGCTTATGTGACCTGTGTCCATCATTGTCTCTTGGAAGCGGTCGATAAATTGATGCTGGAATTGAATCAAGACCCGTCAAAGATCGATAGGAAAACGAGAGGATTTTTGGGGATTTCGTAAAAAATAAGATTTAGAAGTTAGATTTTTATTAAGGGCAACTTAAATTGCTCAAGAAAAAGGAGAACAGAATATGTCTGAACCGATCATAGCAATCATTTTTGACTGTGATGACACCCTTTGCCCAGATACTATTAGCTTTGTGTTAAAGCAATTCGATATTGATCCCGCGCAATTTTGGGGGGAAGTAGACATACGGGTGAAGGATGGTTGGGATCCTCCTCAGGCTTACATGCAACGTATCTTAGAAAACGTACAGCGAGGTGAAATAAAAAAGCTTACTAGAAGAAAACTCCACAACATTGGGAAAGATATGCCGCTATTTCCAGGTATTCCTAACCTATTTGAGGAACTGAGGCAATTTGTTTCATCAAATAAGGATTTGAGAAAAGCTCGGATTTCCCTTGAATTCTACCTTATCAGTGGGGGATTGGAAGAGGTGGTGCGTGGTAGCCATTTAAGAAGGTATGTGAATGGGAATAGTAGGGTGTAATTTTGCTCATGATACAAGAACGAGGCTGCCTATTGCAGTTAAATCTACGGTCTCTTTTACAGAAAAAACTAGGTTCGTTTTTGCCATAAATAAGGGTATTTCATTAGAAGACGCACGAACTAATCCTTACCTTGTTAATGATTCAATAAAAGAGTCGGAGCGTAGAATACCTTTTAAAAATATGATTTACATTGGAGACGGGCCAAGTGATATTCCCTGTCTGTCCTTGATTACAAAAAATGGCGGGGAAGGAGTTGGGGTGTCGCCACAAGCTCAAACTTTCAAAAAGGGATATGAAATGGCCAGAGGTGAAAGAATTACAGTTGGACCTTATACCGCTGATTACAGAAAGGGTACTGATATGCGTAAGGTTCTTGAACAAATAATTTTGACAAAGGGATTAGAAATAGCAGTGGAAACACGAAAACGTGTAGTTTCCGCTCCTAAACATGATCAGGATAATAATAAGTGAATGGATGCTTTTATATGATTGAACAAATTTTAGCCTTATTTTGCTAAAAAAAATGTCTGAATCCCTTGACCTCGGCTGGTATTGGTCAGATAACAAAGAAGAATTGCAGCTGGCGAAGATCGCCGAGGAGGACAGGGCTACGCATTTCTACGTGGTTGGGGCTACAGGGACCGGCAAAACGAAGTTCCTAGAGCATCTCATCCAACAGGATATCCAGAATGGAAACGGGTTCGGCGTTATCGACCCTCACGGTGATTTGATTGAAGACATTAAGGGCTTACTGATCTTCCGGTATCTTCCAACCGATCCAGAAATAGAAGAGCGGGTAGTTCTTGTTGATCCTACGGATACGAGATATACCGTCACCTTCAATCCTCTGGAGAAAGTTCCGGGCATTTCTATCCCTGAACAGGTAAACGAACTCATCAGCGGATTCAAGAAAATCTGGTCTGACTCCTGGGGCGTGAGGATGGAAGACCTGATGAGGAATTCCTTAATCGCACTGGGAGAGGCGGAGTTAACGCTCTTAGAGCTTCCGTATTTTCTAAGCCATAGAGTTTTCCGAGAGTCCGTTCTAGAAAAAGTCTCTCATCCTCTGGTTCAAGAGTATTTCAAACGGTTCAACAGAGTGACCGACCGAGGCCAGGTTACTTGGGTCGAGCCGGTGATGAACAAGCTGAACGCCTTTTTTGCGGATGACCGAATCCGGCAAATGTTCACCTCAGAGAAGAGCTCTTTCAATATCCGAGAGGTAATGGATAATAAGAAAATTCTCCTCATCAAACTCGACAAAGGAAAGCTCAAAGATTCTGCCGATCTTCTCGGCTCTCTCCTCATGGCAAAGATCCAGATGGCGGCATTCTCAAGGTCGGACCTTCCGGCCTCAAGGCGTGTGCCGTTTTATCTTTATATCGACGAATTCCAGAACTTCGCTTCTGAGTCGTTCTCCGTGGTGCTTTCTGAGGCCCGAAAATACGGCCTCTCTCTTATTATGGCCCATCAGACGCTTTCCCAGATTCCGGAAGAGCTTAGAAGCTTGATCCTGGGCAATGCTGGAATCCAGGTCTGCTTCAGGCTCAATCGACATGACGCTTCGATTCTCGCAAAGGAAGCGTTTGAGTATTCCGGTCACGAGATCAAAGGCATCTCCGGCTTCCGCCCGAAATACTGGTCATTGGGCGAAGAGTGGGAACGAAATATAGCCGAACTTCAGCACTTGCCCTTAAGATTCTGTTATGTGAAACACAAAATCGAGGGCGGGGTCATTCCGATCCAGACAGCTGACGTTGAATCCTTCAGAGAGATCATGGGATGGGATGAAGATCGGTATCTGGAATTCTTAAAAGGCGTTCCTTACGGAAGAGACTATCTTGTCTCAAGAGGGGAATTGGCCGCATCGACTGAGCAAAGACAAAAGCTCGTCAAAGACCTCGTTAAGACAAAGGAAAAAGAAAGAGAGGAAGAAAAAGAACAGACCAAAGCCTTAGAGGAAGCAAGGGAGCCAAAACCAGTTGAACGAGAGAGGCCCTTACCTGAAGTAGTGCCTCAGATCGAAGCTCGTGCCGTCTCTGATAGAGGCCCCTCACAGCATCGATATTTTCAAGTTCTTATAAAAAGAATCGCCGAAGACAAAGGATATAAGACGACAATTGAACAGCCGACTCCCGACGGATTAGGAAGAATAGATGTTGCCCTGGAGAGGAACGGCAAGCGGATCGCTTGTGAAATTTCCGTTACCTCGACCCCTGAACAGGAGCTTAAAAATATCGAAAAATGCCTTGATGCTGGCTTTGAGAAGGTCGTTCTGTGTTCGCCGGAGAAAAAGATTCTCGAAAGCGTAAAGGATATAGTTGCCCAGTCAATAAGTGAAGCCAATCTAAGGAAGGTCTTTTTCTTTAAGCCCGATGAGTTATTCTTTTTTTTAGAAGAATCTGCTGCAGCTGAGGCCTCTAAAGAAGATCGGATTAAGGGCTACAAAGTCAGAGTCCAGTATCGGCCCGTGAAGGAAAGCGAGAAGAAGGTCAAGCGGGAGGCAGTGGCCCAGGTAATGATTCAGGCTTTGAAGAGGATGAGGGGAAGTAAATGATATTGTCTTGTAAATGACAATCGAAACGTTTTTATATTTTTCATGATAATTTGCCTAAAGGGATATCTTGCCACTCGTTTTTTGCCAAAATTGATACTGGTTCGCTTAGTTCGTCTACATAGAAATGACATGTCTTTGTTATTAAAGTAGAAGCTTGCGTATTCTTCTTTAATATATGATTCTTTCATCCTCCGGAAATGGATCAAGACAATAATCGATGAATCCAAGATTTCCATAGTCACTTTTCTTCAGAATAGATGATTTATTTTCAACTATCTCTTGATAAATTCTTTTAGCTTCTTTACATGCTGTGACCTCCAAACTCCTATAGCCTGCCTTTGCCATTCTTCTTCCCGCTTTTGCAAAATGCCTGGCAGCTTTTAGAGGCTTATTTATCATATAAAATTCTTGACCTAAGATATAATAGCTCCAAGGATACAAAGGAGCTTTAATTAATAAACCAATTAATCGCGCTGCCTTCATTAGGATGCTTTTTAGAATTCATTTCTAAAAATAATAAAAGAACAAGTGGACGCGCCCCTAAAAGCCAAATTTCTTGTTTTATGCATGCCCCTTGGCGGCGGATTTTTTAAATAAGTAGCATATTTTCTGAATAAAATTTGCAGAGATCTACCAAATAATAGCCAATAATCCAGGGAGGATCAACCTCATCGATTCGCTCTCTAAATGGAATTCCGAATTCGCATTTTTTTATTTTAAGATATTCTGCCCATTTTTTGGGGTTCTGCTCAAGTCGGATTCTGGAAATCCGCTCGGCCAACTCTATCATTTCTGAAAAGAAAGTGATAAAAGGGTTTTCCTGCTCATCCTCTTCGCTCCAGTAATCGCTTTTGCTAAATTTGAGGCTTGAAAAAGCCTGCAATCCTCGCCCAAGATTATTCGTCTCATATTCCAAGGTGCAGTGCGGCAGTTGTAAGAATTGAATGCTTCCGATAAAGCTCTCTTTATCCATATACTTAACCAGTCTGTTGAGTTTAAGGTGATGCAGGAATATTTCATTTCCCATCGCCGACGACATGAGATAGCGTCTCTGTATTTCTTCATAAACATCTTGATCAATGTAGTTCGATGTATAAATTATTTTTTCTTCGGAAGAATCATTCCAGATTTGCCCTATCCTGATTGTCTCATAGATTTTCTCTAATTCCACCTGCCTATGGAAATCAACGGATAAGGATAACTTTTGAAGGCTATAATCTTCTCCATATCGGAAATATTCGCTTCTAAGAATCCGGCTGATATAGATAAAGAGATCAAACAGGTTTTTTATCGGATTCTTAAAATAATCCTTATTTCGATCGGCAATTCGCGGCATGGAATAGTACGTCCCGGATTTTCATTTAAGCCCAAGTCCATTCTTTTTTCAAGCTCGGTGCGCTATGCGTGTAACGGAGAGCCCGGCCTTTTTAGTTGTCTCTATCAGTTTTCCGACCGCGAAGAGGAGGCTGAAGGATAAGAATCAAAGAAATCGAGAAGTTTCTGCAGGTTTCTCTTTAAAGGCAGGTTTTCGTCCTTCTCCCAATTCCCAATAGTGGACTCGTCGATCTTTAGTAATTGAGCCAATTTCTTCTGTGACAATCCCTGAACCCGCCGGTATTCCCGAATCTTTTCTGATAAAGTCGCTGCTTCCCTTTGAAACGGATCGCGTCCTAGGAACTCAATTATTTTTGGAATCTGAGCCAGGGACGGCCTCACTTTATTTCTCTCCCAAAGATATATCGTGATATCCGAAACATTAAACTTGAGGGAAAGTTGGCGCTTAGTGAGCTTCAAATCCAGCCTTCGGGCCTTTATCCAGTCGCCCCACGTCTTGCATGAATCAGGGTATTTCTCCCTGTGAATAGGCTTTTTGGCCTTTAAGGTCAAATGGCAACTTGGCAACGAACCCCTGCGAGGATGTTTTTCGGGGACTGACGCGATCGGAGGTGGACTGCACCGACGCGCAGAGAGGCCGCTATTATTCCAAGATCTCCGGCCCGCTTCTTGACCGCATCGATATTCAGGTGGAGGTGCCGCAGGTCAAGTTCAGGGATATTGTCTCACGGGCAGAAAGCGAAAGCTCGGAGAAAATCAGGGAACGCGTGAACCGGGCCAGGGCGCGTCAGCTCGAGCGGTTCCGGGGGAAGAGAATTTATGCCAATGCCCAGATGGGGACGAAAGAGATAAAAAAGTTCTGCCAAGTTGGAACGGAGGCACAGAAGCTGCTGGAGGTCGCGGTGACTCGGCTCGGCCTCAGTGCCCGCGCCTACGACCGCATCCTCAAGGTCGCCCGCACAATTGCCGACCTTGCTGGCGAGGACGATATCAGCCCCGGGCATATTTCCGAAGCCATCCAATACCGAATGATGGACAGATATTATTGATCCCGGGGCAGGGATTGAATTCCTAGAGGATTAATTTAACCTGAATTATTCAAAAATTGCCGCTTGTCCCTCCCCTTCTCCTTGTGTGAGGGAATGCAAGGGAGGGGTGAATCCAACCAGCTTCACCTTCTCTCTTTCCTTTCCCATCCAGGGAGAGGAACTATTTTCTCTCACATACTTGTGAATAATTCAGGTAAGTTCTTTTATTTAGGAGAAATACAATGTATTGCGAAATGCGACAGTTGCACAAAAAATAGGACAGAGGAAATCCGAAAATTTGAAGCTCCCCCATGACTCTCCTGGCATGTTTTTTGCTATATTATAAAATAAAGCATAAAGGTTAATATGCAGAATTAAAGAAGATCAAAGAGTAAAATGATGCAGAAAAGGATTGCTTTCCTGGGGGCAATAGTCTTTAGCGCTGTTTTATTTTCTCAAGAACTTTCCCATGTTGTGACCGTGGTCAATATCTCTGTCCCCGTCCGTGTCTATAAAGGAGATCAATTTGTCGATGATTTAAAGATCGACGATTTCGAAGCCTATGAGGATGGAAGACTTCAGACTGTCGCGGCCGTCTATTTGATCAAGCAGACGAAAATCGAACGAGAGGAGGGATCGAAAAAATTCACGCCTCCTGTGCAGCGGCAATTCGTCTTTCTTTTCCAAATGATCGAATATGTACCGGAAATCCGCAACGCTATGGACTATTTTTTTAACAATGTGTTCCTTGCCGAGGATACCCTGGAAGTCTATACGCCCCTGAAGTCTTATAAATTGAAGGGGAATGCGCCGGCGGCTCTCGGCTCGGAAAAAGTCAGGGAACAACTTATGGCCAAGCTCAGGAAAGATATCGTTATGGCCGGAGCGGAATACCTTCAAATCATCAGAGAGCTCAAGTCTGTTTTAAACTACGAGGATCCTTATGCCCCCCACGAAACTGAATTATATGAAGCGCTTCTGGAAAGGCTCGAACAGATGAGGTTTGTCGATCAGAAGCGGCTCCTGGATTTCGCCAAATATCTGAAAAGCAGGGAAGGTCAGAAGCATGTGTTTCTGTTCTACCAGAAAGAGATGATTCCAAAACTTGCTACCAAGGAACTTATAAACCTGGATTCAGATTATAAGCTAATGAGCTTGATGCACTTTTACCATAGGGATATAACGTTTGACGTCGATGCCGTAAGGAAAGCATTTTCGGACTCATCAATAGTTGCTCATTTCCTCTTCACAACGAAAGCCCCCGCGCAGGATTCCAGGTTGGAAATTACCGAAATGAAGCCGGCTCAAGGCGTCACGATGACGGAGGAATCCGAAGATATCTACAGTGCTTTCCGAGAAGTGTCCCGCGCCACAGGGGGAACCGTCGATAGCACCGCGAACATCGAGTCCGCCTTGCGAAAGGCGATGGAGGCATCAGAGAATTACTATTTACTGTATTATCAGCCTAGGGATTACAGGCCCGATGGAAAGTTTAAAAATATTACTATAAAAGTGAAAGGGAATCATTACAGAATTTCACACCGATTAGGCTATTTTGCTAACTGAATAAAAATTTCGAGAAGATTTGCCCTTAATATTGATCGGTGTCGGTGGGAGAAAGATTGGGAAGAGAAATAAATAGCCAAATGATTGCGTTTAAGAGCGATTATTGGATTCTTCCTAGGATCATGCCCGGGCTTTAGAATGAGACCTAAGAAGTAAGGTTACGTTCCCTAACAGTTTCTTGGATGGACGGTGCTTTCCGCTTTCCCACCCCGCCAGAGTCGTTTGATCAATTTCTAACAAATCAGCGAGCTTCTTTTGGGACATCCCATGGACCCGCCTATATTCCCGAATCCTGGCTCCAAAGTTCTCTGTTTGCTTCTCAAAAGGGTCACGGTCCAGGAATTTGACAATCTTCGGAATCTTGGCCAAAGACGGGTTGACTCGGTTCCTTTCCCAAAGGTAGATCGTGACATCTGAAACATTAAACTTGAGGGAAAGTTGGCGCTTAGTGAGCTTCAAATCCAGCCTTCGGGCCTTTATCCAGTCGCCCCACGTCTTGCATGAATCAGGGTATTTCTCCCTGTGAATAGGCTTTTTGGCCTTTAAGGTCAAATGGCAACTTGGCAACGAACCCCTGCGAGGATGTTTTTCGGGGACTGACGCGATCGGAGGTGGACTGCACCGACGCGCAGAGAGGCCGCTATTATTCCAAGATCTCCGGCCCGCTTCTTGACCGCATCGATATTCAGGTGGAGGTGCCGCAGGTCAAGTTCAGGGATATTGTCTCACGGGCAGAAAGCGAAAGCTCGGAGAAAATCAGGGAACGCGTGAACCGGGCCAGGGCGCGTCAGCTCGAGCGGTTCCGGGGGAAGAGAATTTATGCCAATGCCCAGATGGGGACGAAAGAGATAAAAAAGTTCTGCCAAGTTGGAACGGAGGCACAGAAGCTGCTGGAGGTCGCGGTGACTCGGCTCGGCCTCAGTGCCCGCGCCTACGACCGCATCCTCAAGGTCGCCCGCACAATTGCCGACCTTGCTGGCGAGGACGACATCAGCCCCGGGCATATTTCCGAAGCCATCCAATACCGAATGATCGACAGGTACTACTAATTTTAACCTAAAATATATTATGCACCCTATTCACTGAGTTGACTTTCTGGAAAATTTATTATAAAAATAATCAAGAAATGGAATGGGCAAAATAGAATGCGGGTAGGCTAGATTCAACGGCCGAAATCTCTTTATATCGCTCTCTGTTCTATCCGCCCACAATAATGTCCCCTTCTAAGGGGACTCCAACTTGTTATCGCATCACCATTTTTTCTTTTTTCAATCTTACCAAAGGAGAAGAATTATGTTTGATATAGAAAAATCTCTAAGCCTTTGGTTGTCGGACAGAATGAAACGAGCGCTCCGCCTTCAAAGCGGGATACTCGATTTCTCGCGTGAATTTCTAAAGCAGAAGGAATTTGTCGAGATCCTGCCCGTGATAATCTCGCCCATAACCGACCCCTTAACCGACTACAGGGTCAGGGGGGAGATCGAGTGCTATGGTTTCAGGTATCAGTTAACCAAGAGCATGATTTTCCACAAGCAGATATCTCTTTACTCTCTCCCCCGTATTTTCACCTTCTCGCCCAATGTGAGAATCGAAGCAAGTGAGCGCCGCACAAGCGGCAAGCATCTCATCGAATTTGTCCAGCTCGATCTTGAGATGAAGGAGGCGAGCCGGGAGGACCTCATGGCTATCGGCGAAGAGCTCCTTGTCTATATTTTGACCGGGGTCAAGGCTACATTCATTGCCGAGCTCAAGTTTTTCGGGCGAGACTTAAAAGTCCCGCGACCCCCTTTCAGCAGGATGACTTATAGCAAGGCGGTGGAGACCTACGGCCCAGATTATGAAAACGGGCTATCCGAGAGCGTTGATGAGCCCCTCTGGCTGCTTGATTTTCCGAAAGAGAACAGAGAATTTTATGACCGCGAATATCCCGAGCAGCCGGGAATCCTTAAAGACATGGACTTGATCTATCCTGAAGGATATGGAGAAGCCCTGTCTGGCGGTGAAAGAGAATTCGAGTATGAGAAAATAAAGAGCAGAATCAAACAGAAAGGCATTGATTTAAAAGCCTATGAGATTTACCTCCAGTTTGCTCGGAAAGGATTTTTTCCTTCAGCCGGATTTGGGATAGGGATAGAAAGGCTAACCCGCTTCATCTGCGGCATTCAGCAGATTGCCGAAACACGGCTGTTTGCCAAACTCCCGGGCATTTTGGGTCTGTGATTTAGCACCTCTGATCGGCTCCCCGTTTTCGAAACAGGTTATACTGAAAAGGCGAGGGGTCGAAAAGAGTTGGAGTCCTGCAAGAATCCCGTTCCTCCGTCCGCCAGATTATCCGCATCTTTGAACAAATATTTTACATTTGCGGCACAATCAGGTATCCTAATTAACTGGCTTTTCCATACAATGATAATCCAACTAAAAAAGCCAATATGACCAAAGGAGATTTTTGCCCAGCAACTCCAAGAAAGAGTGACTTAGGAATTTAAATATGAAAATACTTTTGGTTTATCCGGAATATCCAGGCACGTTTTGGAGTTTTAAATATGCCCTGAAATTCATCTCAAAAAAAGCATCTTTTCCGCCTCTGGGTTTATTAACCGTGGCTTCAATGCTTCCCGAAGAATGGGAGAAAAAGCTTATTGATATGAACGTCTCTGGTTTAACCGAGGAAGACCTTGAATGGGCTGACTATGTCTTTATCAGCGCTATGGTCGTTCAGAAAAAGTCAGCCATTGAAATTATTAGAAGGTGCAAGAAATTGGGAATCAAAGTTGTTGCAGGCGGCCCTCTTTTTACCACCGGATCTGAAGAATTTGAGGATATAGATCATTTTGTTCTTAACGAGGCTGAGAGTACGCTTCCTTCTTTTCTGGATGATTTAAAAAATGGATGCGCCCAACACATGTACACCTCTAAAGAGTGGCCTGATTTAAGAAAGACTCCTCCTCCACAGTGGGAGCTTATTAACATGAAAAAATATGCCTCAATGTGCATTCAATATTCCAGGGGCTGTCCCTTTAATTGTGAATTCTGTGACATCATCGTTCTCAATGGTCACAAACCACGGACAAAAAGTAAAGACCAAGTATTAGGGGAACTAGAAGTTTTATATGCCCAGGGCTGGAGAGGCGGGGTATTCTTTGTAGATGATAATTTCATAGGTAATAAGAAAAGACTGAAGGCGGAAATTCTTCCGACTCTAATCGGTTGGATGAAACAGAAAAAATATCCTTTTTCTTTTTCTACTGAAGCATCTATTAATCTTTCCGATGACGAGGAACTGATGCAATTAATGGCCAAGGCTGGGTTCAAAAAGGTTTTTATCGGGATTGAAACTCCGAATGAAGATAGCCTTACAGAATGCAATAAATACCTGAATAAGAATCGTAACTTGATAGCTTGTGTAAAAAAAATTCAAAACATCGGTTTAGAAGTTCAGGGAGGATTTATCGTGGGTTTTGACAATGATCCACTTTCGATCTTTGGAAGACAGATAAGTTTTATCCAAAAGAGCGGAATTGTCACCGCCATGGTTGGGTTGTTGAATGCCCCTCGTGGCACCAGGCTTTATAACCGTTTGAAAAAAGAAGATAGATTGTTGAATGATTCATCTGGTGATAATACCGACTTTTCACTCAACTTCATACCTAAAATGAATGTTGAAACACTCATGGATGGTTATAAGAAAATCCTCAATACGATTTATTCACCCAAACACTATTATAAACGCGTGATAACATTCTTAAAGGAATATAAACCAAAACCATTAAGGAAAAAAATCAATCTCAAATTCAGTCACTTCAAAGCATTCTTTAAATCAATCTGGTTTTTAGGGATAAAAGGAAAAGAAAGATTGCATTACTGGAAACTTATTTCCTGGACATTGCTAAGACGTCCCCGCTTCTTCAACTTAGCGATATCATTTGCCATCTATGGATTCCACTTTCGCAAAGTCGCGGGAATCTAAATTGGTATTCTTCTTTTTCACAATAAAAACACTTCCTTCGAATCTCATTTTAGCTTAAATTCCGTTCTGGCCTAGCGTGGCCCGGCTCAATTCTTGCTGAATTTTTTCCTTCACTTTGTTCATCACGAACTCTTTAGCGATCCGCACCGCATTTTTCACAGCCTTGGAGTTAGATCGTCCATGGCCAATGATACAGACTCCGTCGATCCCCAGGAGATGAGCTCCTCCATACTCAGAATAATCTAACTTTTTGTAAATCCTCTTCAAATTTTTAGTCATCAAGAAAAACCCGATTCGAGCCAATATATTTTTCATAATCTCATGCCTGACCATGGAGAAAAGCATTTCCACCACTCCCTCGCTGGCTTTCAAAGCCACATTTCCTGTAAACCCATCGCTCACGATGACATCCGCTTTTCCTGAATAGATATCCTTGCCCTCGACGTTACCGATGAAGTTTAAGGGAGAAGCTTGGATTCTTTCAAAAGCCTCCTTGGTCAGCTCATTTCCCTTGGTGCTTTCTTCTCCGATACTCATCAACCCGATCCGTGGATTTTTAAGACCCAGAACGCCTTCCATGAAAATCCGGCCCATGAAGGCAAACTGTTGCAAATGATGGGGAAGACAGTTGGCATTTGCCCCCACGTCAAGAAGAAGAGTCAGCCCCTTCAGGGTGGGGACGAGCAAGGCCAGGGCTGGCCGATCTACTCCGTTTAAAGCCCCTAATATCTTTTTTGAGATAAAGACAACCGCGGCTGTATTCCCCACGCTGACAAAAGCATCAGCGCTCTTCTCTTTCATAAGCTGCGCTCCAACGAGGATTGAGGAGCTTTTCTTTTTCCTGAAAGAAAAAACCCCTTCTCCCATGCCGATCGGTTCGGGCGCATCGATGATCGTGACTTTCCCTTTGGTGCTATGGAGTTTGTCAAATTCCTTTTTAATGAGCCCTTCAACGCCAACCAGTAGGACTTCCAGGTTGTAGTCTTCGGAAGCTCTCACTGCCCCTTTCACTGTCACTCTAGGACCAAAGTCTCCGCCCATGGCATCAACAGCAATCTTCATGGAATTTCCCCCTCCGTTCTTCGGCTCCTTCTATCACCTGTCTTCCACGCTAGTAGTCTCGAGTCAAAGAATAGGTCAAGTGCCTCGCGATGTCAATTAATCCCTGCCAAATTTGATCTCTAGGCTTTCGGCCTCCGCTCACCTTAAGATGTCTTGTTCATGGGTGACATAACATAAGAAGCTCTCTCGTGCCGGCTGAGGAGAGCACCCGCCTTTTTGGTTCCCATCATTAATCCCCCTTTTGCTGACACAGCCGGCAATTTATATTTCCAATTTTCAACTGGATGTACCTTTGGAAAAAGAAACATTGCCCTTATAGAAGGAGAAGGCTTGCAGGTGACATTTAAAAAGAACAATCAGAAATTAACTCTAAAACTTAAAGAGGAAATAATTGAGGGGATAAATTGGGAATAAGAATTTTCTTTTTCGCGACCTGGGGGCGATCGGTTTGCTCCTCCTCCTTTCCGGGTTCACTTTTTCCGAGGGCAGGGTCGCCGCGGAGCCCGGGAGGACCATCCGGGTTTCGTTCGAGTGGGGCGGGTCGATGGATAAAATTCTCACCGCCAAGGCCTCGATTGAATATTTTTTCTTATCTCTGGATTATGATTTGTATTATAATAGGCCTGACTTCAGAGAACCGGGATGACAATCTATAAAAAAGCCATCAGGGAGTGCGCCGAGAGATTCGGCTTGGAGTTGATCTACGCCTTCGGCAGCCGTTCCCGGGAAATCTTCAGCCTTATTGAAGGACGACGGAAAGCGCCGCGCCGGTCGTCCTCGGACATTGACATCGGTCTCAAACCGGCGAAGCGGCTGTCGATCGAGGAAAAGGTGGACCTCGCGGCTTTTTTTGAAGACCTTTTCGGCGTTAATCGGGCGGATATCATTGTCATCCCCGAAGCGCCTCCGTCGCTCGCCTGCGAGGTCGTGCAAGGCGAACTTCTTTATGCGAAAGATCCTAAAGACGAGGCCGAATACCAGCTCTACATCATGAGACGGGCGGCCGACCTGGCGCCCTACGAACACACCAAGAGAGAGCTCGTTTTCGGGAGGCCGGTATGACGAAGAGCAAACTCAATATGGATGTCATCGCCGACCGGATCTTGTGGATTCGCCGGATGACCGGATCTCTCCGTGATCTTCCTCTCGGGGATCGAGAGCTGTTTCTTGCCAGCCCCCATGTCCAAGGCGCCGCGGAATCCTATTTGAGACGGGCTTTGGAAGCACTCTTTGACCTTGGCCGTCACGTCCTGGCCAAGAAATATGCTTGGCCGGCCCGCGACTACAAAGAAGTCGCGGAGGGATTAGCGGAGAAACGAATCCTGCGCAAAAATGAGGCGAAGCTGCTCAGGCGCATGGCCGGCTATCGCAACCGGATGGTTCATTTCTACCAAGAGATCAGACCGGAAGAACTCCTCGAAATCTGTGTTGACCATGTCAGCGAGATCGAAAACCTTGGCGCCCGGATCGTCCGACCCGTAAAGACGAAGTAACACCTGCTCCTCGGGGACAGGATCAAATTTCATCCCCACCTTCGCTAAAATTCATCGCCTGGATGACCTCGCAGATTCCCGACAAGGGCCAATGCTCATATTCATCGACCACCTGAAGCTGAAGTTTGTGGCGGAGAGGCCGGCGCCGCCTCGAATCGCTTTTCAGGAAGTTTTGAAGGCCGCCGAGGCCGGCGGTGGATATTTTTCATGATCTTCTTTTTGCCCGGAAGGAGAGGTCGGGTGATTTGCGGCTCTATTTGGCGCCTCGAACGGCTTCAGCGACATATCCCCACGCTCTCAACCCGTCCTTGACATCTTTCTGAGTCGTGATTCATAATTCCCCCACGGTAGTTGGAGGGGAAAACCGGCACAATGACGCACGTTCTGCCATCGCAGTAAAAAACGAAATACTTATCTAATTAAGAAGGCGAATAGTTGATTGATTGACCATGTTCACCACAAAGGCAATGCAAAATCATTTTAAAAGAAAGAAAGGATCTTGACGGGAGGCGGACATAGTTGTTACCTATGAATCGGCGCCAAGAATGTCATTGCGATCATTAAGAACGCTGATTTTTTCATGAGGCCTGCTGGATAATGGCAGTCCGGCCAGGCTTCAAACACCGGATAAAAGTGATATTCCCATTATCTGATTATTTGTCAAATAGTCAATGGGGTGAATGAGTTCACTCAATTGACTATTCCCTTGCTGCTTGATATCCTTAAGCCAATCAAAGAAGGGATTTGGCGGCCCATGAAATGCCCTAAATGCCATACGGATAACACCTCAGACTCCCAATTCTGTAAGAAATGTGCGACTCCTTTTCCATCTCCTAAAGATGTTGCTGTTACTGAGACACTAGAAATTCAACAAGAAGAATTGGTGACGGGCTCGATTTTTGCCGGACGATATCAGATTATTGAAGAACTTGGCCAAGGAGGCATGGGTAAGGTTTACAAGGTCCTCGATACCGAGATAAAAGAAAAAGCTGCAATCAAGCTTATTAAGCCTGGGATTGCAGCTGATGAAGAGACCATTGAGCGCTTTAGAAATGAATTGATTATCGCGCGCAAGATTAGCCACAGAAACGTGTGCCGAATGTTTCATCTCGGCAAATATGAGGGTTTTCACTACATTGTTATGGAGTATGTTCCCGGGGAGGATCTAAAGAGCTTTATAAAAAGAGCAAGGCTGATACCTGCAGGGACGGCCATTTCTATAGCCCTGCAAGTGTGTGAAGGGCTGGCTGAAGCACACAGATTGGGGGTTGTCCATCGTGATCTCAAGCCCGGCAATATCATGATCGATAAAGAGGGCAATGCCAAGATCATGGATTTTGGGATCGCGCGCTCGCTTGAGGCAAAAGGGATCACCCGTGCAGGAGTGATGATTGGGACTCCTGAGTATATGTCACCTGAGCAGGTTGAAGGGAAGGAGTTGGACCAGCGCTCTGATATATATTCGCTTGGAGTCATTCTTTATGAGATGGTGACGGGGTGCGTGCCATTCGAGGGAGAGACGCCTTTCAGTATCGCTTTGAAGCATAAAAGCGAGATTCCAAAACGCCCCAAAGAGATCAATGCTCAAATCCCCGAAGACCTCAGCCAAGTGATCCTAAAGTGTCTGGAAAAAGATAAGGAGAAGAGGCCAGAGACTGCTGAGCAACTCCTTGCCGACCTGAGTCATATCGAAGAAAAAATGCCCCTTAGAGAGAAAGTGATCCCCAGGAGAAAGCCTCTCACTTCCAAAGAAATCACTGTGACACTGAATTTGAAGAAGCTTTTCATTCCCGCTTTGGTTGTTATTGCTCTTGTCTTAGCAGGGATTTTTGTCCTTCGCCTTCTTCCCCAAAAGGAGGCTGTCCCCGCCCTCTCGGATAAACCTTCAATTGCGATCATGTCCTTTAAAAATAACACGGGAGATAAAAGCTTAGACCATTGGAGTGGCATTTCCGATTTGCTGATGGCGGATCTTTCGCAATCAAAGTACTTAAGAATATTGAATCGAGATCTCCTCACCATCATCCTCATGCAACTAAAACTGTATAATGCGGAAAGCTATTCCTTAGAGGATTTAAGGAAAATAGCCCATCTTGGGGATATTAAATATCTCTTGGAAGGAAATTATTATAAGGAGGGCGATGCCTTCACAATCAGTGTTGGGCTTAAGGAGGAAAATACAGGAGAACTCATCGGCGTAGAAAAAGTGACAGGGAGAGGAGAAGATAGCATCTTTTCCATGGTCGATGAGTTGTCAAGAAGAATCAAGGCGATTTCTAAGCTTTCTCCCAAGGCAATAGCCAGGGATATCGACAAGGATGTGGGGGTTATTACTACGAAATCGCCTGAGGCTTTTAGATTTTTTAGCGAGGGATTAAAGTGGTATTACAAGTATAATTATTTCCAAAGTATCCCTCTGATGGAAAAAGCATTGACGATTGATCCTGAGTTTGCCCTGGCTTGCGGATACATAGCCTACAGTTACGGGATAATGCGGAATCGGCCGGAGAGTCGCAAGTATTTCGAGAAGGCTCTCCAGTTGAAAGACCGACTATCAGATAAAGCGAAGTACAATCTGCAAGCTGACTTCTACGGGCAGTCAAAAGACACGTATGATAAAGCTATTAAAGCAAATCTAAAATTATTGCAGATCTATCCAGATGATGAGATTGGAAATAACCGATTAGGGAAATTTTACTTCGACTTAGAAAAATATAGGGAAGCCATAGAGCGATACAACGTTTTAGTAAAGAATAAAAATAAGTCGTTTGACGTCTATGCGTACTCAGCAGTTGCGTATATGGCTCAAGGTCTGTATGAAAAAGCCAAGGAAGTTCTTGAGTCTGGCTTGACAAATGTTTCTGATGAGTCTAAATATTTTATCCATTCGTATCTGTTTGCACTTTATCGTTCCCAAGGGAAATATGATCTTGCCCTTGCAGAGATGAATAAAGTGCATAGTCCCCTTTCAAATTTCCCTTTATGGGAGAACGCTGATATTTACTTTTTAAGAGGGGATCTCAACAAAGCAAAAGAAGAATATCAGAAATTACCGGAATTTCTCTACCGTTGGGATAAGCTCGGAGCTCTCAATTTAATGATGGGAAGATTTGAGGAATCAATCAGCCAGGCTAAAGAAGGAATTGAAGCGGGGAAAAAGAGTGGAGATTGGAGACAAATATCGAGATTGCATATCATATTGGCCTATTTATATCTTAAAACAGGGAATCCTCAGGGGGCTTTAGCAGAGTGTAAAAAAATATTGGATAGCACGAGCGTTGGTGAAGCGGGGGTTCAGCCCCTACTAGCCCTCCTTAAATATATCGAACTTGATTTACTGCCGGGGCAAGATTTCTTTTTTAGACTTGCCTTATTTTTTAAGGGAGCTGCTCACCTTGAGATGAACTCTATGGATGAAGCAATAAAAGCAGCATCTGATTTAAAAGAACTAATTCAGAAAGGAATAAATAAGGGAAAAATGGAATTGTACTACGAGCTGAAAGGTATGATAGAGCTTAAAAAGAAGAATTTATCAAAAGCCATTAAATATTTTAACAAAGCTTTATCCTTATTGCCCTCTCAACATTCAGCAGCTCCATTTGTCGATAATCATGCTTTATTCATTGACTCCTTGGCTGCCGCTTATAACCTGGTAGGAGATATCGAGAGGGCTCGAGAAGAGTACCAAAAAATAGTTGATCTGACCACGGGGAGAATTTATTATGGAGACCTCTTTGCGAAAAGCTTCTACAGGGTTGGTAAAATTTATCAGGAGAAAGGATGGACTGGGAAAGCCATAGAGAAATATAGGGAATTTCTGTCGATGTGGAAAGACGCCGATCCTGGTTTTCCTGAATTGATCGATGCCAAAAAACGGTTCGCAGAACTCCAAAAAAAATAAAAGGAGAAAGAGACAATGAAACGGATTTATTCGCTCTGTCTTCTGGGCCTTATTCTTTTGAGCTTAGCGACTTCTCCAGGATTTAGCCAGAAAGCTGCTGACATCCTGGAAAAGATGATCGAAGCTCAGGGCGGAAGAAAAGTCCTTGAGGGCATCAAGGACACAACTCTCTCAGGTTCTGCCGAAGCGATGGGCGTGAGCGTGACGATTACTATGTATAAGAAAGAACCTAACAAAATAAGATATGACGCAGAGGCAGCCGGAATTGCGATGACCTATGCGTTTGACGGAGAAATCGCGTGGAAAATTGATATGGGTAGCCCGACGCCCACTGAACAAACTGGAAAAGACGCCGCAGACGCCAAGAGAGAAGCCCAGGGTTACGCGGCCATTCTTCATCCTGAAAAATACGGTATTACCTATATTCTGAAGGGCAAAGAAAAGATTGAAGGCAAAGACTATTTCGTTTTAGAACAGACCATTCCTGGCGATATCAAAACAGCCCAATATGTCGATACTGAGACTTATCTAGTTTACAAAATCGAATCCAGCTATCTAAATAGAAAAGGCGTTGCAGCTAAAGATGAGACCTTCATGTCGGATTACAAAGAGGTCGATGGCGTGATGATTGCCTACTCTCTCACAATTCCTTTTGAGGGTGAGGAACCCATGAAATTCATTATTACGAAGGTGAGTTTCAACACGGGTTTGGATGATTCTTTGTTTAAGATGAGCAAAAAGACGTTGCCAGATCATTGAGACAATTTGGAGCCAAGGCTTTCCGCTCGAAAGGCCGGGCAGACATAATCAGGGGGATCTCAAAGCGATTTCCAGAGTTTTTTGAGCTTCCCGGCGGCTTTTGAACCCGCTCCCGCTATTTTAAGCTTAGCTTGGCATCCCTTCGCGTCATGATTTATCGTCCCTAACAATGGGACGAGGCAAAATCGATGAATGAACACTCATTCAGCCAGCGCAGCAGAAAAGGAAATTATTATCCCTAAAAATATAGATATCCCGTTAAGTTTGAGCGGCTTTCTTCTAACTTTACAAGTGCTACAATAATTGGGTCAGGTCAGGTCTTTTCACGCTTCTGCAATTCCAACAAGAGCTTCCTTAGAGCATACAGATAATTAAATGGCATAACGATCATAAAGAGGACCACAAATATCCACCAGGATCCACCAACCGTCCCCTTTAGAGATGCGTATAGCACAAAAGCTCCACATAATAATTGAATAAAAACCGAAAACCAAAATTTAAATTTACTTCCAACAACTGCTTTTGCCCAGTTAATCGGGTCCTTAAACAAGAATGGTTCAGGGAATAATTTCATAATCTATCCTCCTTTTTTGCTTTAATAATTAAAATTTTCTTACTCTCGAGTAGTCTTCCCAAATGAAGCAGTTTTTCACATAACATGCTGCAAAATCGGGGAAAAATCAAGGGTACTGAATTCGGCGGTAGATCACCGGCGAGCGTGTCCTCAAATCCGGCCTCTGCTTCACCTTAAAATTCCCGGGACACGAGCCGCGAAATTCTGGGGACACGTATCAAAATCAAGAAAATTCGTTGCATGTCCCCGAATTTAATCTTCGCATCTCCACCTCCTGGTGACCGAGGGAGGCGAGGACTTTGAGGGGATGTTTCATCATCTCGCTGAGTTCCAGGACAGCCTGTTGGCCGAGTTCTTCAAGCGCGAAGTCTTCTCCCTGCTCGTTGGGGAAGAGCTCATCTCTGAGGCCTTGGTGGAGAAGATCGCAGGCTGGCGCCACTCCGGCTTCTCCGTCCACAGCAAGGTCCGGGCCGAGACCGAGGAGGAGGCCGAGCGGGTGGGAAAGTACATGATCCGGCCGGTCCTTTCGCTGGAGCGTCTCTCTTTTGATGAGAAGGAGGGTAAGGTCTGCTACCGGCACGGGAAAGAAGCCGAAGAGGTGGAGGGGATGGACTACCTGGAGTTTATCGCTCGCGTCACTTCCCATATCCCCGAAAAGGGCCAGGTCATGGTCCGTTACTTTCATTTCACGGCGTCATTCAGCTTCCGGAAAGCCGCGGAAGGGGCGCGGACGATCCCGGCGCCGCGAGTGCGGACACGTGTGCTCAAGAACCTGGAGCGCTTGAAGAAAGACGCCCGGACAATTCAGTAACTCCGGGAGCGGGAGAACAGGCGGTGCTTTTCTACGGGGAGCCGCGCGCGACCAAGGGCGGGCGGCCCACCGGCAAGCCGTCTTAAGGCAGGCTTTTTTTCGCGGCTTCCCTGAGATACTTGAGGTCTTCCAGGTCCTTGGGCCTGCCGCAGGCTTCCTTGTTCTTGATCAGTTCGGCCAGGCCGATGAAATGGACCTCGACAGTCTCCCCACGGATAATGAGGGACTGCTCGATTCTGCCCGCCCAGGCCTCGGGAAAACCGATCCCCGACACGGTGTTGATGAGGTCGATGCGATTCGGCGGATAGCCGAATTGGATGATTGTTCCCCTCCGGGTTAATTCTTCGGCCGATTCGATCCCCGGAATCGCTCCCTCCCAGAACTCCTGGAGCGCGGAGAACAGAGCCCCGCAATTCTCCGGGGAGGGGTCGAAAAACAAGTCGATGTCGCCGGTCAGCCGGGCGAAACCGTGGTAAATCACGGCCTCGGCTCCGACGATGAGATATCGAACCCGATGTCTGAACAGAAAGAAAAGAAGATCCTGGACATCCAGTGGAAAATGGGAAAATGTCATCTTGGCCTGTGGTTTTCCCGGATTCGCGGCAGTTGAGGACCAAAAGCCCTGTCCCGAAGCTCGCGGGCAATTCGCTGGCGCGCCTCGGGAGTCAGGCTGATATAATATTGGATATCCCAGACTTCCTGTTCCTCGAAGCTTCTGAAGATTTTCACAACTCGGGGCTTGCGATCCATTACAAATATTATCTCATACCATCTGGGGAAAGAAAAGGCCGGCTCCCCCCGGATTGACCCGAACGACGACGGACGTCCGCTACAACCGCCGGCTTCTAAGCTGACGTTCGTGGCGGAGATGCCTCCTCCGCCTCGGGTCGCTTCGCAAGAGCTTTTGATGGCCGGCGCAGCAGAAAAGGAAATTATTATCCCTCATATTTTCTTGCGGACGCGTTAGCCTTACTTGATGAAAAGAAAGAAGCTTTGGATTGGCTGGAAAACGCCCTCGATAGCGGCTTTATCAATTACCCCTTTATTGCCGAGCGTTATTCCTTCTTTTTTATCCCCTTCCCAAAAACAGATTAGCCATTTCTTGACGAATCTGGTAGAATTCACGTCTTAAATTTAGGGAAAAATGGAAAGAAGAACGGCCGGGAGAAATTTTCTCGGCGAGATGAAAGACAAAAAGCTTCGCCAGTCGGCAGTAAACTTGAATCCCCTTTTTATGCTGCAGTCAACATGAAAAAAGAAATACTGTAAGTGCGACAAATATGTTCAAATCGTCATCGCGGGGCAGCGAGGCGATTTCATGGTCAGCTGGATGCAAATTTGTCTGATTCAAAAGGAGAAAAAATGAGAAGACGTCTTTATACCGTTTTTATCCTTTTCTTGATAGTCACGAACCTTTCTTTTTCTGGAGAGGAAGAACCTCCTTTTTTGTTAAAAGTCAACCCGGCCAAGCTCACTCCGCTGAAAAAAGAAGCCCTGGCCTGGGTCGATACCAATATGACCAACCTCGCTAAGCTGAACGATGAGATCTGGCGTTTGGCCGAGCCCGCCATGGAAGAATATGGATCGTCAGAAACCCTGGCTTCTTACCTCGAAAAAATGGGCTTCGTGGTGGAAAGGGGAGTGGCCGGCCTGCCGACAGCCTTTGTCGGGGTCTATGGCTCGGGCCAGCCGGTCATCGCGTTTCTCGCCGAGTACGATGCGCTTCCCGGACTCTCTCAGGAGACCGTCAGCACGAAGAAGCCCGTCAAGGAAGGAGAGCCGGGCCACGGCTGCGGCCACAATATTTTCGGCGTGGCCAGCGTCGCAGGCGCTGTTGCGGCGAAAGATGTGATGGCTCGGCATAACCTTCAGGGCACGATCAAAGTCTTCGGCTGTCCGGCGGAGGAAACCGTCGAAGGGAAGGTCTTTATGGCTCGCGCCGGAGTTTTTGACGGCTTGTCTTGCTGCATCCAGTGGCACCCGAGCACGGAGAATAATGTTCCATTGGATTCGTCGAACGCCCTGAACCAGTTCGAGGTTGAGTTCTTCGGCAAGACAGCCCATGCGGCGGGCGACCCCTGGGACGGCAGAAGCGCGCTGGATGGCGTGGAACTCGCGGACGTCGGGCTGAATTTCCTGCGTGAGCATGTCAAGCCGACAGCCCGGATTCACTACGTCATTCTCGATGGGGGAGGAGCCCCAAACGTTGTTCCTGATCATGCCCGGGCCTGGTATTATGTGCGAGACATCGATAGAGAGAGCGTGGAAGAGGACTATGAACGAGTGCTCAAGATTATTGAAGGAGCGGCCTTGATGAGCGGGACGACCTACAAGATTCATTTCAAGAGCGGTGTCCACGAAATGCTGCCAAATCGAACCGGCTGTGAAGTCGTCTATTCCAACTTGCTCCTTGTCGGAGCTCCGGTTTTTAACGCTGAGGAACAGTCTTTTGCCAAGGAAATCCAGAAAAACCTTGGCCTCGAGGAAAAAGGACTGAGCACAAAGATTGAGGATTTTGCCCTGCCCCAGAGGAGCTGGGGGAGCGGTTCTACGGACGTGGCTGAAGTGAGCTGGCTAACGCCGACTACCCAGCTTGGAATCGCTTTCAAGCCCGTCGGGACGCCCGGGCACCATTGGTCTGCCGTGGCCTGTGGAGGGATGTCCATCGGGCACAAGTGCCTCTCCACCGCGGCTAAGGTCATGGCCGCCTCTTGCCTCGATTTTCTGACCCAGCCTCAGACGATCCAAAAGATGAGGGAAGAATGGGCGGAGAAGAAGAACGGAAAAGAATATAAATCTCCTTTGCCTGCCGACCTCGAGCCCCCGGTGAAGCCGAGAAAGGGATCTTGAACGCCGGCAGGAATTCGGGATGGTAAACAAGCTGCTGGAGAAAAAGAGCCTTGAGGATCTTTCCAGGGAGGCGTCTGCAACTGCACTTGGGCTGAAAAGGGTGCTGGGGCCTTGGCACCTCATCTTCCTCGGCATCGGCGCCATTGTCGGGGCGGGCATCTTTGTCATCACCGGCCATGCGGCCGCCCAGTATGCCGGGCCGGCCGTAACCCTTTCTTTTGTCCTTGCCGCCCTGACCTGTTCTTTTGCCGGCCTCTGCTATGCCGAGTTCGCTTCGCTCATCCCCATCGCCGGAAGCGCCTACACTTATGCCTACGCCACGCTGGGAGAGTTTTTCGCCTGGATCATCGGCTGGGACCTAATCCTCGAATACTCCCTGGGCGCAACCGCGGTCTCGATCGGCTGGTCGGGCTACATGGTCAGCTTGCTCAAGGACTTGGGCATCTCGTTTCCGCAGTTGCTTTCGGATGCTCCTTTTTCCTTCGACCCTCAGCACGGCTCCTGGACGGCTACCGGTGCGCTGTTCAACCTTCCGGCCTTCCTCATCGTGGCTCTCATCACGACCCTCCTCGTCATCGGCATCAAGGAATCGGCGTCGGTCAATGTCGTTATCGTTTTCCTCAAGATATCGGTTATCCTGATTTTCATCGGCGTCGGCCTCTTTTTCATCAAGCCGGAGTTGTGGAAACCTTTCATCCCGCCCAACCAGGGCGGGTTCGGGTTCTTCGGCCTCAGCGGAATCTTGCGCGGGGCCGGGGTTATGTTCTTTGCCTACCTGGGTTTTGATGCCGTCTCCACGGTCGCCCAGGAAGCCAAGAACCCACAGAAGGATATGCCCAAGGGCATCCTCGGCAGCCTTTTTATCTGCACGGTTATTTATATTGCTTTCTCGCTGGTTCTCACCGGCGTCGTCGACTACACCAAGCTGAATGTCGCTGCCCCGGTGGCCGTCGCCATAGATGCCATGCGGCTTTTCTGGCTCTCGCCATTGATCAAAGTCGCCGCCGTCCTCGGCCTGATCTCGGTGATGATCGTCCAATTGATGGGACAGCCCCGCATTTTCTTTTCCATGGCCACCGACGGTCTGCTGCCGCGGGCCGCTTCCAAGGTTCACCCGAAGTTCAGGACACCTTATGTGACGACAATTGTGACCGGACTCGTTGTCGCTGTCGCCGCCTCGCTCCTGCCCATAGGTATTGTCGGCGAGCTTGTCAGCATCGGGACGCTCCTTGCCTTTGTGATCGTCTGCAGCGGCGTACTGGTGCTTCGCTATACCCATCCCGAGATTCCCCGGCCTTTTAAGACCCCCGGCGTTCCCTTTATTCCCATCCTGGGCATTCTTTCCTGTATCTACCTGATGATCGGCCTGCCCAAAGATACCTGGATCCGGCTGCTCGCTTGGATGCTCATCGGGTTTGTGATCTACTTTTCTTATGGCATCCGCAAGAGCAAACTCAGACAGCGACGATCAGAACCATAAAAAGACCTCAGCCGCTGAGAAGAGAGCTGAGGGAACGGCGCTAAAAACCAAATTGTGTCTCGATACGCTGTAATAATAAACCGGGAGAAGGTATGATAAAGGAAGACCACATGCCAACTCTCCCGCCGCAGCATGCCTCTGAGTTGCCCCGCGTCCTGGGCCTCAAGGATATTATCGGTATCGTCGTCGGGACCATGATCGGCTCGGGCATCTTTATCGTCCCCGCTGCCGTTGCCGATGCGGTCAAAGCTCCTCTGCTCCTCCTCTTGGTCTGGGTGGTCGGGGGCGTTTTGACTTTTTTCGGGGCGCTGTCCTTGGCCGAGCTCGGAGCGGCCTTTCCGTTGGCCGGCGGGATGTATGTTTTTTTGAGGGAAGCCTACGGCAAGCTTGTCGCTTTCCTGTTCGGCTGGACCCTTTTCCTGATCATTGATTCCGGGAGCATGGCCACTCTGGCTGTTGCCTTTTCCTCAAAATATCTGCCTCAATTTGTCAGGCTTTCCCCGGCGGGGACAAAGGCCATCGCCGTCGCCCTTGTCTTCGTCCTGGCCGCCATCAACTATGTGGGCGTGAGATGGGGAGCGCTGGTGCAGAATATTCTCACGGTCATCAAATTCAGCGCGCTGGTGGGCGTCTGCGGGGTGGTCTTCCTTTTTGCTCGAGGGAATCCGGCGAATTTTGTGACACCCTCAATCCCGCCCTTTTCTTTCTCCCTGATCGGAGCCTTCGGTGTGGGGCTCGTCGCGGCACTCTGGGCCTTGAAGGGTTGGGAAGTGGCGACTTTCAGCGCCGGAGAGCTCGGAAGCCCGGAAAAAAATCTTCCCCGCGGTATTTTTGTCGGGACGCTCCTGGTCCTCCTGCTCTATCTTGCGGCCAACCTGGCTTATCTTTATGCAGTGCCGGTTCAGGAGATGGCCGGGTCGAGCCGCATCGCCAGCGAGGCCATGAATTTCGCCATCGGGCCTGTCGGCGCCTCGCTCATTGCTCTGGCCATCCTTTTTTCCATCACCGGCGCCGCCAACGGCCACCTTCTGACCGGGCCGCGCGTCTATTTTGCCATGGCCCGCGATGGACTCTTCTTCAGGAAGGTCGCTGACGTTCATCCCCGGTTTCTGACCCCGCACATCTCGATTATCGCTCTGGGAATCTGGAGCGCTCTTCTCTGCCTCTCCGGGACGTTCGAGCAGCTCTTTACTTACGTCGTCTTCGGCCTGTGGATTTTCTTCGGGCTCACGGTCGGCGCGGTCATCATCTTGCGCAGGAAACGGCCGGGGCTCGCGCGGCCGTATAGAACCTGGGGCTATCCCTGGACGCCGGCCCTGTTCATCCTGGCCGCGCTTTTTATCTCGGTCAATACATTGATCAACAGGTTCTGGAATTCCTTTGCCGGGCTTCTGATCATCGCCCTTGGACTTCCGGCTTATTTCTACTGGGCTAGAAAGATCAACCATAGCGGGGACGGTTCTCGCTGAGAACAATCCCCCCAAAAAGGAGGGCAGAGATGCTTAAACGAAAAGCCACCGTTACTTTTTATATTTTGTTGGCCGGCCTTCTGACCACCAACCTCATGGCGAGATTCTCCGAAAAAGCCCAGACCGTCAGTTTTGATGTTATGGCGACGCCGTTTTTCGTCGAGGAGGGAGGGCTGCTCAAACAGATGATGAGAGCCAGGTTTGACAACAAAGAGGCGGAAGAGCGGAGCGAGTTCAGAGTCAAGATCGGGTCAAAGGAATGGGTCGTGTTTGCGGATTCCATCTCCGAGGGAAAGAGCGAACGGGTTTTCTATATTCCTGAAATCACAAAACCAATGGCGGTAACGTTTATCCTCAAGATGGGTGACCGGACTCTGGAATCAAAAAGGACGCTTGAGCCGCAGAGGAAGTGGTCGATTTACCTGTTCCATCACGCTCACACCGATATCGGCTATACCGAGCTGCAGACCCGGGTCTCGAAAAACCATGCCGAGTTTCTTGATTCCGTGATCCGGTACTGCCGGGAGACCGAGGATTATCCTGACGACGCCAAGTTCCGCTGGAACGCCGAGGTCGCCTGGAGCGTGGAAAACTACATCAAACAGAGGCCCGAGGCCAAAGTCAAGGAGCTCATGGACCTCGTCAAGAAAGGGAGAGTCGAGGTCGGGGCCTGGTATCTTCAGCTTTCGGATATGTTCGCCCACGAAGAGCTGGTGCGCGCAACTTACTTGGCCAGAGAGCTCAGCCGGAAATACGGCATCCCCATCGTGAGCGCCATGAACAATGATATGACAGGTTCGAGCTGGGCCGCGCCGCTTATCCTCAGCCGGTCCGGCATCCGCTATTTTGCCACGGGCATCAACGAGACGCGCTCCCGGGCGCCCCTACGCCGGCCCTGCCCGTTTTACTGGGAATCACCCGACGGGAGCAGGATCCTTCACTGGAACGGCGAGCACTACCTTTTTTCCAATTATGAGCTGCGCCTTCATGAGGGAGAGGAGAAGAGCCTGCCGCAGGTCGCAAAATACCTGACCGGCCTGGAGAGCCGCGGGGATTATCCTTATGACCTCATCGCTTTTAACATCAGCGCGTATGTCACCGACAATTGCCCGCCGGGCCGGAAGCTCTCCGATATCGTCCGCGACTGGAACGAGCATTGGGCCTACCCGAAACTGAGGCTGGCCACGATGCACGAGTTCTTCGAGGCTCTGGAGAAAAAATACGCCGGCCAGATCCCGACTTACTGCCTGGGCTGGCCCGATTACTGGACAGACGGTGTCGCCTCCACAGCCTACGAGACGGGACTTAACCGCTTGACTCACAACGAGCTGCTGACCGCAGAGAAGCTGGCTGCAATCGCCGCAAAAGTCAATCCGGAATTCATCTATCCGGCCGCCGAGATCAAGGAAGCCTACAGCCAATCTATGCTTTATGATGAGCACACCTGGGGGGCTTACAACAGCATCGACGAGCCCGAGTCCGAGCTGGCCAAGGGCCAGTGGACGCTGAAGTCGAGTTTTGCTTACGTGGCCCACGAAATCAGCCGGACACTTTTGCGCCGCAGCGCCGAATCCATCGCCGGCCAGATTCCCAAGACGACCGAATTTTCCTTCGCGGTTTTCAATCCTCTCTCTTGGGAGAGGACGGATGTCGTGAGGGTGAGCCTGCCGCAGCCGCTCATAGAGAAGAAGGGAAATTTCCGGGTCATCGATAAACGGACGGGCGGGGAAGAGAGCTTCCAGCTCATTGATGACAGGACTATCCTGGTGTTGGCCCGCAACGTCCCGGCCCTGGGCTATGCGGTCTATGCGATCTCCCCGGACAAAGCGCCCGAGGGGGCTGAGTCCAGGATTTCTGTCGGCCAGGATACGATCGAGAATGACTTCTACAAGGTCGTGCTCGACCCCGTCTCCGGCGGGATCAAAAGCATCTATGACAAGGAAGCGGACGCCGAATGTGTCGATGCCTCCAGCCCCTGCGCTTTAAACCAGTACATTTACGAAAACCCCGAGGGAGGCCGCAAGGCTGTGGACAACATGGAGAAGAGGGCCGCCTTCAAGCGGGCCAGCCCGACTTCGGCCAAAATTTCGGCTGGGCTGCGGGGAGCTTTGGCCGCGAGCCTGAAGATACAGGCATCTGGGCCCGGCTGTCAGGATATAGAGAGCGAAGTCGTCCTTTATCAAAACATAAAGAGGATCGACATCGTCAATCGTCTTCGCAAGAAGGAGATTTTGGAGCCGGAGGCCGTTTACTTCGCTTTTCCTTTCAAGGTCGAGGGAGGAAAGTTTGTTTTCGAGATCGCTGACGGGATGATGGAGCCTGAAACCCAGCAGCTTCCCGGTACGACGCGGGACTGGCAAACCGTTCAGCACTGGGTTGAAGTCTCCAGCCCCAGTCGAACCATCGTCTGGTCTCCGGTCGAAGCGCCTCTCGTTCAGTTCGGCGATATCAACACGGGCAAGTGGCTCAAGAAGCTCGAGATTACAAATTCCTCTCTATTCTCTTATGCCATGAACAATTACTGGATGACCAATTTCAAGGCCAGCCAGGGAGGACTGGTCACATTCAGGTATGCGCTGACGTCACGGTCCGGAGGAGCTGATGCAGTCAAGTCCGGCCGGTTCGGCTGGGAGGTCCATACTCCGCTGGTCGCGGCTTGGATTCCCAGTGAGACTCGGGGGACACTCGCTGACTCCGGCGCCTCTTTTTTCAGCATCGACAAGCCTAACGTCGTCCTTCAGTCTGTCAAGAAGGCCGAAGACGGGGAGAGTCTGATTCTCAGGCTGAGAGAGATCGGAGGAAAAGAGGGTGAGGTCCGGGTCACGAGCCTGCTTTTTCCGCCGGGCAAGATTGCAGCGGTTTTGACAGATATCGGGGAGACGGATGAAAACCCGGCTCTTGTTTCAGGAAATGAAGTTGTCGTTCCTATCAAGGCCTTCAGCATCCAGACCGTAAGAATAATGCGAGCGAAGTAGATTCGACTAAACTGAGGAAGTTTTGAAGATAATCGCCATCGGAGATATCGGGCGTGTCATCGCGAGGCATCGAAGATGCCGTGGCGATCCGACGAAGTCGTCGCGAGGAGCGAAGCGACGTGGCGATCTCAGTGCACTCGCTGGAGATTGCTTTGTCGTCTCGCCAAGACGGGACTTCTCGCGATGACCCGCCAATGAATGCGCTTGTCCCGATTCGATGAAAGTTCTGCTTATCCAGCCGCCCCTGGAGGATTTCTACACGACACCGATCCGCCTTTATCCTCTGGGGTTGCTCTATGCGGCGCGCGTGCTCGAGGAGATAGGGGCTGAGGTTGGAGTCCTTGACTGCCTCACGCCGCTTAAGAAGCGGAAGCTTCCCGTCCCGGCAAGTTTCAGCTATCTTCCGCCGCTCGGTGAGATTCCCCATTTTTTCAAGGGCTACTACAGGTTCGGAATCGGTGACGAGGAAATCCTCTCCCGGGTCGAGGCTTTCCGGCCTGACCTCATCGGCATATCTTCTCAGTTTACGGCTTACTATCAGAGTGTCGAGGAACTTGTCCGGCTCATCAAACGGAAGTCTGCCGTCCCTGTCTTCCTCGGCGGGAACCATGCCACGGTTTTTGCCCCGGAAATAAGGCGGCGCACACCGGAAATAGATGGCGTGCTTTCCGGGCCGGCTGAAGAGTGCTTGCCGAAATTTTTAAACTCGCTCGAGCCGGGGATCGTTGACCTTGAAATAGATTGGCAAAAGATCGAACCTTCCCATCATCTCCTCAGGGGGAAGGACTACAGAATCGGAAAGAAAAACTATATCTCCCTGAGTGCCAGCCGCGGCTGCCCTTACGGCTGTGAATTTTGCAGCGTGCACAGGATGTTCGGAAAAGAAATTCGCTACCGCGATATCGATTCCCTTTTGGCTGAGATGCGGGCGAACTACGAGAAAAAAGGAACTCAGCTCTTCAATTTCGAAGACGATAACCTTTCCTTTGACAAAAAGTGGTTTCTAGAATTCCTGCAGGCTGTGGCGGCTGAGCCGCGACTCCAGGGCATCGAGCTCACGGCGATGAACGGCTTGGGCTATCCGACTTTGGATGACGAAGTGCTGGAAGCGATGAAGCGGGCGGGTTTCAGGGAGCTCAACCTCTCCCTGGTCAGCCGGGACCCGGAGCTGCAGAAGAGGTATCATAGGCCCTATGTGATCGATGGTTTCGATAAATTCAATAGACTTATCCGGGCCGCGAAGAAGCTCTCTTTCTTTATTACGGTCTACATTATTATCGGCCTTCCGGGGCAGACCCACTCCGAGATCAAAGAGAGTATTGACTATCTCCTGAGCCTGGGTGTGCTTGTCGGGCCATCGGTTTTTTACCTCTCTCCCGGCAGCCGCCTCTATGAGAAGATGGACCTGCCTGCGGCGATCAAAAACGACTGGAATCTTTACCGCTCCTCGGCTTTCGCCGTCGAAACCGATGAGCTCAGCCGCGGGCAGCTACTTTCTCTTTTTTCCTACGCGCGCGCCAAGAACCTGGAGAATCGACAGAAAAAGAAGACAGTAGAGAGCTAGAAAACCTAGAGAGGGGGCGGCCCAAGCGAAGTAGTTGAATATCGCTAAATTAGCTCCCATTTATCCGGAGAAATATGCCTTAAACCGCGTTTTCCCGCCAAAAAAAAGGGTCGGTAAAGAATGAACACCCGACCCCATATTGGGAAAGAGTTCTTGGAGGAAAGAAGTTCGTCCTGGAAGAGCCGCCGGGCATGGGCGGTGAGGATTTCAGCTACTTTGCTATGGAAGCCCCGTCAGTCCTGCTCTGGCTGGGCGTCGTCCCGAAGGACGTGGAAAAGATAGCGCTTCATTCCCCGACTTTCGTCGCCGACGAAGAAGGCATCCCGGTCGGCGTCAGAGTCATGTCGTCGGTCATTCTTGATTATCTCGAGAGACCCGGGGAAGGAGGTCAAACTCGCCGGTAATCTCAGGCAGGGGTTTTCTATAACCCGGGAAAACCAGGAGGCGGTATTTCACTCCTGTCATCCGGCCCAACATCCGCGGGGATGAGACCGACGCCACGGATTGTAATAATATTTTTTTCTTTTCCCCGGGCTTGATTTCTCCATAATCTCTGTCGGCCTGGGCGACGTCCCGTCCGCCGCTCTCAAAAACAACCCGGAAATGAGTTTCTTGGATTGTCCTCCGGCTGGCGTTATCGAATTCGATGAGCAGACAGGGTGGAAACCGCGGGTCGATTTTCAAAACCGAGACGTGAGAGCCCTTTCTGATCTCATCCTGGATGAGCCTGCCGTGCCTCCAGCCGAGGAAGATTCTGAAGGCTTGAGAGAGAACCGCGAGGCCGGCCAAAACAAGAAAAGAAACTTCGACGGTTCGCTTGAATTTGGCCATGTTCACAAGACAAAAATAATCGACTACATCCGGTCAATGACGATTTTTCCAATGGCGATGACCTGATCCATGTTCAGCTGAGTCTCTTTGAAGTCATCAGTCTTCGCAAAAGTAGAGAGGGCCAGGCATTTGTCGCCTTTACGAATGAGAAGCATGTACGCGGGCTCGTTGCCGCCGGGTCCGACGAATGCTTCATCGCCAAGGCCCTTGACAGGCTCCTTCACCATGCCCTCGGCGCTCTTATAAGAATTGTAATCCTCCGCCGTTAAGAAGCTGGCGATGAGGATCATCTCGCCGTTGTGGTTGGCAAAATTCAGATGGCCTCCTGCGCCTTTCCTAGGCTCCCGCGGGACCTGCTTGACGCCGGTCAATCCCATAACTTTCTGGATATCAGCGACTGTCAGGTATTTGTCGTAAGGATTTCCCTGAGCGAGCAGGTTTGGGATAAAAGAAAGCAAAAAGAATATGACCAGGCCCGAGACCCAGATTCTTTTTATCATAGCATCCTTCTTTTCAATTATAGAAGGTCAAATTTTAATCGTTCAGAGGCTCGAAAGCAAGATATCTATATCTAATTTGACATGAATTGCTTAGCTTGATAATATTTTTTCATAATTTGGGAACAGAGTGCTAAATAGAACCTCTAAAAGCTTAATTATATAAGGAGCGCTGGAATTGTCTCTCGGCGAATCTGATACGCGGGCAAAACTCCTTGATCCAGCGCTGCATGCATGCGGTTGGACAGAAGATTTGATCTGCCGCGAGGAGGCAGACCGTGGAATTGACGTTATTGAGGGAAAACCACGCCGCCGCGAGCGAGGCAGAATCGATTATCTTCTGCGGATCAGAGTCAATTTAAACTCCCAGCCCATCGCCATCGCTCTTATAGAGGCAAAAAAAGAAAAAGACCCGCCGGCTAAAGGGCTTGAACAGGCAAAAAGGTATGCTCGCTTAAACCATGTGCCCTTCGTTTTTTCATCGAACGGACATCTTTATGTTGAATATGACAACTTGAAGGGCAAAACCTCACAAGCTCTGCCTCTAACCAAGTTCCCTGCGCCCGCCGACCTCCGCCGCCGCTACGAATCTTATCTGGGTGTTTCTCTTAAGAGTGAAAAAGCGTTGGCGTTTCTTATTCCTTATCCGGGCGGTGAAGCAACCCGTCGCTATTATCAGGATGCTGCCATCCGGGCGGTTTTAGAGAAAATCGCCCGGGGCGATAAAAGAGACCTTCTTTTTTTAGCTACGGGCTCAGGAAAAACTTTTATCGCCGTTCACCTTCTTAAGAAGATTGCGGATGCCGGCCAGCTTCGGCGTGCCCTCTTTGTCTGTGACCGGGAAGAATTGCGTGATCAAGGAATAAGAAATTTTAGAATTGTCTTTGGAGCTGATGCCACCGAGGTCACCTCCTCAAATCCCCAGAAAAATGCCCGCATCCTAATTGCCACTTACCAGACCCTCAATGTTGCCGGAGAAGAGGAAGAAGGGAAGTTTTTTCTGGAAAATTACCCAGAAAACTATTTCAGCCACATCATTATCGATGAGTGTCACCGCAGCGCCTGGGGAAAATGGAGCATCGTGCTCCGCCGGAATCCGGATGCTATCCAGGTCGGCCTCACCGCGACGCCCCGTTCCTTCGAAGGCGGGAGCGAGGCAGAACGCCGCGAAGAGAAGAGCATTTAAAGGAAAGCTTTAGAGTTGAATTATGGAGAACAGTTTATACAAGAAATTAGCATCAATTGATGTATTAAAAAGAGCTTGGCATCTAGTTAGAAAAGACGCCAAAGATGATTTCATCTATGATAGCTTCCGATATTCAGATTTTGGCTTTGACCTCGAAAATAACCTGAAGAAAATAAAGCAGAGCATTTCTAGGGAATGCTATTATCCCAAGCCTTTACTGGAAATCGATGTTCCTAAGTCCTCGCTTGCAGTGCGTCCCGGCTCAGTCCCAGAGATAGAAGATAGAATTGTGATTTATGCAATAGTGTATCTGATTGCTCCGTATTTAGATGAGAAATTGCCAGATGGAGTTTATTCGTATCGATTGAAGCCAAAAAAAACCAGAGATCGTTTGTTCCAAGACCATGATATTTTGAAATACCCATTCTTAAAGAAAAAGACGATCCAACAAAGAATTGAGATTGTAGAGTCTTGGTATGGTCAGTGGCCGAAGTTTATCCAAAAATCAATATATACATTTGAGGAAGAAGGGTATAAGTTTCTCGCTGTATCAGATATTGTATCTTATTTTGAAAATATCAGCTTAGAAATCTTAAGAGACGAAATCCTTTTAAAACACCTTCCAAGAGAACAAAAAATAATAAACCTTCTTATGCATATTTTGGAATATTGGACTTGGAGAAGTTGTGAAGGCAAACCAGTTTCAAGAGGAATACCACAAGGGAATGAGGTGTCTAGCTTTTTAGGGAATGTATATCTTCTGCCTCTAGATGAAGAATTCGCGAAATATTCTAAAAGAAAGGACATAAAATATTTTAGATATATGGACGACGTAAAGATTTTTACAAAAGATGAGCCTACTGCAATAGAATGTATTTTCATTATGAATAATATTCTAAGAAAACTACATTTAAACATACAGGGAGAGAAAACCCTGATACTGAAGAACGCCGAGATAAAGGATGAAATTGAAGATGCGAGGTTAGAAAATGTAAATTCGGTAATAGAGGACATGAAAAGAAGAAAGAGTCTAAGTGAACAAGAGCGAAAAGAATTTATTCAAATATTGATACAACAATATAAAAAAATTCGAACCAGGAAAAAGCCAATTTTAAAGAAGAATTTAAGGCTATTTCGTAGATTAGTTACGGGATTTGCGATATTAGGAAATTCTTACCTGGTATCTAGAGTTATAAAAGAGATTCAAATTAATCCTGATAATAAACTGATGGCCAGTGCGATTACATATTTTAGGCTTTTTCCAAATAAAGAAATTATCAGAAATAAGCTAACTGCTTTTTTAGGGTCCCCGCTTAATAAGTTTACGTTACAAGAAGCACAAATATTATCAATTTTAAGATATTCGAGAATGTTTCCAAAAGAACTTATTGCATATGCGAAGAATATAAGAAAATCAAAGGAGAAACATTGGTATATTAGAATACAGGCCATAGTTTTGTTGAGTCAGCTAAGGCTTTCCAAGCCAGAATTAAAATCTCTATATAGACAGTATAAATCAGAAGAAAATATCGAAGTAAAAAGGACTTTAATAAAGGCTTTATGTCAACTCGAGAAAAAAGCGTTGGTATCTTTTATAAATGACACTTGCTTATTCCGGTCAATCCGGCCACTGATTCCGGTTCAAAATTGCCACCTCTCGGAGCGAAGCGACGCTGGATGTTCATTATATCTCCTTGTGGCCGGATTGAGTCAAGGGAGAGCGGCGTTTCCG